>Ga0302135_10000733_pt1 | contig 19804 bp, 12 predicted proteins | sample CBN3_surface_MG_FD_203119 | JGI IMG/M metagenome (GOLD analysis project Ga0302135, IMG submission 203119) | Marine microbial communities from Western Arctic Ocean, Canada - CBN3_32.1 | ecosystem: Environmental > Aquatic > Marine > Oceanic | place: Canada: Western Arctic Ocean | collected...
CGAAACGAACACCCTCTGTAGTTGGACCATTCAGGCGTCTGCTACAATTAGCCCCCCTGCATCGGGTTCCGGAAACGGGGAGTGCAGAGGGGCGCAGCCCTTCTGCCGGGAGCCTGAGGATGTCCCTCAGATATTTTCTGATTGCCCCCTTCCTGGATAGGAACGGGGCAAGGGGGATGGTCGAAAGCGTCCAACACCCTTGCAGGACAATGTCAGGAAGACAACAATTTAGGCAACCTAATTTCAGGGAGGACCCAGAGTGGCAACCGACACGAAAAACCAGCTAAAACGCAAGAGCCACGTCGTCACAGACGGGCCGGACCGCGCCCCAGCGCGATCAATGCTCAGGGCCGTGGGTCTGAACGACGATGACATGAACAAGCCCTTCGTCGCCATCGGCAACCTCGCCAGCGACGTGACCCCGTGTAATGTCCACCTTGACCGCTTGGCCCGTAAGGTCAAAGAGGGCGTGAGGGCAGCCGACTCCGTGCCCTTCATGTTCGGGACCATCACGATTAGCGACGGCATCTCGATGGGCACCGAAGGCATGAAGGCGTCCCTGGTGAGCCGCGAGGTGATCGCCGACTCCATCGAGACCATTACATTTGGCGAAAGCATGGACGGGCTGATCGTCGTGGCCGCATGCGACAAGAACATGCCCGGCGCGATGATGGCAATGGCTCGCCTCAACGTTCCCTCGCTCTTCTTCTACGGCGGCGCCATCCTGCCGGGCAACTTCCGTGGCAAGGACGTCAACATCCAGGACATGTTCGAGGCCGTCGGCTCCTACGCCCAGGGCAAAATGTCACTGGGCGACCTGGTAGACATGGAGCGCGTGGCCTGTCCCGGCGAGGGCGCATGCTCCGGGATGTTCACCGCTAACACCATGTCGTCGGCCATCGAGGCGATGGGAATGTCGATCCCTGGCGCGGCGTCGATACCTGCCGTGGACCCTCGCAACGAGGACATGGCAGTCAGGGCAGGGCACATAATCCACGACCTGTTGGCGCGCGACCTGAAGCCCCGCGATATCATGACTCACGATGCCTTCGAGAACGCGATCATGGTGGTGCTGTCGATGGGCGGCTCGACCAATTCCGTGCTTCACCTGCTGGCCATCGCCCACGAGGCCGGTGTCGAGTTGGAGATCGACGACTTCGACCGCCTGAGCCGTGTAACGCCATACCTATCGGACCTGCGCCCCGGCGGGCGGTTTGTGATGTCAGACGTGGACCGCGCGGGCGGCGTGCCGGTGATCATGAACGAACTGCTGAAGGCTGGCCTGCTCCACGGCGACGCCATGACTATTACGGGCAAGACCATCGCTGAGAACCTTGCCGAGTTCGACACCGCACCGGACAGCGTCGTGCTCTACCCGGCGTCTGCGCCCCGCAGTCCCACGGGTGGCCTCGTGATATTGAAGGGCAACCTTGCGCCTGAGGGAGCCGTGATAAAGGTCGCCGGCACAAAACATCTTAGCCACAAAGGGCCAGCCAGGGTCTGCGACGGGGAGCGTGCCGCGTTTAGCGCCGTGAATGCGGGTGAGATTCAGGACGGCGATGTCCTAGTAATTCGCTACGAAGGCCCGAAGGGCGGGCCGGGCATGCAGGAGATGCTGGCGGTCACAGGGGCAATCATGGGCCGCGGCCAGGGCGACAGTGTAGTGCTCATGACAGATGGGCGCTTCTCGGGCGCGACCCACGGGCCGATGATTGGTCACGTCGCACCAGAAGCCCAGGTCGGCGGGCCAATCGCCCTGATCGAGGACGGCGACATCATCACGATGAACGTCGAAAATCGCGAGCTAAGTGTCGACGTCTCCGACGAAGAGTTGGACCGCCGCCGCGCCAATTGGAGCGCCCCTCCCCCCAACTACACCCACGGTGTCATGGCGAAGTACGCCAAGCTGGTGTCGTCAGCATCAAGGGGAGCGGTCACGACGTAGAGGGAGACCCTCACCTCAGTCCTTTCCTTACGGAGGGAGAGGAGGTCCCATCCCTTTTCCCTTGAGGGAGGAGGTTAAGATGACGGTGTGGCTCGGCCCAACCGCTCACTCCCCCAGCATAGCTCCCACAATATCGGTGTGGCCGCGCAGGAACTCGACCGCGTCGGATGCACGCGAGCCTTCTAGTTGTAGTCGCCTGATCTCCAGCGTGCCGTGGCTCGTGGCGACGCCCAGCCCACCGATTGGGAGCGCGATCACCTGGCCTGGTGCTGCGTCGGTCGCGTACTCCGCCACCTCCGTTGCCTCGGTGATCTTGAGCAGCTTGCCGTGCCACCTCGTGAACACGCCGGGCCACGGCTGGTACGCGCGAAGCTGCCTCGCAATGCGGTCAGCGTCGTGGCCCCAGTCGATCTCGCCGTCTTCGCGTTTCAGTAGCTTTGTTGTGGTCGCGTGGTCCTCGTCCTGGGGTACGGCTGCAATACGGCGCTCCGTCCACTTCGGCAACGTCTCCACCATTAGCTCCGCACCCATCTGGAATAGCCGGGCGGTGAGGCCTGTACCGTCTTCGTCCGATCCAATGGCGGTCTCGCGTTGGGCCAAAATTGGACCGGAGTCCATGCTCTCATCAAGCTGGATTACGGTCACACCGGTATCGGCATCACCGCTGAGTATGGCGGAGGCCACCGGAGAGGGACCTCGGTACTTGGGCAGCAGCGACGGGTGCAGATTGAGGCACCCCAGAGGCGGCAGGTCCAGCGTCGCCTTGGGCAGAAACAGTCCGTAGGCCGCGACCACGATCACATCGGGCGTCAACTTCGCCAACTCTTCCTGAGCCGCTGCACGCTTCAGAGAAGGTGGCTGGAATACTGGTAGCCCTCGCTCCTCCGCGGCCTCCTTTACTGGCGATGGCGCAAGCTGACTACGGCGACCAACGGGCCTGTCGGGCTGCGTGTACACCCCGACGACCTCGTGTCCCGCGTTCAGAAGGGCCACGAGCACGGGCACCGAAAACCCCGGCGTCCCCATGAATACCGTCCTCATAGACTAGAACTCCCTGGCTCTCGAATAGCCTTGGGCTACAATTGTTGCGTTGAGTGATTTGCCCTTCGATAAGCTCAGGGAGAACGGTGAATCTGGAGTGCCGTTCGTGGTGAGCCTGTCGAACCACCGTCCCGTATCGCGGCTCTTGGTGCACAACCCGCGCAGGCCCACGGATGATAGCACAGCGGCAGATCCCGACCTCAGCCTGATACACTCTCGGCGTCATGAAATGCCCCACCCTAATCCTGGTTTCAGGCGCCCCGGTCACGGGCAAGATGACAATCGCCAATTCACTATCCGCGCGGCTCCGCATCCCCGTGATAGTCACGGTCTCGATCAAGGAGTCCTTGTTCGAGACCGTGGGCCATAGCGACCGCGAGTGGTCCAAGAAACTGGGCTTCGCTAGCATCGTGCTAATGTTCGAGTAGGTAGAAGGCCAGCTTGCGGCGGGCAACTCCGTCATCGCTGAGACTAACTTCTACCCGGATATGGATGGCCCACGTGTTGAGGCGCTTGGGACGACGGTAGACTTCACCACGATCGAGGTGCACTGCGCGGCCGACCCCGACGTCGAGTTCGTTCGCTCCTTGCTCGACTTGGAGTAGCCCATGAACGGGACGTTACGTATGCTATGCTGAATGCCCGATTAGTCGGGCGAGGAGTTTCTAGAAATGCCCATAGTAGACCACAACGCTGTGCCCGAGGTTCCGTGGAGACCGGGCTATCGGACCTGGGACATTGCTGGGCCTGCCAATGGCATGTACACAACCCTGATCTATGCGCTGGCCGAGGCTGGCACGGGCGCGCCTTTGCATCAGCATGAGGACGAGGAGTTGATAGTCGTCCTCGAAGGGGCCGTAGAAGCGCAACTGGGGGACGAGGTGCGAACAGTAAGCGCTGACCACACCCTGGCGATACCGGCGAACGTACCGCACGCCTTTACGGTGGTGGGTGATGTCGGAGCCAAACTGCTTGTCTACTTTCCTGTTCCGAATCCGTTCGATCGTACCACCTATCTGGAAGGCTCGCGACCGGAGGGGATTTGAAGACGAGCAAAGGGACGCGACACCTCCGCTCTCCCCATGCTACTAGGGATACCGGCTACCCCCGATGATCTGCCAATGCTGTAGCTACAGAAACCGCGAAGGGTCGTTGTACTGTGGCGACTGCGGTCGCACGCTGCAGGCCGACCTGGCTTGTGCTGCCTGTGGCACGCCTAACCCATCCTACAACCCCTTCTGCGACGCATGCGGCGTGGTGCTGACCGGGGCGCACCCGGCAGAGCCGCCACGTCTTCGCTGCTCCGGCCCATTAGTGAGCGAACTTGGGTGCCGAAGCCCGGCATGCGATGGGATACCCCGGCGGTCGTGTGGCCATCCTCACGTTCAGAATTCCGATCATGGCTCGTCCGAAACCGGCTGGAGCTTGCGTTCGTCGCCCTGATCACCGTCGTTGCGGCGTTCCTGCGTCTCTACCGAATCACGGAGATTCCCGCCGGACTAACCGGCGACGAAGCGCTCACAGGGCTAGACGCGCTGCGGATCACAGCGGAAGGATGGATAGGCCCGTACGTGGCCTCGGCTCTCGGGCAGCCTGCCGGGCCTCTCTACTTCACGGCGCTGATCTTCAAACTGTCTGAGCCGACCCTGTTCACCGTGCGGCTCTCTATGTCGATCCTAGGCATTCTCACGGTTCCCGCGGCCTACCTGCTGCTCCGAATCGGGTTCGGTCGTTGGGTCGCGATTTTCGCCGTCGTGGCTCTGACCTTCGCCTACTGGCACCTGCACTACAGCCGCCTCGCGTTCATGGTCGTGTCCATGCCTCTGATCACCACCCTGGCCGCCACATCTTTGCTGGTGGCTCTGCGGTCGTCTCGTGTTTGGCCTTGGGCCTTAGCTGGTGGGCTGCTCGGGGTGGGCGTCTATACATACAATGGTTACCTCGCATTCCTGCCCGCGATAGGCGTCTTCCTCGCCATTTTCGTCTTCCTAAACAGGGACCGCTGGCGTCCACTTGTGCCAAGATTCGGGCTTTACGTCGCCGTCGTTTTACTGGTGGCGTTGCCTCTGGTCCGGCTGGCCGTGTTCGAGCCGGAATTCTACTTCCAGCACGCCCGGACGATCTCGGTACTACGCGACCCCGGATATGTCGAAGCGCATACGTTTGGCGAGAAGTTCAACTTCATGACAGGCCGCGTACGGGATGCCGCGACGATATTGTGGACCCATCCCGAAGTGGATTTCGTCGATGGAATGGGGGGCAGGGGCGCGGTGGATCCTATAATGGCGCTGCTGGCCTACATAGGACTGATAGTAGCGTTTGCCAGGTGGCGTAGCCCACCACATCTGCTGCTCGCGCTCACCGTCGTATTTGGGCTATCTGTGGTACTCCTGGGCAGCCAAAACCTGGGCGAGTTGCGCAGGACCTTACTGGTCGTACCCTTCGTCTATGGCCTGGCCGGCGTGGCGGCAATTGAGGCAGTCCGGCTGGTTCGTCGGCGATACGATGTCACGGGCCTTATGGTGTCCGTCTCAGTCGTGGCCATCATCATGGTCGGGGTGGTTTCGTGGAACACATGGCAATATTTCGGAGTGGTTGTACAGCAACAACATGTCGGCTGGGTGCTAGCCGCCGACCTCGTGGCCGCTCTTGACGCGGCCGATGACTTTGATGATCTGGGACGAGTCTACTTCTACGCCGGCAGGTGGAGCTACAACTACGAGACCGTCAGATTCCTCTACCCTGACACGCCTGGTATCGATAGATCCAGGGAGCACGGCGAGTATTCGCTGGAGCGCATCGATTCTGGCCCTGTGACCTACCTGATGCTCCCTCCATACGCCGACGATATCGACACGCTGAAAGAAAGCTTGCCCGGTGGCGAAGTGGTCGAAGTTTTTTCAGATGGAGGCAGCAGGGTTTTCAGTATCTACCATCTACCGTAGCTAAATCGGCCTGAGAATCCTGAAAAAGAGCAGAAAAAAGAGAGGCCTGGGAATCGTCTCCCAGGCCTCTTAACGTCTTCCTCTCATCCTAGCCTTCTCCACGGTGGAGAAGAAATCCAGCCTCCTCTCCCGTCAAACGGGAGAGGATTGAGGTGAGGGCATCTTAGTCCGCGGCTGCACCAACGGCCAGCTTTGCGCGTATCGCGGCCCTCATGGCCTTGACCCGCGTAAGCTCGGGATGTCCGCCCTCGTCGGCCTTGTCGAAAATCTTGTCACCGCCTGCGAATACCTGCAACACGCCGGCCTCACCTGGGGTGATGGTTATTGCAATACTGTTGCCAGCTTCAGCGAAGAACTCGGTGGCCATCCAGGCCGCCTCTCCGTGATAGCTTCAAGGTACGCAGTAGATAATCTCAACACTGAGCTTGTCTTCCAGAGACATGTCACACCTCCTAGTTTTCATCCTCGAGCCCGTCCGTACGTGCGAAATTTATCATAGGCGCAGCGGCCTGTCAAAGCGCGGCAACGGCTGCGTTGACGCCTGCACAGGGTGTTGATAGACTCCGTCCTCCTCGCATAATTTGTGCGAATCCAAGCTTCTAGAGGCCGCGATGATTTACGACGGCCACGCGTACTGCCACCCCGATATCGCCGGTGCCGGCGGCTTCGAAGATCCAGCCGATTTCCGGCGACATCTCCAGCTTGCGACCGCCGGTATGGGTGAGAGCCTGCCTCCATGGCGAGCGAGCGACCGAGCACCCGCCGACACGAGCGGTCTTGCGGACTTGTCCAATGGCTGGGGCTTTTCTGCGCTGAAGGACGCCGATTTCAGGCCCGGTACCCACGGGCGATTCAAGTGGACGGTCAAAGGCAAGGACGACGTAAAACAGTTATTGCCGCCGGGTATCGCGGCCATGTCCTATCCTGCCGCCCACCTGGTCGCAGACATGGACTACGCCTGGATAGCCCGGGCACTGCTGCAACGCACGCCGTATCTGGGCGTTGGCAACTACTTCGTCGCCGAGTGCGCCCGCATGTTCCCGGACCGTATCCAGGCGCTTGCCCACGTCGAAGAGTGGCTCATCTTCGAAAATATGCAGTCATCCATTGACAAGGTGGACCGTGCGTTCGGCGAATTGGGGCTCTCAGGCCTGCAGTGGATAGCGCCGTCGTGCGGGCGAAGTTACTTGGCGTATTGTGCCATCAGGGGAGATGGAAAGTTAGAGGTGGGATGCCCGGAGGTCGGAGGGATGTGCCAGGAGTACTCTGGCTAAAGTATGGACAAACGGAGACCGCGTAAAGCGGGTCTATCTCGCGCCAATCCCTATCGGGCGCTGAGAACCCTCGGCAGCGCGGTCGTGCCAATCAGGTACTCGTCGATGCCCCTGGCCGCCTCGCGTCCCTCGGCGATGGCCCACACCACCAGCGACTGACCCCGTGTCATGTCCCCGGCTGTGAACACGCCCGGCACGCTCGTCATCTTGCGCTCGTCGCCCTTCACGTTACCCCGCGGATCCAGTTCGACGCCGATCTGCTCGAGCATGCCACCATGTTCGGGATGGACGAACCCCATTGCGAGCAGTACAAGCTCCGTCTCGATCTCAAACTCGGAGCCGGGGATCTCGATCATGGCCGGCCGTCCTGACGCGTCGGGGGCGCCCCACTCGATTCGTACGCCGTGGAGCTTTTCGACCTTGCCGTTGGAACCAGTGAAGGCTTTGGTCAAGATGTTGTAGTCACGGACGCCGCCCTCTTCGTGGGCCGCCGATAGCCTCAGGACCGTCGGCCACTGCGGCCACGGATTGTCGTCGCGTCGCTCTTGCGGTGGCTCCGGCAGCAGCTCGTACTGGTACACGGCCTCCGCGCCCTGACGGTGTGATGTGCCGAGACAGTCCGCCCCGGTATCGCCACCTCCCAGGATTACCACCCGCTTACCCGCTGCGGAGATGTGAGTAGCGGGATCGATGGTCTCGCCAGTATTGATCTTGTTCTGCTGAGGGAGGAACTCCATCGCCAGGTGGATGCCGTCCAACTCCCGGCCGGGAACCGGTAGGTCTCGCGCAGAGGTCGAGCCACCGGAAAGCAGCACCGCGTCGAACTCTTGCGTCAGGCGTGTTGCGGGGAAATCGTGCCCGACATCGACACCCGTCCTGAAGGCGACTCCCTCTTCGGCCAACTGATCGACACGACGTTGCACCACACCCTTGTCCAGCTTAAAGTCTGGGATGCCTAAACGTAGCAGCCCGCCAATGCTGTCCGCCCGCTCGAAAACGGTGACGGAGTGACCACAGCGGTTAAGCTGCTGGGCTGCGGCAAGGCCTGAAGGGCCTGACCCGACAATGGCGATGCTCTTCCCCGTACGGTGGGTGGGTGGCTGCGGTGTAATCCAGCCCTCCGACCAGCCGCGGTCCGCGATCGCCATCTCGATGTGCTCGATGGTGACCGAGTCCTGGTTTATGTTCAGTACACAGCTCGCCTCGCATGGTGCGGGGCAGATCCTGCCCGTGAACTCAGGGAAGTTGTTGGTCGAGTGGAGTGAGTCGAGAGCGCGTTTCCACTCGCCCCTGTATATCAGATCGTTCCAGTCGGGGATAAGGTTGCCCAGAGGACAGCCCTGGTGGCAAAAAGGTACGGCACAATCCATGCAGCGGGCGCCCTGGTCGCGGATGTCGCCCTCGTGCCAGGTCGCAAACAGCTCCGAGTAGTCCTGGAGCCTTATGGCCACGGGACGTTTCGGCGCCGGAATTCGTCCGTGCTCCTTGAATCCCGTGGGCTTACCCATTGCCGGCTACCTCGGCGACCTTACTGCCGTTCGCCGGCTCAGCGAGCTCGGCCAGCGCCCATTTGTACTCTCTCGGCATCACCTTGACGAACCGGGTCAACATAGTGTCCCAGTCTCCCAGGACCCGCTTCGCATTAGCGCTGCCTGTGTATTTCACGTGGTCTTCAAGCAACCGTCGCAGACCCGAAATGTCCTCCTGCGCCTCAACGGGCTCCAGGTCTACCATCTCGAGATTGCACTGGGCCGCAAACTTCCCATCCTTGTCCAGAACATACGCGTCGCCGCCACTCATACCCGCGGCGAAATTCCTTCCGGTCGGCCCCAGCACCACAACGCGGCCTCGTGTCATGTACTCACAGCCATGATCCCCCACGCCCTCGACGACCGCCTCCGCGCCGCTGTTGCGCACCGCGAAGCGTTCACCAGCGACGCCGTGTACGAAAACGGAGCCCCCGGTAGCGCCGTATAGAGAGACGTTTCCGATAATGACGTTGCTCTCGGGGACGAAAGTGGACGTTTTTGGAGGGGTCACGACGACCTTGCCGCCGGAGAGACCCTTGCAGAAATAGTCGTTGGCGTCGCCTTCGAGGTACATGCTGATCCCGGCAGCAAGGAACGAGGCGAAGCTCTGGCCCGCAGAGCCATTCAGGTGCACCTGAATGGTGTCTTCCGAGAGCCCTTCACTACCATACCGCTTCGACACCTCGTAGCTCAGCATCGTGCCGACTGTTCGGTTGGCATTCGTGACTGGTAGGTCTATGCGCACCGGTGTGCGGCTTTCCAACGCCTCTCGGCTCTCCGCAATGAGCTTGTGATCCAGGGCCTTGTCCAGGCCGTGGTCCTGTTCCTCGTTGCAGTACGTGGCGACGCCTTCGGGAACCGTCGGTATGTGCGTTAGACTGCTCAAGTCTAGGCCCTTTGCCTGCCAGTGGTCGGCGGCCTTACGGGCGTCCAGCCTGTCCACTCTGCCCACCATTTCGTTGATGGTACGGAATCCCATTTTCGCCATGATCTCGCGGAGCTGTTCCGCCAGGGCGAAGAAGTAGTTGATGACGTGCTCGGGCTTGCCTGCGAACTTCTTGCGTAGCTCCGGGTCCTGGGTGGCTATGCCGACCGAGCATGTGTTGAGGTGGCACTTGCGGAGCATGATGCAGCCCATCGTAATCAGGGGGGCAGTGGCGAATCCGAACTCCTCTGCACCCAGGAGACAGGCCACTGCCACGTCTCTGCCGGTCTTGAGCTGGCCGTCCGCCTGCACGACGATGCGGCCTCGTAGATCGTTCATCACCAGCACCTGCTGAGTCTCTGCGACACCAAGCTCCCAGGGGAGCCCCGCGTGCTTGATCGACGATTCTGGTGACGCGCCGGTGCCGCCGCTGTCGCCGCTAATGAGCACGACGTCAGCGTGGCCCTTTGACACACCCGCCGCGATCGTACCCACGCCCGCCTCGGATACGAGCTTTACGTGGATACGGGCCTTCGGGTTGGAGTTCTTCAGGTCGTGGATCAGCTGGGCCAGATCCTCGATCGAGTAGATGTCGTGATGTGGTGGAGGGGATATCAGCTCGACTCCCGGCGTCGAGCTGCGAACCGAGCCGATGTACTCGTCTATCTTGTGCCCTGGCAGCTGGCCGCCCTCGCCGGGCTTCGAGCCCTGGGCCATCTTGATCTGCAGGTCGGTCGCGCTGGCAAGATAGCTGCTCGTGACGCCGAAGCGCCCGGAAGCCACCTGCTTCATCGCGCTGTTTCGGGAGTCACCGTTGTCGTCGGGCTTGTATCGCGCAGGATCCTCGCCGCCCTCTCCGGTGTTGGAGCGGGCGCCGATGCGATTCATTGCTATAGCCAGAGCCTCGTGGGCCTCGCGACCGATGGAGCCGAGGGATATAGCGCCCGTGGCGAACCTCTTGACGATCTCCTTGGCTGACTCTACCTCGTCCAGGGGTACCGGCTCGTCCGCGTCTCTCAAGTCCAGCAGACCCCGGATTGTACACAGGCCAGAGCTCTGGGATTCCACGTAGTCGGTGAAATCCCTGAAGGATTCGGCGTCGCCGGACTTGACGGCGTGCTGCACCTTCGCGATGGCGTTGGGGTCCCACATGTGGCGCTCGCCGTTGGCCCGCCACTGGTACTGGCCGCCCACTGCGATCTCCTGCGAGCCGGCCACTTTCTTGTCATGGTAGGCAGAGTCGTGACGACGGATGCAATCCTGCTCTATCTCCGCGATGCCAATGCCCCCGATGCGAGAAGGCGTCCCCGTGAAGTAGCTGTCCACGAGGTTCTGACCCAGGCCGACCGCCTCGAATATCTGGGCGCCGTGGTAGCTCGTCAGAGTGGAAATTCCCATCTTGGACATCACCTTGACCACGCCTTTGTGGACGGCCTTCACGAAGTTGGACTCCGCAGTTGGGTAATCTGTAACGCCCGAGTCGTGGCCGTTTGCTGCCATCTCTTCGAGGGTCTCAAAGGCTATGTATGCGTTTACCGCGCCGGCCCCGTAGCCGAACAGCAGCGCGAAGTGAGCGACCTCCCTAGGCTCGCCAGACTCCACCACCAGGCCGACCCTTGTGCGGGAGCCCTCTCGTATCAGGCTATGGTGGACGCCAGCAGTCGCCAGGAGACTTGGGATAGGCGCATGCTCGTCGTCTACGCCCCGGTCGGAGAGTACGATTAGTGAGTAGCCGTCCTTGACCGCCTCAGATGCTCGATCGCACAGAGCGGTCATTGCCCGTTCTAGTGCACCCGGTCCGTCCCCGGGCTTCCAGAGTGTGGACAGGGTCTTGGACCGCAGTCCGGGCATATCCAGGCCCTTGATCTTCTCCAGGTCCGTGTTGGTGAGCACAGGCTCGTTCAACTTGAGACGACGGCACTGCTCAGCGGTCTCGTCGAGCAGGTTGCCTTCGGACCCGAGGAAGGTCTCCACGGATGTGACTATTTCCTCGCGTATGGCGTCCAGCGGCGGGTTACTGACCTGGGCAAAATGCTGTTTGAAATATCCAAAAAGCAGCGGGGATTGGTCGGAGAAGACGGCAAGAGGGACGTCGTTGCCCATCGAACCCAGGGGCTCCTTACCAGATGCACCCATCGGACCGATGATCATGCCAAGGTCTTCGCGTGTGTAGCCGAATGTCCGATGCCTCGCGGCCAGAGTCTCAAAGTCGCTAGGGGTCGCCTGTGCTGGCTCCGGCAGTTCGTCCATAGAGACCTTGTTCTCAGCAAGCCACTGGCCATACGGCCGCATGGCGGACAGCGAGGCCTTGATCTCATCATCGTCGACCAGACGGCCCTCCTCCGTGTCCAGCATGAACATCCTGCCCGGCTGGATGCGCCACTTGTAGAGGACCTTCTCAGGCGGGATGTCGAGTACGCCCGTCTCGGAGGCCATCACCAGCAGGCCGTCCGTGGTCACCAGATAGCGACAGGGTCGCAGTCCATTACGGTCCAGGATGCCGCACACCTTCTTGCCGTCGGTACCGATGACAAGGGCCGGTCCGTCCCAGGGCTCCATGAGGGCTGAGTGGTACTCGTAGAAGTCTTTCTTGGCCTGGTCCATGGGGATGTGGTCGGCCCAGGCCTCTGGCATCAGCATCATCATCGCGTGGGGCAGCGATCTGCCTGTGGCGAGGAGCAGTTCCAGGACGTTATCTAGAGTTGAAGTGTCGCTCTGCCCCGCGCTCACGAGAGGGCGGAGCTTGTCCATATCGTCGCCCAGGATTGACGAGGAAAGTCTGGGCTCACGGGCAATCATCCAGTTGATGTTGCCGCGCAACGTGTTGATCTCACCATTGTGGACAACAAGCCGATATGGGTGCGCCAGCCTCCAGGTGCCCAGCGTGTTAGTGCCAAACCGGGAGTGGACTATGGCGAAGGCGCTCTTCAACGAAGGCTCGCTCAGGTCATGGTAAAAATCTTTGAGCTGCTCCGCCTTGACCAGACCCTTGTATACGACCTGGTTGGAAGAGAGGCTGCAGATGTAGAACTCGTCCGTTTCCTCGAGGCCGATGGCCGGAACCGCCGACTCGATCTGACGCCTTAGCACAAAGAGTTTTAGTTCGAGGGAGTAGCCGGGCGGGAGCGGCGCGTCGAGCGCTACGAAAAACTGCCTCAAGAACGGCTGCACGCGCGCGGCCAGCACTCCTATGGCGGCTGGATCCGTTGGCACGTCACGCCAGCCCAGGAAAGAGAGCCCCTCGCTAGCTACGACACTCTCTATAGCGGTCTCGTAGGCGGCGCGGACCGCATAATCCATTGGCAAAAACACATTGGCGACGCCGTACTCGCCTTGCTCCGGCAGAGTGAACCCGAGGCCAGCTGCCTCGGAAGAGAAAAATTCATGCGGCAACTGTAGCATAAGGCCAGCGCCGTCGCCGGTCTCCGTATCGGCGCCCGTGGCGCCACGGTGCCCGAGGTTGATTAGGGCCTCAAGCCCCTGCCTGATGATCTTGTGGGACCGAGTCCCATCGATGTTGGCGACCATGCCGACGCCGCAGGCCGAGTGCTCAAACTGCGGATCATACAGACCTTGTTTCTCGGGGACCGGAAGCTCTGGAAATCTATAACTACTCACGAAGGGTAAATCTCCACACCGACGCAACCTCTCACCTATGCAAACAAAAAACACCGCGAATGCGCGATGTCTGTCCGACTGCAGGCTCATCAAGCGAGGCAGCATCTGCACGATGCTTTGTGAATCATTTAACACGCGAACGAAACCCAAAGAATAGCACATGATCCGCCGACGCTAAAGGGGTATAGCTGGTGCTGCGCAGTCTCAGGCTGGCGTGGTTGCACGAGCCGAGCGCGGTCTGCGCAGGCATCTGACGGGAGCCTCAGGGTGACCCTCAGAAAATCCATATACATTTTTCTCCTGGGGAGGGGCACACCACAGTCGAATAGCCCACAAGAACCTTCCCGCCCCAAGCCCGCTCCGATACAATGACCACACGATGACTACCCCCGCACGGCGGCAGTACCTCCGTATCAAAAAAGAGCACCCAGGCGAGGTTCTCCTGTTCCGCATGGGGGACTTCTACGAGACCTTCGACGACGACGCTCGAACCATCTCGCGGGAGCTTGAGATCGCCCTCACATCGAGGGAGATGGGCAAGGGACCAAAAATACCCCTCGCCGGCATTCCGTACCACGCCCTGGAGCCCTACCTTGCCCGGCTAATCAACAAAGGCTACAAGGTCGCCATCTGTGAGCAGACCAGCGACCCTGCCGCATCCAAAGGGATCGTCGACAGAGAGGTGGTCCGGGTTGTAACTCCGGGCACTGTCGTTGAGGATTCCATCCTGGATGGCAAGGCGAACAATTACCTGGCCGCCGTCGTCGTCGACGACAAGGAGGCCGGACTGGCCTTTGTTGATATCACCACCAGCGAATTCGCTACTGGCCAGTTCCCGAAGCACAACCTGGCCTCTGAGTTGGGTCGCCTGGCTCCCGCCGAGTTGCTCGTGCCCCATGGGCAGGAGGAATCGCCCGTCGAGCACGGTGTGATGGTGACGCCTGTGGACGCTGACGCCTTCCACCTGGAATGGGCAACCGAAAACCTGCTGAAACACTTCGGAGTCGCCTCCCTAGAGGCCTTTGGCTGCGACAAGCTGCCCCTTGCAGCAAGGGCCGCCGGGGCCGTTGTAGACTACCTGGAAGGGCACCAGCGAAGCGCACTGCCCCAGATCACGTCCCTTTATACATATCACTCCGGGGCCCACATGGTGCTGGATCTGCAGACCATCCGGAACTTGGAGATATTCGCGGGTGGGCGTGATGACGATCCCAATGCGTCGCTACTATCAATCCTGGACTCGACCCGCACCGCAATGGGCGGCAGGCTGCTGCGAGACTGGCTTTCGAGGCCCCTGATGGACCTGGAGGCATTGGAGAAGCGGCAGGATGCCGTGTCCTGGTTCGTACATTCCACTATGCGTCGGGGACGTGTGGTCACCATCCTTGACTCGATTTCGGACCTTGAGCGACTCACGAATAGGGTGAGGGGCAATACGGCCACGCCTCGCGACCTCGTCGCGCTGGGCCGGAGCCTTGATGCTGCGCCGCAGATCCGCGCGGTGATGGAGGAGGACGAGGATGCCCCCCAGGTCGCCTGGCTATCCAGCGGAATAGGGAACAACCGAGAGGTCGCCGAATTACTGCGAGCCGCTATAGAGGACGACCCTCCGGCCTCGTTGAGCGATGGTGGAGTGATACGACGTGGCTTTTCGACCGACCTCGATACCTTGCGCGACTCGTCGCGGAGCGCCCAGGCGTATATCGCAGGCCTGGAGACCACGGAGCGTGAGCGGACCGGCATCAGCTCCCTGAAAGTCGGCTACAACAGGGTATTCGGCTACTACATCGAGGTTAGCAAATCGAATGCCTCGAAGGTGCCGGAGGAGTACATCAGGCGTCAGACCCTGGTCGGCGGAGAGCGATATATTACGCCTGAGATGAAGGAGTACGAGTCTAGGGTAGTCAGCGCCCAGGAGCGGATCATCGAGCTGGAGTCGACGCTGTTTCGCCAGGTGTGTCAGCAGGCTGGCGACGGTGGGGCAGGGATCATGGCTACTGCCGGGGCTATTGCCAGGACAGATGCACTCTGTTCACTCGGCGAGGTTGCGTCGCGAAACGCCTATGTTAGGCCGAAAATGGACGATAGCGGCGTAATTGATGTAACCAAGGCCCGCCATCCAGTAGTGGAGCGTATGTTGCCATCGGGGGCCTTCGTCCCCAACGATGTGCGCCTAGCCGTCGACGACGAGCAGCTAATCGTACTCACAGGCCCCAACATGTCGGGCAAATCCACCTTCATCCGCCAAGTGGCAATCATCACGCTCATGGCCCAGGTCGGCAGTTTTGTGCCTGCGGAAACGGCAACAATCGGGGTGGTGGATCGAATATTCACTCGGATCGGGTTACAGGACGACCTGTCTGTAGGACAGTCCACGTTTATGGTGGAGATGGTCGAAACGGCCACGATACTCAACCACGCCACATCGCGTTCCCTGGTCATACTGGACGAGATAGGAAGGGGCACCAGCACCTACGACGGCTTGGCTATAGCCAGGGCGGTGGCGGAGTATATCCACAGCCACCCACGCCTGGGGTGCCGCACCCTGTTTGCCACCCACTACCACGAGTTGACCGCACTGGCCGGGACCCTGCCGCGGGTACGCAATTTCAACGTCGCCGTGTCAGAGGACAAGGGCGATGTTGTGTTCCTGCGGCGCATCGTTCCTGGAGGGGCAGACAAGAGCTACGGCGTACACGTCGCGCGGATTGCCGGTCTTCCAGGTGCAGTCGTCAACAGGGCTTGGGAGGTCCTGCGCGACCTCGAAAGCGGCGCATCTGAGCCAAAAGTAGGCGAGAGCGACGGAAAACCCGATTCCGGGGACGGCGCGATGCCTTTGCAACTCCCGCTTCTATCGACAACCCCTCCAGCCATTACAGGCCTGCTGGCCCTGGACATCGGCTCGATGACGCCTCTGGAGGCGATCACCGCCTTGTATGAGCTCCAGGAGCAGGCGAAGGCTGACTAACCTGAGGCAGTGCGTCTCGATGCGGCGGCCGGCTTCTTCTCTTCCTCAATATCTGGGTAAGTGACGAACCTGCAGCCCAGACAGATTACGTACCAGCCATACATATCTTGCTCAAGCGATCGGTCCCCGGAGCATCTCTGGCACGACTTGAAGTAGATCTTGCGGCACCTCGTGTGGCGGGGTTTGGCGGGAGTCACCGGGCCATACCCGGTACAATGTCCAGACATAGGATCCGGTGCTCCACTGTGCCATCGTATCTCGCATCGTGCCCGGGATTAATGTGGTCAGCCCCTATGTTTCATGCGTCCACACCGGGAGTCGGCCGCGTTTCACTCTTAGTCAATGTGGTCGTAGTCACCTATATAAAAACGCAACGATTCTGTCGTGGACCACGACCCTATCTGTGGGTGCCGAATGCGAGTGACGGACCCATTGCAAAGGTTGCTACAAACTCGTTGGCGATGTCAGAGTGATTGTTCATCGACAACGCAATTGGAGTGAGTTCTTGGCAGTGGCATATCGAGACCATATGTCAGCGCATCGCACAGAAGGCGGCGCAGTCGCTTCAGACACTACCTGAGGACTGCGCGCGCATCGCCGAGGTGGTGGGACGAGAGCATGGGAGCAGCACGAAAAGCGGCTAGCCGTCGCCTGACAGCAGCTATCCCCGGTAAGACTGTATAACGCTGGCGGCGGCCTCGTAGTCTCGACGACCGCCCTTCATGATCGGCGGTACTAGGTATATCGATCGAATGCCCGCGGAAACAAAGTCGTCCAAGAGCTTCGACGCAATATCCTCGCCGGTCCGACCGCGGGACAGATCATCTGTGACCCAGCCTGGTATATCTCCGAACACAATGCTGTCTGGCGCCATCACCTGCAGGCCACAAAAAATGGGTGGTGCCAGGGGTTCTCCGTAGGCGCGCTCGTACCCTTCAAGAAAATCTGAAAGACGCACGGGATCGAAGATCGGTTGCATGAGGAAGAACGCGGCCCCCGATTCGGCCTTGCGCCGCATAAGCTTGGTTTCGCGCTCGAGGTCGTTAGAGAGGTCGATAGCTGCACCGGCGCAGAGATTAGTGGTAGATCGCAGCTTGCGGCCCCGATAGTCGAGGCCTTGGTTCATCGAACTGATTGCGCCCAGAAGCTCTGTCGGCTTGAAGTCGTCGACAGACTTAACAGACGCCAATTCCTTCTCGGTGAAGGGATCTCCCCCCACGACAAGGACGTTCTGCAGTCCCATGAGGTCCGCGCCAAGCAGCAAGCTCTCTGCAGCCATCTTGTTCATGTCCCGTGTTGCCAGGGCGAACAGGACATCTTGCGCGGCATTCGCCTGAATCCAGCCTGCGGCCAAGGTAGAATTGACCCTCGTCGATTTACCAGGATTGTAGGCGACCGAGATGAAGTCCGCCCCGATCTGTTGGGCGCCTTCTAGCAGGGCAGGGTCGGATCCCAGTGGTGGCGAAAAGTCGCAAATGACCACGACCGCGTCCCGGTCCTGGTCCCGCTTTTCGGCGATCGTAGTCATATCTGCTCACCCGCCAGCAGCGCGAGAGTATCCTCTCCACGCCGCGGCTCTATCTCCAGGGCATCATTCATGAACCCACAAAGGGGTACACACCCGCCCCGCAACAGAACTCCACAAAACCCGCTTGTAGCGGCGGCTAGCGCCAGCCTAGCATGCCGTTCTTGCGCGGGACCAGAGAAACCCTGTGCCCAACTTCACACTTGAACCTTTGCTCTCGTGCCTCCGGGCGTTTGCCGGACAGGGACGACTCTTCCATCGACGCTTCACAGAACGGGCACGTGACGTCGAATATGGCACGGTTGTTGTGCCGGACGAGACGCACGTGAGTGAGCTGGTCAGCCAAGCCCATGGCATCCCCGACGTACCTGACAACATAGCGCGTTGCGGCGCTTACGATGCTGGTACGAGCCCGCCGAGGGACGATGTCCTGGCTGTGGGTGTAGTCGGCGAAACCACAAGTGAGACACTGCGGCTCGTCATAACCCATAACCAAAGGCGACTTGCACCTCTGGCATTTGGCCGACTCTTTTTCGGGACGCGGCGATACGACTTGCGGAGAAACATACGCGATAACCATAGGGGCCCCCCAAATACAGCGTTGCCTGGGGTGAGACAGGGATTGACACGAGATGGACATCATCTCGCCATTGAGCCAGCGACCATTCGGCCCCCGTGTTCGCGAAGATCACGGCGGGTTGCTGAGAATAGGTGCTGATCAAAGGGAGGGTGAGTGCGCACCCTCCGAGGAACAATCCGTGCTTCCCCCAAAGCACGTGTTGTTTTTAATACATTGGCTATATACTTGTCAATACCTAAAACTATACTATTCTCGGAGTTTATTCGAACTTATCCCGAATAATAGCATGGCAATCCTCGGCGAAGTCATACTGCATCGCGTGTTGACTGGCCTCGGGTCTGGTGCTATATTCGCCACGGATTTCGTATGAGGATTGGCCACTAGGCTTCAGGCGACACGTTGCAATCGTCGTTCCGGGATATTCCGGGGCGCGTCACCATCTGATTTCGCGGAATTCCGCGAAATCAGATGCCCCCAAAGTTCGTGCCATTGTGCCAGCGGCATACGAGGGCGTTTGATAGGACCACTAGCTAGGGAATAGAGAAGCCAGGTTTCGGGCGGCGTGGAAACGCCTGAATGAATAAGGAGGTCGGGATGGCGGTCGACATGATCGTCTGCGTTAAGCAGGTAATGGACCCGGAGACGCCGGCTTCGGCGTTTCAGATAGACACGGACGTCAACCGGGTGCGAGAGGCCCGCGGCATCCCGCCCGTAGTAAACGGCTTCGACGAGAACGCCGTCGAGGCGGCCCTGAAGATCAAAGACGCTCAAGGCGGAACCATCACAATTCTGTCCGTAGGCACCAACTTTGTGATGGACGTCATGAAAAAACCCCTTTCGATGGGAGCGGATAGTCTAGTGCTGGCCCAGGACGAGGCATTCGATGATTTGGACTCCTACGCAACGGCCCATGTATTGGCCGAGGCTATCAGTAAAATCGACAAATTCGACATGGTTATCTGCGGCCGTCAGGCATCGGACTGGGACAATGCCCAGGTACCACTCGGGGTAGCCGAGCTACTGGGACTTCCTTGTCTCACAGTGGCTCAGAACGTAGAAGTACTGGATAGTGGAGTGGTCGTTCAGCGAGTACTCTCCGACGGCTACGAAGTTGTTGAGGCAGACCTTCCGGCGCTCGTCACAGTAAGCAACGAGCTCGGGGAGCCAAGATACGCGACCCTTCGAGGCATCATGGCTGCGGGGCGTAAGACCCCAACAGTATGGAGCGCGGCGGACCTGGGTATTGATGGGCCAGCCCTCGAACCGAAAGTGAGGATCACAGGCATGGATGTTCCCGTCACTGACCGGAGTTGCGAGTTCATAGAGGGCGATGACGAGGCCGATTCAGGCCGACTCCTGGCACTCAGGCTGCGAGAGGCTGGGCTCATTTGAGACACGGCGTCACGAGTGATTCCTTGGAGGTGGGCCCCCTACAGCCGAATTCTCGGAAAACG
>Ga0302135_10000734_pt1 | contig 19801 bp, 15 predicted proteins | sample CBN3_surface_MG_FD_203119 | JGI IMG/M metagenome (GOLD analysis project Ga0302135, IMG submission 203119) | Marine microbial communities from Western Arctic Ocean, Canada - CBN3_32.1 | ecosystem: Environmental > Aquatic > Marine > Oceanic | place: Canada: Western Arctic Ocean | collected...
GCAACGACCCGAGCTTCTTGTCTTCGACTGGCACGGCACCCTCGTCAACACTCTCGCCGCGATGTACAAGGCCGTTGACGATCTACTGCGTCGCCTGGACGACCTTGACCTCGTACGCCGCCTCACCCCGGAAGAGCAGAGCCAGATCGAGGACGATGCGAAACTCGTCCGTTACATTCGAATCTGTCGGCGCTTGCCTCCAAAGACGCTGACCTAGACGCGCTCGCAGAGGTTCGTCGGCGATGTGGTCGCCGACTTCGTTCATGGCGCCGGGGACACTCTTGGCCAGGGCAATCGTTGACGGGGTCCGCTACGACGTCTAGACTCCGGCGGAGTTCCTCGATCGGGCGCGCTGCTGAAGGTGGAGCCCGTCGACTGAGCTTGGTCCTTCCAGGCAGATCGGCATCCTGATTGAGGACATTCGACAGCGCGGGTCTCGAGAGGTCGAGGACAATCAATCGGAGGCACCATGCTCAGACGCAGCTTCGCAGTCACCGCCCTTGTCACGCTCCTGCTCGCCGGGGACGCGTTTGCGCAGATCACACGGATCGATCTCGAGGTCGTGGAGTCGCCGGCCCTGGACGGGCTGCACGTCGGACAGGTTGGTCAATACGAGCGGCTGCGAGGCATCGTGTTCGGCGAGGTCGACCCGGATGATCCGCGGCACCGGGACATCGTGAACCTCGATCGCGCTCCCAGAAACAGGTCAGGGAAGGTCGAGTACCGCGCGACGATCGAGATCTACCGGCCGATCGACATGACCCGCTGGAACGGGGCGATCTTCCACACCGTCTCGAACCGCGGCGGCGCGGGCGTGGCCGATCGCGTTCTCCTCGAGCGCGGGTTCGCCTTCGTGCGAGTCGGCTGGCAGGGAGACCTAACGCCGACCAATCGGAACATCGTCGCCTTTCTGCCCGTCGCGAGGAATTCTGATGGCTCGCCCATTGTCGGTCCGGCGCTCGAGGAATTCGTTTTCGATGACGCTGAACGTCGCTCACTCCGGTTATTGAAGTATCCGACTGCGTCGCTCGACTCCGGCGAAGCGACGCTCACGGTCAGGGCAACGCAGGAGGCAGCGCGCGAAACGCCGGTGGACTTGCGATGGAGCCTGCTGAGCCCGACCGCTATCGAGATCTCTCGCCCGGCCGGGTTCGACGGCGGCGCCATTTACGAACTCATCTACGCAGCGAGAGACCCGATCGTGATGGGGTTGGGCTTCGCCGCGATACGTGACGCCATCTCGTTTCTTCGCCACGAAGAAGCTGATCGCGCCGGGAACGCGAACCCGCTGGCCGTCGGTGGTCTCCCGCACACGGCGATCTCGCTTGGCGTGTCGCAGAGTGGCCGCGTCCTCCGAGATTTCCTCTACCAGGGGTTCAATGAAGACGTCTCCGGCCGGATCGTGTTCGATGGGATGCACGCGAACATTGCCGGATCCCGCAAGAGCTTCACGAACTATCAGTTTGCCCAGCCGGGCCGCTGGCAGAAACAGCACGAGGATCACAACTACCCAGGGGACCAGTTCCCCTTTACCTACACCACGCTCAGTGACCCGGTCAGCGGTCGGACTGATGGGCTCCAAGAGATGTGCGCGGCCTCGAACACCTGTCCGAAGATCGTGCACAGCGACGGTGAGGCCGAACTTTGGCAGGCACGGTCATCGCTGGTGGTTACCGACCCGCGTGGGCGACATGTCGAACTTCCGGACAACGTGCGGGTCTATCTGATCGCCGGAACGCAGCACGGTGGGGGACCTGGCGTTCATAGAGCCACGCCGACCGCTGGTTTCTGTCAGAATCTGAACAACCCGCTGGCGCTTGGACAGATCAGCGCCGCGTTGAGCGTCGCCCTGTATGAATGGGTTGCAAACGGCACCGAGCCGCCGCCAAGCCGCTTTCCCACGGTTGCCAACGGCGGGCTGGTGTCGGCCACCGCTGTCGAGTTTCCTGACCTGCCTGGCGTCACTTACTCCGGGTCGTACAATCCACTGCACCTGTTCGATCACCGTGCGTTGCCGCCAACGCGTGGGGACGCCTACACGGTGCTTATGGCTCGCACCGACGCTGACGGCAACATGGTCGACGGGGTTCGGCACCCGAATCTAGTAGCTCCGATCGGCACCCACACGGGCTGGAATCTGAGGCGGGCTGGGTTTGCGCTGGGCGAACAGTGCGGTGGGACTGGGTCGTTCCTCCCGTTCGCGACTACCTTGGCTGAGCGTCAGGCGACGAGCGATCCACGTCGCTCGGTCGAGGAGCGTTATCCCGATCACCTAACCTACGTCCGCGCGGTTTCTGAGGCCGCGGATGCGCTCGTGCGGGATCGACTCCTGCTCGAAGTCGACGCAGAGCAGATCGTCAGGCTCGCCAAGGGCAGCCGTCTTAAGCCACAGGACTGAGCACCCGGGCCGCTGGCACCGGAAGCGATCTGAGCGGTCCTGGCTGACTTTCCGAACATCCCGACGTGGAACTCTGGTGTCGCCAAGTCGTTCGCGACGTCAGATAGCACGGGCGGTGTGGGCGCTCAACGGCACTGCGATCTGGCTCCAACTGGCAGCTCGAAGAAACCGTCAAGGAATGGGACGAACCACGTTGGATGGTCGTCAGCATCGACTCTGCGAAGAAACTGCCCATCGCCCAGGGTGAAGTCACATTTGTTCTGAGCCCAGAGGACGACGCAACCGAGATGAGCGTCAACTACGTCTACACGCCGAAGTTCGGCCTGCTTGGAGCAGTGATCGGTAGCCTTGCTGTGGACGGACAGTTCAGGAAGGGATTTAAAGGGTTTCTGAAGAACCTGGACGCGGCCTCGCGCCGATAGTCTTGGGTGCGGAAGGGGAGCGACTCGATCAGTGCGGCAGACGAAAGGAGATTCCCGCTCCCGCGAACCAGATCCTCGAATCGGAGAGATCGACACCGGCCGCGACGTCGAACTGGACATTGGGTCGTATCAGGTACGTCACGCCGCCGTCGAACAGCGCATCGGATCTTTTAGCGCTGAGTTCGCTTTCACCGTACAGCTCCACGAAGAAGCTCAGAACGTCGGTGGCACCGATCCCCAGTGCCGCCGTCCACTCGAAGACAGACAGGGTGTTCATGTTACCGGTCGCGTCCGGCTCCGTGCGCCAGGCGATACCAGCGTTGGTTCCGAGGGAGAGGCGCTCGGTCAACGTGTTGGCAAGCGTGAAGCGGAAAGACGGGTCGGCGCGGTCGCTGGTCAGATCGGAGCTACCAGTGGGAAGGGTGGTGCCGACGAGCAGGGCGATCTCGGGTCGCGCCCCACGTTCCTCAGCCAGGCCCAGCTTGAATCCAATCGAGGAGTCGCCGAGCCTTTTGATCGCGGGGCCGCTCGGAAGGTCGATCGACTGGTAACCGGATAACCCGACGCGCAGTTCGAACCCGCGCCCGATGCCGATACGCACCAACGTATCGGCGATCGATTCGCTTGAGAAGTCCACCGCCTTCTCGTGGGCCAGGCCCGTCTCCAGCTGGAACCAACCGAGGGGAACAATGTTGCTGGATTCGGTTTGATCCGGTCGGTCGGTGACCAGTTCTTGAGGGGAAGCATCCTGTGCGGCGGCAGGCGTTGAGATCAACACCGCCAGCGCGGTTAGTCGGAGGATGCGGAGGTGGCCGATGGCTCGAATCATGGTGTGGCGGTTGGCTATAGTTTGATAACTCAAAATACTGAATTAGTATAGTCAAAGAAGCAAGGCTCTGGACACTTATGGGCCGCCCATGGCTCTGGCTTTTCCGCAACACGGCCGAGTGTAGACTTACTTTTGAGCTTGAGGCGCCGAGGCGTCGGCCTGTCGGAACGGGCAAAGAACACAAACTAGGAATCGGAGGGAAAGCATGGACACGGAAGCCAAGTGCCCAGTGGCGGGCGACGCTCGCAGACACACAGTGGCTGGGGCCTCGAAGAACGCAGACTGGTGGCCGAAGCAGTTGAACCTGCAGATTCTTCACCAGCACTCGCCCCTGTCCGATCCCATGGGCGCGCAGTTTAACTACGCGAAAGAATTCACGAGTCTCGACCTTGATGCCGTGGTCAGGGACCTTCATGCCCTGATGACGGATTCGCAGGACTGGTGGCCGGCGGACTACGGCCACTATGGTCCGTTCTTCATCCGCATGACCTGGCATAGTGCGGGCACGTACCGCGTGGCCGACGGCCGCGGCGGTGCATCGTCGGGCACGCAACGCTTTGCGCCCCTCAATAGCTGGCCGGACAACGTGAGCCTCGATAAGGCGCGCCGGTTGCTCTGGCCCATCAAACAGAAGTACGGCCGGAAGATTTCCTGGGCCGATCTGATGGTTCTCGCCGGCAATGTCGCTCTCGAGTCGATGGGGTTCAAGACCTACGGCTTCGGTGGTGGCCGCGCGGATGTCTGGGAGCCCGAAGGGGACATCTACTGGGGGCCTGAGGCCGAGTGGAAGGACGACAAGCGCTACAGCGGCGACCGTGAGCTCGTGAACCCGCTCGGCGCCGTTCAGATGGGCCTGATCTACGTGAACCCGGAGGGGCCAAATGGTAAACCGGACCCGCTCGCTTCGGCCCTGGACATCCGAGAAACGTTCGCGCGCATGGCGATGAATGACGAGGAGACAGTGGCCCTCATTGCCGGCGGGCACACCTTCGGCAAGGCCCATGGTGCCGCCGACCCGGACAAGCATGTTGGTCCCGAACCCGAGGGTGCCAGCATCGAGGAGCAGGGCTTCGGCTGGAAGAACACCTTGGGCACGGGCAAGGGCGTTCATACGATCTCCAGCGGTCTGGAAGGCGGCTGGACCACCAACCCTATCAAATGGGACAACGGCTTTTTCGACGTCCTGTTCGGCTACGAATGGGAGCTTGTGAGGAGCCCAGCCGGTGCCTATCAGTGGACTCCGAAGGACGCGTCGGCAGTGGGCACGGTGCCGGATGCCCACGATCCGTCGAAGCGCCATGCGCCAATGATGGCGACTACGGATCTCGCGCTGAGGGTGGACCCGCTCTACGAGAAGATTTCGAGGCGTTTCCACCAGAACCCAAAGGAATTCGCAGACGCCTTCGCCAGGGCGTGGTACAAGATGACCCACCGCGACATGGGTCCCATCTCGCGGTATCTCGGCGGGCTCGTTCCTGCAGAGCCGCTGCTGTGGCAAGACCCTGTGCCCACGGTCGATCATGCATTAATCGGAGAGCAGGACATTGCTGCTCTGAAGGCCAGGATCCTCGCATCCGGTCTGTCGATCTGTCAGCTGGTCACGACGGCCTGGGCCTCGGTGGCAACGTTCCGTGGCAGCGACAAGCGCGGCGGGGCGAACGGATCGCGCATCCGTCTCGCGCCGCAGAAGGACTGGGAAGTCAATCAGCCGCCCGAACTGGCAAGGGTCCTGGCGGCGCTCGAAGCGATCCAGGAGGAGTTTGACGGCGCGCAGTCCGGAAAGAAGAAGGTCTCACTCGCAGACCTCATCGTTCTCGGTGGCTGCACAGCCGTTGAGGCCGCTGCGAAGAAGGCCGGGCACAACGTGAAGGTGCCCTTCTCGCCGGGCCGTACCGACGCGTCGCAGAAAGAGACCGATGTCGACTCCTTCGCCGTGCTGGAACCGACCGCAGATGGTTTCCGCAACTACATCCGGAACGACATCCAGGTATCAGCGGAAGAAATGCTGATCGACAAGGCCCAGCTCATGACGCTGACCGCGCCTGAGATGACAGTTCTGGTCGGCGGCATGCGCGCCCTGAGTGCGAACGTCGGGAAGTCCAAGCATGGCGTGTTTACCAACCGCACCGAGACCCTATCGAACGATTTCTTCGTCAACTTGCTCGACATGAGCACGACGTGGCAGGCCGCCGACACCTCCGATGGCGTGTTCGAGGGGCGCGATCGTGCGACGGGTGAAGTTAAGTGGACCGGAACCCGTGTTGATCTCGTCTTCGGCTCGAACTCCCAGCTCCGGGCCGTCGCGGAAGTCTACGCCTGTGCCGACTCCGGGCAGGCGTTCGTGCGGGACTTTGTGGCGGCGTGGGACAAGGTGATGAGTCTCGATCGCTTCGACCTGGCATGATCACGCAACGTCGCAAGCCTTGCAGGGTCGGCCGAGACATGGTCGAACTTCCCTTGCGCGTTGAGAGGATCGATCGATGATCGAGGCGAACGAAGCGAAACCCACGGATGCGACAGGCGAGGAGCACGGCGCTGCCTCTCTCTCGATAGCGTCCCTGGCGAAGATGACGTCGGCCCTGGGGGTGACGTTGTCGGGTCTGTTCGCCGACCCCGAGGCCGACGACGTCGATCAGTTCGCGATGGTTATCAAAAGAGCCGTGCTGTCAAGGCACGACGGGCGCGACATCAAACTGACCCGAGGCGATTTTCTGATGCTGCCTGCGGGGACACCGCATCGTTGGCAGAATCGCAGCCTGGCGTCCGCCAAGATCCTCTTCGTCTCCAGTCGTCGCTAGGGTTCGCGAGCCCTAAGAGTCGCCCGTCCCATCCCGAACGGCGACGATCGCTGAGTTCGATCGTTTAGCCACGCTTGACTGATTGTTTAGTGCGACTGTAGAGTTCTTCACGATGATCCGAGCCACCCCTCTGACCGCTCCAGAGAGAGCTGTGAAGCGTCATGCACGCGGGTTCGCCGGCAGCGCGTCCTAGATGCGGACCGTTCGGAGTGCCGGATCGGCGATACTTCTCGTCTGGTGCCTGACTGCTGCCATCTCGTCGCTCTGGGCGACGCAACCGTCCACACCGAGCCCCATTCCGCACCTTGACGCTGAATTCAGTGCCTTCGCGACGCTTCTTCCTGCGCGAGGCGTGATCGGCTTTCTCGACCGCTACAAGGACGGGGGCACGGAGGATGCGGTGCGCGCGTGGTTCTCTGCGCAATATGCGTTGACTCCTCGCGTTCTCGTGTCACGCGTAGGGCCAGAGTTCCTGATTGTGGCGCAAGGAGCTGCACACCCGGAAGGTGACTCTCGTCTCGGTGAGTACGTGCACGTTGACAGCGTACCTGGAGGCCACCGCCTGTACCGCCGAGTGGCTCCGTGATCGGAGTGGCCCTGGCGCACTTATTGCCGGCCACTGCGCTGTGGCTACTGGGACGTGCGTGTGGTCTGCACCGTGCGATAGCCTCGCGCAGTGTACGGGTGGCGCTGTCTGCGTGTGGCGGTATCGGCGTCTCCGCCGTCACCACGTTCTGTTTCATTCTCCTTGGCCTCCATCCGGGTCTCCCGTTTGTTGTCATCGACGCGGTGCTGTGGATGGCGATCGGAGGCCTGTCGTGGTGGTCGACCTCCGACGAGCGACCTTCCGGGTCGCAACCCGTTCAAATCGCTCGGCCGATGCAGCTCGGCGCGCTGAGCCTGACCGATGGAATCGTGCGGGGGCTATTTGGAGTCGTCGTGGCAGTGGCCGTCGTTACCGTCGTACGGGGCTACCTCGCACTCCCCCATGGAGACTGGGATGCGTGGGCCATCTGGAATCAGAAGGCTCGCTTCCTGTTTCGCGGAGGTTCGCATTGGACCGCTGCCTTTGCGATCGACTGGTCTCACCCTGGACACCCTCTGCTATTGCCGCTGTCGGTCGCGCGGGCGTGGTCGTACGCGGGATCGGAACTGACCATCGTGCCGGCGCTCGTCGGCATCGTGTTCGGGTGCGGCATCGTCGCCATTGTGATGGGCGCGCTCGATACGGGTCGTCGAGGTGCGTGGATCGCCGGCATCGTGATGCTGACGCCGGCCACGTTCGTGAGGGAATGGACGGCACAACAGGCGGACATCCCCTTTGCTTTCTTTATGGTCGCGGGTCTGGTGTCGCTCGGACTCGCTAGGGCTGCGTCGCGAGCGGGTTCCGCGGACGTCACGAAACTCCTATTCGTCGCCGGTGCCCTGGGAAGTCTGGCCGCATGGACGAAGAATGAAGGCACGCTTCTACTGTTCGTCATGGCCGTAGTGGTCACGGTCGTCGCTGGCCGGAAAGCGCGGTTTCGTCGGTGTGCGTGGTGGGTGGCTGGTGCCGCGCCGGCGGCGTTGGCGGTGGCGTGGTTCAAGATCGCCCTCACGCCCGTTGCACCCTACTACCTGCCGGACGGCCCCTTGCTGACCACTCTCGCCGAGCGTCTGTCGTCGCCGGAGCACCTTGCCGTGGTGAATGCTGCCGTCTGGCAGCAGTGGAGTACATGGGGTGGCCCAACGGCAACCGGTGCGATGGCCTTCGTCAGTCTCGCGGCGGTGCTCGTGGCGCTCACTCGCACTGGAGGTTCGGCACGCACGGTGGTCGTCGTGCCGATGGCCATGCTGGCTGGCACGTACACGGTCTACCTGCTGACGTCGCTCGACGTCAGATGGCTCGTAGCGACTACATTCAGCCGAATCCTGGCTCAGATCTGGCCTTCGCTTGTATTGGTGGCGTTCCTCTCTCGGGAACTCGCATGGAACCGAGAATCCGAGAACCTTGGCGTTGGCGGTGGCGTCGCGCGCGTACCATGACGCAATGAGCGGGTCGGTGCCGCTGGCATTCGATCTCATCGTGCCGGTCTACAACGAGGAGGCGAGCATCGATGAATTCATGGCTCGCATCGATCGCCTTGGCTTTCGCGAGTCGGTGATCTTCGTGGATAATGCGTCGACCGATGCCACAGTCGAACGCATAGAGCACCATGCTGGTGTGCATCTGGTTCGCCACGCCACCAACGCCGGTTACGGCGCCTCTATCAAGGACGGGATCGCGCAGTCCCAATCGTCGGCGGTCGTGATTGTCGATGGCGATCTCGAGTATCCACCTGAGGCGATTCCAGATCTACTGGCGGCTCTCGAGGAGCACCCGGTGGTGTACGTCTCTCGTTTCCTCGGTTCGGGCTTGACGTCCATGCCCCTGCTCAGACGCTGGGGAAACGGCCTGATCAGCCGTATGTTCAACGTCCTCTTCCAGCAGAAGACGACTGACCTGTACACGGGGATGAAGGGGCTTCGGCGGGAGGTGGTGCAGTCCTTGGCGCTTCAGCGTGACGGCTTCGAGCATGTCGCGGAGCTTGGTGTGCAGTTGGCCAGACGGGGATATCGTATTCATGAGATTCCCGTCACGTACTCTCCGCGCACGCGGGGTGTGTCTAAGATGCGACATGTGCCGGAAACGATGAAGTTCCTGTGGATCATCTGGACCGGCTGGTTGCGAATCCGCGTTAGGCGCCCATGATTGGCATCATTCCGGCGGCGGGTTCGGGTACGCGCGCGTACCCGTACACCCAGGGCCTCCCGAAGGGGATGATCGACGTCGCCGGGCAGCCCAATATCGAGCGCCTCGTCGCCATCATGCGAGACCAGTTGCGGGTGACGCGGATCGTGGTGGTGGTGGGCACCCTGGGGCACTACATCCGGGACTATCTTGGCGATGGGTCACGGCATGGCGTCCCCATCTCCTACGTACAGAACGACGCGGTCGAACGAGGCCTCGGATACTCGTTGCTGCTTGCCAGACCGTTCGTGGACGACTACTGCTGCGTGATGCTCTCCGACGAGTGCTATGTCGATTCCAATCATGCCGACCTGCTGGCTACCGACTATCGAGATTGTGTGGCCATGTGCGCCGTGCAGACGACTGACGCACCAGAGGTGATTGCGCGGAACTACGCCGTTTATGCGACGGAAGGGCGCGTGCGACGGGTTATCGAGAAGCCGACCGACACGAGGGGCGCTTTGCTCGGTTTGGGTACGCTTCTGCTCAGTCGAGAATTCTTCGAATATTTGGGCGATGCGGTGGCGGCCGGAGACGTTCAAGGCCCATCCGATCCCATCAGCGTGCTCGATAGGCTCTGCTTGGCCGGGGCCCACGTGGGATGTGTCGAGCTCGTAGGCCTGTACGTGAACATCAACGATCGCGATGCCTTGAATCTTGCGAGGATCGCGGTGCGGTCTCAAAGCTTCGCCACCAGCACCGTCGGACTCGCGTTGCTCATGAAGGGGGACGCCGACGACACCGCTCGGGCACTGCGCGAGTTCGGCGCACTGGGACGATTCACTCAGATCGTCCTCGTGGCTCCGCCGAATGCGGCGACGCCGACGATGCCCGATGGCGTCGGTCTCGTACGAGCCTCATCCAGCCTCTACGGCGACATGATGCGGTGCGGCTTCGAGGCCCTGACGACGGACATCATCGTCTGCGCCCACTCCGATGGCTCGTGCAAGCCTCGGGACGTCTCCAAGCTCCTGGAGTATCTCAAGGAGGCGGATCTGGTGGTGGGCACGCGAACCACCCGGCAGCTCGTCGAGCAGGGCTCTAACATGCGCGGCATCGTGCGACTCGCCCATGTCATTCTGGCGAAGATCCTCGAGGCCGTCTGGTGGGACTACGAGCCACGCTTCACGGATCTCGGGTGCACCTATCGGGCGGCATGGCGATCCACCTACCTGTTGATTCACAATCGTCTGCGCGCGTCTGGGCCCGAGTACTCGGTTGAGATGCTGCTTGAGGTAATAAAGTGCCGACGGCGGGTCATCGAGATTCCCGTGAGCTTTGGCTCACGCCGTCGAGGTGTGAAGGAGCCGGACCAGACCCTCTACACGTTCTATTCGATGCTCAGTCTGATTGTCAGGCGCCGATTCGCGCAAGTTCGCCCACGAGTCCGGGCTGCTCAATCTCGTTAGGACGCGTCGCCGTCCCGCAATTAAGTGTTTTGGAACGGCGAGACTGGTCCAACCACCCGACCGGAAGCTCTCCAGCCGGACTACAAAACAGCACGCGACTACGGAAGGGTAGTTCTCCAGCGCGCGTCCGCGCTGGGCACGTTCCCTATCAGGACGGTCCGATGTGCCAGGCCCCGGCACACCGGGCTGGCGAACAACTGCGCGGGCATGGGCTCAGAATCGAAAGAGTCGATTGACCTTGATGACGAGCGCACGATTGCGAAGGTCCGAGAACCGGTCTGGTAGGAGCGAGTCGGTGTCGCGGTCCTCGTTGTAAACGACGAACAATTCGCTCCCCGGGCTGTACTCCCACCGGAGCCGCAGGTTCGTGCTCAGCGAGTCGCTGCTTGAGTTGTACTGGGCCAGCGCGCTGACGAACATCAGCGGTGTCATCGTGAAGGTCGTGCGGGCCCGTAACACCTGCGTCGTGAACGCGCCCTGCGGCAGCTTCACTCGGTTGTAGGAGTAGCTCGGCTCCAGCGAAAGCCGTGGCGTCAGCTCCAGCTGACCCTGGGCAAATCCCACCGTCGTTTTCGTTCCGCTGAAGAAACTCCCATGCTGGACCGAGATTCTCCCTGCTAGTCGCCGCTGGTCCGCTAAGGTGAACGAGGCCTGCACGTTCTGGAAGTCGTACCCGCCCACGGGAATCGTCACGTCCGAGGCAATCGGAAACGGTTGCTCAAGAAACTCGAAGCTGCGCGTGTACGCCGCGGTGAACTGGTCGGTATTCTCGAATTCGATACCGAACCGGCCCTCAGCTTCGCGCGTTTCGAGCATCCCAGACCGGTCGGTGACGTAGTCGATCTGGCCGGCCCAGGTGAGCTTGCGAATGCGGGCGATCGACGTCGGTCGCGGGCTGAACCGAAATGACCCGAAACTTCGCTCGAAATCATCACGACGGAGAAATCCCACATCCGGTCTGAAGTTATCGCCCACGACGAGTCGCTCGGCCTGCACGCCGTAGCGATCGCCGTTGTAGTTCAGCTGTCCGCGGTAGCTCAGGTCGTCGCCTTGCAATCCGGGGGTCGTCGTCTTGGCCCAGTAGGTGTTGATATCCAGGTTGTCGAAAAAGGAGAAGAGGCCGTCCACCCCATACGTTTGGGTAGCCCCCGCGCCAACCGACGACACCGACCGTCCCGTGAACAGAAGCCCGATGCTGCTGCGCCTGAGCAGATCGCGACGGACGCGCACGACCGAGAAATTGGTGGCCGGTGCCCCGGCCTTGGGCGTGTCGGCGGCCTGGACGTTCAGCACGCCGAGGCTGAACTTACCCGCTCGGCCTGACAGGCGTCCTCCCACCTTAATCGGGACTTCCTGGCCCTGGGACAACCCGATCTGGCGACTGTAAAACAGCACCGGGGTCGAACCTTCACCCCCGAACGGCCCCGCGGCGGCCCCGCCAAACGTGAACAGGCCCTGGTTCTCCAGGAAGAATTCCCGCTTCTCAGGAAAGAACAGACTGAACCGCGTGAGGTTGACCTGCTGCTCGTCGGCCTCGACCTGCGCAAAGTCGGTGTTGACCGTGAGGTCGCCCACCAGGCCTTGCGTGACGCCATATTTCACGTCGAGCCCCAGATCCCCGCCGACCTCGTTCGACAGGTCGCGCGCCGGATCGCTCGTCATGTCGGCGATCGCATACGGCTTGAGCTCGAGCGTGTGCCCGCCGTCCGGCGCTTCCAGACCGACGACGGTGGCCGCTAGCGAAGCCAGGAAGAGACCGCGTTGACCCCGCTCGGCCGGCACCGGAGCCAGATACGAATACTCGCTCAGCCGTGGCACACCTCGGTAGATGTTGAGACCCCAGACCTGGGTCCGACCCGACCGGTACCGCAAGGACTTGAACGGAATTGCGATCTCCACCGTCCAGCCGCCGTCGAAGCGGCCCGCCCGCGTTTCCCAGACCGGATTCCAATCCGGGCTGATGTTCCGTTCATCGGACATCTGGGCGTCCATCCTGCCGCTGAGTGGATTGACGCTCAGCATGACCCCGTTGCGGCGGTCGTAGAACGTGTCAAGCAGGATACCGAGACTGTCATTTCGAAAGACACGAAAGCTATCCCGCCGCATCTCGTTGGCCACCCACTCGGACTCCGGTGCGTCGTCCCAGCAGCGCGCCCCGATATAAAAGTTGTCGTCGTCGAACAGAATCCACGTCTCGGTTTTCTGCGTGGCCAGCGTGCCTGCCACAGGTTCGGTCTGAATGAAATCCGAGGCCGGCCGGAAGTCGCGGTACACACGCTCGTCCAGGACGCCGTCGATGCGGACAGGTTCACTCACGCGAACCGCCCGCACGGTGACCTTCCCGGCCGCATCGCGGGCGATCGTTTCAGGGAGCGCCGGGGGCGGTGGTCCATCGATCACCGGTGTCGGCGCCTCTAGCCTGGTGGACGGCAGCACGTCGGCTGCTTGGCGGGCCTGAACCGGGCCGCTCAGCAGGCCCGTCGCCACTACACCGTAACCAACGGCTCGGATGCCGGCGCGGCAGGTCTTGACCGTGATAGTCACGGCGCCCTTCATGGGCCGCTCCCCACGTCAACGGCAGCCGTCTTTTCGACTGACTGCCTGTGTGCAGCGATGACTTCATGCGCGTCGAGGCGCGTGCCGGGAGTTAATGCCAATATCGCGGTGAATTATACGGGTGAGAGGGAGCGCGGATGGGGTCGGTCCTGTAAAATGGCGTAGGGTCTAGCGATGTGGGTATCCTTCCCGCAGGCAGGTGATTGCGGAACGGCGAGGGTGGCTACGCTCCTCTATTCGCACAAACGAATTTTCGAGGCTTCCGGCCGGCGGAGGGTTTCGGCCGACCGAATTGTCGTTAACTTGCTGAATCTAAATGTGGTGCGGAAGGGGGGACTCGAACCCCCACGACCTTGCGGCCGCCAGCCCCTCAAGCTGGTGCGTCTGCCAATTCCGCCACTTCCGCTAACGGCAGGAGGAGGGCCGGCCGGAACCAGCCCAGTACGAAGGCCGGTCTAGTTCGACGAATCCGGCGAACTGGCTGGCTCAGCCGGTGTTTCAGGTACGAACGGGTTGGTGCCCACCGGCTCGCTGCCTGCCGGTGCGGACGGGGCCTCGCGTCCGCCGATGACCGAGCCTCCTGGCCCCCGCTGGCCCATGATGCCCAGCACGATCGCGCCAACCATGAAGAGCGCTGCGCAGACGGCCGTGGCGCGGGAGAGCACGCTGGCTCCGCTCCGCGCGCCGAACGCCGCTTGGCTGGAGCCTCCGCCGAACGCGCTGGCCATATCTCCGCCCTTGCCCTGCTGCAGTAGTACCACCAGCATTAGCACAAGGCAGATCACCACGTAAATCGTTGTCGCTATGTAGAACAGCATCAGTTTATGGCCCTGACCAAAGGATTCGATTATACAAGGGCCTTGCGGCATCCGGAAACAATCTCGGCGAAACTCCGCGCTTCCAGGCTGGCGCCCCCGACCAGGGCCCCGTCTACATCCGGCTGACGAATGAGCTCGGCGATGTTACCGGGTTTCACGCTACCTCCGTAAATTACGTGGCAGTGGCCTGCGGCCTCGGCCCCGAACGCCTGCGTCAGCTGCGACCGGATGTGGCCGTGCGCCTCGGCGGCCTGGCCCGGGGTGGCGTTGCGGCCGGTCCCGATGGCCCACACTGGCTCGTAGGCTACGACGAGCTGCGCGATCTGGGCACCAGTGAGCCCGGCAAGCCCCAGCGCCAGCTGACGGTCGAGCACGTCGAAGGTTTCGTTCCGCTCGCGCTGGTCGAGCGTTTCTCCCACACAGACGATTGGCGTCAACGAGGCGGCGAACGCCGGTCCCAGTTTCCGGTTGACCGAGGCGTCAGATTCGCCGAACAGCGTGCGTCGCTCCGAGTGGCCAATGATCACGTATTCGGCGCCCGTCTCGCGCACCATGGCACCGCTCACTTCACCCGTGAAGGCGCCCTCGCTCTCCCAGTGCAGGTCCTGTGCGGCAATGCCAATGTTACTGTTGCGGGCAGCCTCTGCCGCGGCGTGGACGGCGGTGAACGTGGGCGCAACCACGATCTCCACGTCGTCGACGGCCTCGACCAGGACGCGCAACTCTTTGATGTACCGCACCGCCTCTGCGACGCTCTTGTACATTTTCCAGTTGCCGGCGATGAACGGAATTCTCATTGTGTCAGGCTTCCGGTAGTACGGCCACGCCGGGCAGCGTGCGTCCGCCGAGGAACTCGAGCGACGCGCCGCCGCCCGTGGAGATGTGGGTGATGCGGTCGGTGATGCCGGCCTTCTTTACGGCGGCGATCGAGTCGCCGCCTCCAATGATGGTGACGCCTGTCACGTCGGCCACTGCCAGGGCCACTGCCAGGGTTCCCTTAGCGAAGGCGTCGATCTCGAAGACGCCCATCGGCCCATTCCACACTACCGTGCTGGCGTCGGCGAGGGCCTCGCCATAGGCGGCGATGGTGCGTGGGCCGATGTCGAGGCCCATGCGGTCACCGATGCGCGGGTCCTCGACGGCTAAGGTCTCGGTGGGAATTCCGGCCTCGAGCCGATCCGCAACAACATGATCCACTGGAAGCAGGAGCGGCAGCTGTCGGGCCCGTGCCTTGGCCATGATCTCGCGGGCGACATCCACCTTGTCGCTTTCCACGAGCGAGCGGCCGACTGGATGTCCGAGCGCCTTGAAGAATGTGTAGGCCATGGCGCCCCCGATGATCAGGCGGTCCACGCGAGGGATGAGGTTGTCGATGACCTCGATCTTATCGGATACCTTGGCCCCGCCGAGTACGGATACGAACGGCCGTTTCGGCTCATCCAGCACCTTGCTCAGGTAGCGCAGCTCACGTTTCATCAAGAGTCCAGCTCCGGCCTCGCGCATGAGTGGCACGATGGCGTGCACCGAGGCGTGTGCCCGATGGGCGGCGCCGAACGCGTCGTTCACATACACGTCGGCGAGTGCGGCGAGCTGCGCCGCAAAGGCTGGGTCGTCCTGCTCCTCTCCCGCGTGGAATCGGAGATTCTCGAGCAGCGCCACGCCTGGCGTGCGGGCGACCTCGACGGCCAGCGGCCCCACGCAATCAGCGGCAAAGGTCACCGGCCTTCCGAGGAGCGCGGCAAGACGATCGGCCACCGGCTTCAAGCTCAGGTCGGCGTTGGGCGTACCCTTGGGTCGGCCGAGGTGCGAAGCAAGGACCACCGTCGTGGCCTGGTGGGCGAGCGCGTGCTGGATGGTGGGCAATGACGCACGAATGCGCGTGTCGTCGCCGATGTCGCCATCTCTCAGGGGGACATTGAAGTCCACGCGCACGAAGACGCGGCGATGGAAAACGTCCAACTCCGCGATCGAAGTCTTGGCCACGGTGTCAGATGAGAGTTCTCTCCCTACAGGCCCTTCGCGATGAGTTTCTGCAGCAGGTCCACGCAACGGTTCGAGTAACCCCACTCGTTATCGTACCAGGAGAGCACCTTCACGAAGTCACCGTCCATGACCTTGGTGTAGGGAGCGTCGACGATCGACGAGTGCGGGTTGCCCTTGAAGTCAATCGACACGAGCGGCTCCGTCGACACTGCAAGGACTCCCTTGAGCGGGCCCGCGGCCGCTTCCGCGAAGGCGGCGTTGACCTCTTCGGCCGTGGTCTTCTTGTCGAGGACTGCAGCGAGGTCAACCAGGGATACGTTCGGCGTGGGTACCCGAACGGAGATGCCGTCGAGTCGCCCTTTCAGCTCCGGAAGCACCTCTCCCACGGCCGCGGCTGCACCCGTCGTCGTGGGTATCATCGAGAGCCCCGCGGCGCGCGCGCGGCGCAGGTCCTTGTGCGGCAGATCGAGCAGTTGCTGGTCGTTGGTGTAGGAATGCACCGTCGTCATCTGACCCTTCCGCAGGCCGAAGCGCTCGTTGAGCACCTTGGCGATCGGCGCCAGGCAGTTCGTCGTGCAGCTGGCGTTCGAGATGATGTGGTGGATGGCCGGATCGTAAGTGTCGTCGTTGACGCCCAACACGACGGTGACGTCCTGACCCTTGGCGGGGGCGGTGATGATGACCTTTTTGGCACCAGCGGCGATGTGCTTGGAGGCACCGTCACGGGTCGTGAAGATGCCAGTCGATTCGAGGACCACCTCCACTCCCAGGGCCTTCCAGGGGAGCTGCGCCGGATCGCGCATCGACAGGACCTTGAACTCCTTGCCGTCCACCGCGATCCCGTCGGTGGTGGTCGTGATGTTCGCCTGGAGGTTGCCAAGGACGGAGTCGTACTTCAGCAGGTGGGCGAGTGTGGCCGCGCTGGTGAGATCATTGACAGCGACGATGTCGATGTCCGCCTTGCCCATGGCGGCGCGCATGATATTGCGTCCGATCCGCCCGAACCCGTTGATACCGACCTTGACTGCCATGACTTCCTCCTCGCACACGATCACGTGAGTCGCCGCGTTCTTTGATGGTGAACCCGGACAGTATCCGTCATCGGGGTCCGCTCCAGGCTAGGCTTCAGGCAGTGACCAGCCAGCGGTCCGTGACTCTGTCCAAACGGGCAATTGTAGCGAGGCAATGAGAGCGCGGTCAATGCAAGCGCTTTACTTCCACGATCGTAAGGCATAGATTCTTCAGAAGTCAGGCGCGGACTTTGCCGCGCTGGACGGGACCTGGTGTATCTCCTCTACAGCATCGTCTCAGTGGCGGTCTTTCTCGCCGCTTCCCCGTACTTCCTGTATCAGGCGCTACGCCACCAGAAGTACGTCGGGAGTCTTGCCCAGCGGCTTGGACGCTTGCCGCTGTCGCTGAATCTGGACGGTGACCCTTCGATCTGGGTGCACGCGGTCAGCGTGGGCGAGGTGCTCACGGCGCGTCCTCTTCTTGCCGACCTGCGCCGGCGTTACCCGACACTGAAGCTGTTTCTCTCCACGACCACCCGAACGGGTCAGGAACTGGCGCGAGGCGACGTACGCGATGTCGATGGCATCTTCTATTTCCCGTTCGACTGGACTTTTTCGGTACGGCGCACCCTCGACGTCGTTCGTCCCCGGCTCTTCATTGCAATGGAGACTGAGATCTGGCCGAACCTCCTCCGGGAATGCCAACGGCGTGGCATCAGAACCGCACTGGTGAACGGGCGTATTTCGCATCGCTCGTATCCACGATACCGTTGGGTGCGCCCTCTCTTCGCACGCGTACTTGCCCACGTGGACCGTTTTTGCGTGCAGGGGGAGGAGACGGCCAAGCGCCTCATGAACCTTGGTGCAGACCCGTCGCGAATCCGGGTCACGGGCAGCCTCAAATTCGATTCGCTCGAGGAACCCCCCGTCCCTGGACGGGGTCGGGATCGGGTGCTTCGCTTCTTCCGCACCTCGCCCGGTCGGCCGGTGATCGTGGCCGGCAGCACGCTCAAGGGGGAAGAGGAGGCGGTGCTCCGCGCGTTTCATCGCGTACGAGTCGCCGGCAACCGTGCGCTACTTATCATCGCACCACGTCACCCCCAACGTTTCGGGGATGTCGTGCGACTCTGCCGGCACGAGGGTCTCAGTACGGTTCGTCGCACGGAGTTGCCGATTGATGGTGAGCCGCGCGCGGACGCGGTCGTTCTCGACTCGATCGGTGAACTCCCGCAGGTGTACCAGATCGCAACCGCGGTGTTCGTGGGCGGCAGCCTCGTACCCTGGGGTGGTCATAACATCCTCGAGCCGGCGCTGTTCGGTCGGCCGATCGTGTTCGGTCCCTACATGGAGAACTTCGCCGAGATCGCAGAGACGTTTCGGCAAAATAGCGCCGCTATCCAGGTGCGGACCGACCGAGAACTCGAGGACGCGATGGTCAGCCTGATGGCCGACCCGGTCCTGCGCGCGCGCCTCGGCGCCGCAGCGCGCGCGCTCATTGAGGCCAACCGTGGTGCCCGGGGCAGGACGATGGACGTCATCCTGGAGCTGTTCCCCTCAGACGAGGGCACTCGGGGAGAGGTTCTCCCGTTCCGCGTGATGCATTGACGCCAGTTCCAGAAGGGCACAGAACTCCGCCGCCGCCGGCCGTGCTCAAGTGGCTCGGCCTGGCCTACGGACGTGCGGCGGCCTGGCGGCGGGCTTGGTACGTCAACCACCCGTCCGAGCGCCGCCGGCTCGACCGGCCGGTCGTCAGCGTTGGCAACCTCACCGTCGGTGGGAGCGGCAAGACACCGGTCGTCGCGCACCTGGCCCGCTGGCTGCTTGCCCAGGGTGAGCGTCCCGCCATACTCAGCCGAGGCTACGCCAGACGAGCACGCGTGGACGGCGTGCTCGTCGTGAGCGACGCGGTCGGCGTGCGCGAACCGGTGGACCGCTCTGGAGACGAGCCGCAGATGCTGGCTCGTTCGCTTCCCGGCGTGCCGGTGCTGGTCTGCGCGGATCGCCATCTCGCTGGCACACTGGCCGAGCGGCAGTTCGGCTGCACGGTGCACCTCCTTGATGACGGGTTTCAGCACCATGCGCTGTGCCGAGACGTGGATCTGGTGCTGGTCGCGCCGGGAGACTTCGAGGGGCACGTGCTGCCGGCCGGTCGGCTGCGCGAGCCGGCGGAGGTTGCCACCGAAGCCACCGCGTTCATCGTTGCGCCAGGTTCCACCTCGGCTGGAAACCCGGACGACTGGGCTTGGGTCGCGACGACGGCGCCCACCGGAGTCCCGGTGTTCGAGGCCGTGTTCGTCCCCGGACGTCCGGTTCGACTGGCCCCGTTTGGCGTGCCACTCACGCTTGACGCCGACGCGAAGGTGATGGCGCTCGCCGGCATCGCGCGCCCGGAGCGTTTCTTTCAGACGGTGCGGGCAATGGGATGGCGCGTCGTGAAGGAGCGTGCCGTCCGCGATCACCATTGGTTCAGCGCGCGCGAGGTAGCGGCCATCGCTGCCGCGGCGGCCGACGCGGACGCCGACGTGGTACTGACGACGGAGAAGGATGCGATGCGGCTCGTCGGTATCCCGCGAGTCGCGTCCGCGGTGGCCGCGTCATCGGTGCCGTTCGGATGTGTGTCGGCGGGGGTGACGATCGAGCCCGCGGACCGCTTCGGCCCGTGGCTCCTCGAGCGCCTCGGCGAGGCGCGCGCGATGGCGGTGAGTCAACGTCGAGGGACCACGAGTGCCTGAACGGGTCGTCGTGCTCGGGCCCAACTGGCTCGGCGACACGGTTATGGCGTTGCCGGCGATCGCGGATTTGCGGCGG
>Ga0302135_10000736_pt1 | contig 19782 bp, 12 predicted proteins | sample CBN3_surface_MG_FD_203119 | JGI IMG/M metagenome (GOLD analysis project Ga0302135, IMG submission 203119) | Marine microbial communities from Western Arctic Ocean, Canada - CBN3_32.1 | ecosystem: Environmental > Aquatic > Marine > Oceanic | place: Canada: Western Arctic Ocean | collected...
TTCTGGAGTTGCTGATTCAGCCGGTCCCGTTCCGAGAGCAGGTCGTCGAGTTCCGCTTGTCCAAGCACGCTCCGGAGCGTGGTCTGCGCCAACTGCGACGTGGCGTACATGTAGTTCTCAACTTCCACGACGGCGCGGTTCGGATCCACCACGCGGAAGTACAGGACGGCGTTCACTTTCACCGACACGTTGTCGCGGGTAATGATGTCCTGCGGCGGCACGTCGAGGACGATCGTGCGCAGGCTGATCTTGACGATCCGATCGATGGGTCGAAGGACGATGACGACGCCCGGTCCCTTCGGTTGCGGGAGGAGCTTGCCGAGGCGGAAAATGACGCCCCGTTCGTACTCCGAAAGGACCCGAATTGAGCTGAACACGTAGAACGCTAGCATGATGAGGAACACGAGCGGCGCGGACGTCAGACTTTCCATTCAACATCTCCTTTGGCCTGTGGCTGGGAGGCCGGCTCCACAGTGAGCGTGAGCCCGTCCACCCGCACAACGCGAACCGGATGACCGAGTTGAAGCGGCACAGTGCTGACCGCGCGCCAGATCTCGCCGCGCATGTCCACCTGCCCGGGCTCATTCGGCTCGAGCGCCGTGCGTGCGCGAGCCGACTGGCCGACGAGCGCCTGGACCCCGGTGGCCCGAGGCTGTCGCTGTGCGTTCAGTGCCAGCCTTCCGATAACGAGAAAGATCGCGGCGAATCCGACGGCGATGGCCGTGATGAACCCGAGGCTGACGTCAACGCCCGGAACTACGTCGGTCAGCATCACCGAGCCGATCAACAGGCTTACCGCACCGCCGACCCCCAGCGCCCCGAAGCTCGGCACGTTCAGTTCGAGCACGAGCAACGTAATCCCAAAGGCTACGAGGAGCAGCCCGGCAGTACTAATGGGCAGGATCTGAAGTGCGAAGAAGGCGAGCAGCAGGCACAGGCCGCCAACGACGCCCGGAGCGATGAGGCCCGGGTTCCAGAGTTCGACAGTAAGACCCAGTAGGCCCAGGGTCATCAGCATGTACGCGATCTGTGGATGGGCGATGGCACTCAGGAACGACTGACGGCGGGTCATTTCGATCGTGCGTACCTCGACGCCCCTCGTGTGCAGCGTGGTCTCGCGGCCATCGAACCGCGTGATCGACCGCCCGTCGAGTTGCGTGAGCAGGTCACCGATGTCGGCTGCCGTCAAGTCGATCAGCGGCGGAGTAGCCTCGATCGCCTCTCGGTCGGTGAAGGCCCGGCTGTCGACCACCGCCTCGGCAGCGAGAGCCACGTTTCGGCCACGCGCCTCCGCGATCGATCGTACGTAGGCGGCGGCATCCGCGGCGGCCTTCGCGGATGTCGTTTCGTCCATCGCCTCGCCGCTGCCTGACACCGGGTGTGCCGCACCGGCGTGCGTGCCTGGCGCCATCACAGCCACGTCGGCGGCCAGAAGGAGGATGAAGCCCGCTGAGGCCGCCCGCCCACCGGGCGGCCCCACGAACACCACCACGGGCGCACGGGAGGTGATCATCCGCGAGACCATCGCGCGGGTCGAATCGAGGAGGCCGCCTGGCGTCCGCAGAGTCAGGACGATAAGCTCCGCCCCGGACGTGTCGGCCAGGTCAATCGCATCAGTGAGGTACTCGGCCGTGATGGGGTGGATGATGCCGTCAATTTCGATGGCGACGACGTGCGGGCGAACGGATGGCTCCGGCTGCGCCCAGGCCTGACTGACGACACAGCAGAGAAAGACCGCCGCGAACAGGAATCGCGTCCGGGGTGTCAACGCCCAGATTGTACGCCGTGCCGGGACCACTTGCCGGCTCAGAATTACCCGAAGGGGCTCGCGCTGGGGATCGGACATCCCTCTCGGTCAGCCGAGCTGGATGGCTCCAAGTTACGTTAATTGAATGGCGGAGGGAGAGGGATTCGAACCCCCGGAACCGTTACCGGTTCAGTGGTTTTCAAGACCACCGCCATCGACCACTCGGCCATCCCTCCTCGGCGACGCGCCGGACCACGAGTGCCCCCGTGGCGTGTTACTCGCTGGAGATCACCTCGAGTCCGCCCATGAACGGGCGCAGGGCCTCCGGAACGACGACGGACCCATCCTCCTGCTGATAGTTCTCGAGGATCGCGATGAGCGTCCGGCCCACCGCGAGGCCGGACCCGTTCAGTGTGTGCGCGAACGCGGCCTTGCCCGCACCGGCCGGGCGGTATTTGATCGCGGCGCGACGCGCCTGGAACGCTTCGGTGTTACTGCACGAGGAAATCTCCCGATAGTTGTTCTGGCCCGGCAGCCATACCTCGATGTCGTAAGTCTTGGCCGACGCAAATCCCATGTCCCCGCTACAGAGCTGCATCGTGCGGTAGGGCAACTCGAGACGCTTGAGCACCTCCTCAGCGTTGAGCGTGAGTCGCTCTAGCTCTGAGTACGACTCGGCCGGTGTCGTGAACACCATGAGCTCGACCTTGTCGAACTGATGCTGTCGAATCAGACCACGCACGTCGGCGCCATATGAACCTGCTTCGCTACGGAAGCAAGGCGTGTAGGCGACGTAGCGGATCGGCAGCGTTCGCCCGTCAAGGATCTCGCCGCGGTGCATGTTGGTAAGCGGCACTTCCGCGGTGGGGACGAGATAGAGATCCCAGTCGCCGGCGATCTTGAACAGGTCCTCTTCGAACTTCGGGAGGTTGCCTGTGCCGATGAGCGACGCACTGTTCGCCATGAAAGGCGGCTCCACCTCCGTGTAGCCGTGTTCCGTGGTGTGTAGCTGCAACATGAAGTTGGTGAGCGCTCGCGCCAGCCTGGCGCCGGCGCCGATCAGCACAGAGAAGCGGGCACCCGCGATCTTCGTACCCCGTTCAAAATCGATGATGCCGAGCGCCGGTCCGAGATCCCAGTGCGCCTGCGGTGCGAACGCAAACGTCCTCGGAGTCCCGTGGCGCCGCACTTCCACGTTGTCGGCAGCGCTCTTTCCCTCCGGCACCGATACGTGCGGCAGGTTCGGGATGAGGAGCAGGCCCTGGTTCCTGCGTTCTTCGACCGCCGACAGCTCACTGTCGAGTTGCTTGATCCGGGTCCCGCGCTGCTTGCCGGCCCCGTGAAGAGCCGCGACGTCGAGCCCTTGTCGCTTCGCCCGCGCGACTTCTTCTCCGGCGATATTCTGCTCACGCTGCAGCCCTTCGAGTTCGGGCAATAGTTGGCGACGGAGGGTTTCGAGCGCAGCCAGTTCATCAAGTTGGGCCGCGAGGTTGGCGCCACGGCTGGCGACAGCCGCGCGGACCACGTTGAGGTCGTCGCGGAGGATGGCAGGGTCGATCATCCGGCGTTGATTCTACCTGAGATAGGATGGCTCCCATGACCACGGCCATCCGCAAGGCGGTCTTCCCGGCTGCCGGTCTCGGCACCCGATTCCTGCCGGCAACCAAGGCCCAGCCAAAGGAAATGCTGGTACTGGTCGACAAGCCCGTTATCCAGTACGGCGTCGAGGAGGCGGTTGAGTCCGGCGTCCACAATATCGTCATCGTCACTGGCCGTGGCAAGAACGCGATCGAAGATCACTTCGACGCTGCGGTGGAGCTGGAAACCTTTCTCGAACAGCGGGGCAAGACGGAGCAACTCGAAGAAATCCGAAAGATCACGCGTCTCATCGAGGTGGCCTACGTGCGACAGGGCGAACCGCTCGGCCTCGGCCACGCCGTGCTGGCGACGAAGAACCTCGTGAACGACGAGCCGTTCGCAGTGATCCTTGGCGACGACGTGATCGATGCCGCCCCGCCTGCGCTTAAGCAAATGATCGACGTCTACGAGCGGGTGAACGGCCCGGTGCTGGCCGTGGAGCGCGTGCCCACGGCGGATGTATCGAGTTATGGAATCGTGGCCGTCGAGGAAAGCGCCGATCTCGGCACTGGCGTCTATCGCATCCGGGATCTCGTCGAGAAGCCGTCGCGGGAGGCGGCGCCGTCGAATCTCGCAATTATCGGACGCTATATCTTGACGCCCGACATCTTCCCCGCCCTCGAGGAGACGGCATCAGACGCCACGGGCGAGATTCAGCTCACCGACGGTATCCGCCACTTGCTGCAAACGCGGCCGGTGTATGCCTGTGAAATCGAGGGTACCAGACACGACACGGGCAACAAGCTAGGTTTTCTCAAGGCGGTCGTGTACTTCGGCTTACGGCGGCCCGACCTGGCAGAACCGTTTCGGCGCTATCTGGAGTCGCTGAAGCTCGACGGCGGCGTCAGCTAGTCGGCTTGGAGGGGGCTGGAGAAGCCGAGTCCCCGGAGGAATCGGACGAGTCAGATTTCTTCTCGGTCGATTTACTCTCGGCGGTGACACTCTTCTCGGCCTTCGTCTCCTTCGCGGGCTGATCGCCTTTCTTCTCGCCCTTCGTCTCTTTCGTTCCCTGCTCGCCTTTCTCGCTCTTCTCGCCTTTCGCGGCGGCGGCATCAGGGTCTTTTTGGCCCTTCCGGTCGTAGTCGGTGATGTACCAGCCCGTGCCCTTGAACTGGATCGCCGGAGACGACAGAAGTCGGCGCACCGGACCCTTACCGCACTCGGCGCAGAGCTCTGTGTGCGGATCGGAGAACTTCTGGATCTGCTCGAACCGCTTCCCGCAGGCTTCGCATTGATATTCGTAAAGTGGCATTGGTACTCAGTCCGGTGGCGCGTCGGACCCGTCACGCAGCATCAGCTGGCGGTGCGCCCAGAACGGGGCTGTCCCTTGCGCGAGAAACGAGTCGTGAAACGTACGCAGTGAGAAACTGGCGCCGAGTTCTTCTTCCGAGTGGTGACGGAGTTTGAGCAGCATCTGTTTGCCGAGTGCGCCCACAAGGTACATCGGATCGAAAGTACCGCGCTCCGCCTCGCGGCGTGCGGCAGCCTCATCCAGGAAGGCCTGATCGCGAAAAAACCGCATACCCTGCTCGACCGACAGATCCTCGCAGTGCAGTCTGACGGCCACGACGCCACGCGCGAGGTGCACCAGCGCCCTTGCCAGCTGCCCCAATCGTACGATTGCATCGCCGCGATGAAAGCCGGCGTCCAGCACCATTTGCTCGCCATAGTGCGCCCAGCCTTCAACGCTGCAGGCCGAAGCGAAAAACCTCGACTTCCGCACTTTCGATGCCACCTTGCGTAGTTGCTGAGCGTGCAGGTAGTGCCCCGGATACGTCTGGTGGGCGGCGACGCTCCACATGGCCGGGTAGCTGAAGTCGCTGAGGTGCTCACGTTGCCGCGCCTCATCCCATGTCCGATCGACCTCGGTGACGTAAAAGTGAGCCTGGCCCGGGTTGTTCTCGAAGGGGCCCGGAGTCCACATGCTGGCGGCAACCCACCGGTAGCCTCGGGGTGATGGTGCGACAACCACCGGAACACCGGCTGGGAGGGACACGAGATTACGGCGAGTCAGGAACTCGACGATCTCCTTCACTTGCTCGGTGGCGTTCGTGACCAGGGCGCCGGCCTCAGGATGCTCCGCCCTGGCCGAGTGCCACAGCGCCACCGGGTCACCAGTACCAACCTTCCCGGCCACCTGCCGAAACTGTTCCTGTACCTCGGCGAGCTCCCGGAGGGCGATCTGCAGCAGGCGGTCAGCGTCGAGCGTCACGCCCTCGTCGAGTCGCAGTTTCTGCTCGAAGGTGGCACGGCCGAATCGGAAGGACGCCTTGGCCCTCGGGGAGAGGTCGGTTTCGAGATAGCTGAGATACTCCCGGATCGAGGTCACGGCCTCTGTGGACGCGTCTGCCAGGTCGCCAAGCAGATGGAGATCATCAAGGGCGGTGAACGCCCGTGGGAGATCCTTTTCGATCAGATCCACAATGCCACGCCAAGCTTCCTGCGCTGTCTTGACGAATATGCCGGCGGGCTCCGTGATGTTGTCTCGAACGGCCTGGACGAACCGCGGGACCTGCCGGAGCTTCGACAGGACTCGCCTGCCACGCTCGCTGTCGGGCGCATAGGCGAACAAGATCTGGCTCGCCAGACTGGTAGCGAGAATATTCGCGTAATAACGGGGGTTTCGTTCCCATGCGCGGACCTGGTCCAGGTCGAACGCCCTGGCTTCAGCGTCGGCAGCCAGGATGCGATGGTCCACCTGCTCTTCCGGGCGCAGAGAGGAGCGGTCGATCTGCCTCAACCGGCGGCTGTAGCCAGCAAGCGCCCTCAAGTGACCTTCAAGGCCCGGCCGGCTGACGTCTTCTAGTAGGTCGTCATGCGCGTGGCATCCATCGAGACTGGCGTCCCCGGGTACAACCTCCTGCAAATGTGCAAGATAGTCGTCGACGAAATGGAGAAAGGGCTCCGACGGATACATTTCAGAAAGGGGATAGAGGACACCTCATCCCGCGCGGCTTCATCGCGAAGGCTCAAGCGAGCGACCATCGCAATGGTACAATAAGCGACCGCCCGATGTCTGGCACGTTGTACCTCGTCGCAACGCCAATTGGCAATCTGGAAGACATTACCTTGCGCGCTATCCGCGTCCTCCGCGAGGTCGAGGTGATCGCTGCCGAGGACACTCGGCGAACCGCTCATCTTCTGGCCCATTTCGGCATCAAAACACGAATGGTCAGCTTTCATCAGCACAACATTCGGACGCGGGTCCCGCAATTGACCGCCCGGCTGCTCGGTGGCGAGTCCATCGCGGTGGTCAGCGATGCGGGAACACCGGTGATGTCCGATCCAGGCCTGGAACTGGTTCAGGCCTCTATTGCAGCAGGCGTTCAGGTCGATTCGATTCCTGGCGCCCACGCCGGGCTAACGGCGTTGGTGCTCTCCGGGTTCCCAACCGAACAAGTCACGGTTCTTGGCTTCCCACCCAATAGGGGTATCGCCAGAAAAAAGTGGGTCGCTGACGTTCTTCTGCTTCCGGAGACAGTCGTCCTGTTCGAAAGCCCACACCGAATATTATCCCTAATCAGCTGTATCATAGATTGTTCTGGCGTTAGACCTATTCTTGTGGCGAGGGAGCTCACAAAGGTGCATCAGACATTGTATCGTGGAAAACCTGAGGATATTTTGCCCATGCTCGGTACGCCCAAGGGTGAGTTTACCGTGGTGCTTGGACCACTAGAAGCCCCTGAATCGACATCAGCCGATGTGTCACCGGGTCAGGCGAGGGCTGAGTTTGGTGAGTTAACCAATGATTCGGGTCTTGGCCGTCGGCAAGCCGTTGTAGCGCTGGCGACACGGCATGGGCTAAGACCACGAGAGGTTTACTTGCTTCTTGAGTCCTCTAAGGATTAGTCAAATGACAGAGTTATATAATTACTGCTCCCGTTTGATACGCGCGTGGAAGCAAGAATCCAGCCTTGCGCCCGTGGCGCGCCTCCCTCGGGGGTGTCACGCGAGTGCCTGAGCTTCACGTCGTAGTTCTAGCGGCAGGTCAGGGCACGAGGATGAAATCCAGCCTGCCCAAAGTGCTTCACCCCGTGGGCGGCCGGCCGATGCTGGAGTCTGTGCTGATGGCGGCGCGGTCCCTGGATCCCGCATCGATTACGGTGATCGTGGGTTACAAAGCGGAGCTCGTGAAAGCGCGGGCGGACCTGAATGTGCGGTACGTCGTACAGGAACCGCAACTCGGCACGGCGCACGCCCTTTTGCAAGCGGAAGAGGTCCTCTCTGGGGCCCAAGGGTCTCTGGTGTTGCTGTCGGGCGACGTGCCGCTGTTGCGGGGCGAGACGCTGGATGCCCTTGTCCGGACTCACCACGCCACCGGGGCGGTGGCGACGATTGTGACGGCGGTCGTCGAACATCCATATGGGTACGGCCGAATTGTCCTGGCGGACGGGGGCGTGGCGCGAATCGTTGAAGAGCGCGACGCATCACCCGAACAACGCAAGATCCGGGAAATCAACGCTGGCATCTACGCGTTCGACCTGGCCCCGCTGTGGGCCACCCTTCGTGGAATTGCATCCCAGAACACGCAGGGCGAGTATTACCTCACGGATCTCGTGGCGATCTATCGGCGCCGGAAGCTGCCGGTGGAGACGTTGCAGGTAAGGGATTCTAGAGAAATCCGCGGCATCAACAGCCGCACGGAGTTGGCAGACGTGACCAAGGCCTTACGACAGCAGAAGAACGAGGAACTCATGGCCGCCGGGGTCACGCTCATTGATCCGAGTACCACATACATCGATGAGGACGTGGAGGTCGGCCCGGACACCGTGATTCATCCAGCGGTCATTCTCGAAGGCCACACGCAAATCGGCCCGGCCTGCGAGATCCAGGCGAATGTGCGAATCACCGACTCGACGCTCGGCAGTCACGTCACCGTGAAAAATTTCTGCGTGATCGTCCGCGCAGACATTGCCGACCGTGCCTCGATCGGTCCTTTCGCCTACCTGCGACCGGAAACCACCGTCGGGCCGGAAGCGCACGTAGGAACGTTCGTAGAGTTGAAGAAAACCGCACTTGGACCCAAGTCGAAGGTCAATCATCTGACGTATCTCGGCGATGCGACGATTGGTGCCGAGGTCAACATCGGCGCGGGGACGATCACCTGCAACTACGACGGTGTGAAGAAACATGAGACCGTCATCGAGGATGCCGCGTTCATCGGAAGCGATTCACAGCTCATCGCACCGGTCCGGATAGGCAAGGGTGCGTACGTTGGCGCGGGTTCTTCGATTACGAGCGACGTGCCGCCAGGAGCGCTCGGCATTGCCAGGGGTCGGCAGGCGAACATCGAAGGCTGGATGAAACGCAAGAAGGCTGGAGAGCCCAAACCCGACGGCTCGGCCAGCTAGGGGACGACCTTATGTGCGGCATCATCGGTTATATCGGCTCCAAGTCGGTCGTCCCGGTCCTTCTCGATGGTCTGCGGCGAATGGAATACCGCGGGTACGACTCCGCCGGCCTCGCCCTGGTCGGCGCCGAGGGCATCGTGCTTCGCCGATCGGCTGGGAAACTGGCCAACCTGGAGGCAGTGCTCCAGGCCGAGCCTGCGGAGGGGCTGTACGGCGTCGGGCATACCCGTTGGGCAACGCATGGCCGCCCGACCGAGGAAAATGCTCACCCTCATCGTGACTGCACCGGCCGGATCGTGGTGGTGCACAACGGCATCATCGAAAACTATGTCGAGTTGAAGCACGAGCTTCAAGCACAGGGACACGTTTTCCAGACGGACACTGATACCGAGATTGTGGCCCATCTCGTCGAGCGCGAGCTCCGGGACGACGGCCTGGAGAACGCCACCAGCCGGGCACTGGCGATCCTCCGTGGCATGTTTGCCATCGTGCTGGTGTCGCTCGACGACCCAGGGAAGATCGTGGCCGCGCGTAATGGCCCGCCGATCGTCGTCGGACTGGGCAAGGACGAATTCATCGTCGCGTCCGACATCCCCGCGATTCTCAGTCATACCAGAGACGTCGTGTTCCTGGCAGACCAGGAGATAGCCGTCGTCACTCGTTCCGGCGTGCACTTCACCGACTACCAAGGGCACGCGGTGTCAAAGACGGCGCAACGTGTGCTCTGGGACCCGGTGATGGCGGAAAAGGGTGGCTATCAGCACTTCATGCTGAAGGAGATCTTCGAGCAGCCCGCCGCAGCACAAGACACGGTGCTCGGTCGCGTGTCTCTTGACACTGGCCTGGTGTTCCTCGAGGAGCTCAACCTACCAAGGGAAGCCTGCAGATCGATCGAAAAAGTGCTACTGATCGCGTGTGGGACGTCGTGGCACGCGGCCCTGGTGGGCAAGTACCTCATCGAAGCGCTGGCCGGCGTGCCGGTGGAAGTCGACTACGGATCCGAGTACCGCTATCGCAGTCCGATCGTATCGAAGAATACGCTCGCGGTCGTCATCACACAGTCTGGCGAAACGGCAGACACCCTTGCAGCACTGCGGCAAGCGAAACGCAACGGGGCACGGAGTGTTGCCATCTGCAACGTCGTGGGCAGCATGGCAACGCGTGAGGCCGATGGGACGCTGTTCACGCACGCCGGCCCCGAGATTGGGGTCGCCTCAACGAAGGCCTTCACGTCGCAGTTGGTCGCGTTGCAGTTGCTGGCGCTCTATATGGCCCAAGTTCGGGAGACCCTGGCGCCGGCCGACCTGCAGCGTCACATCGAGGAACTACTGCAGCTCCCCCGAACGCTCGAACTGGCCCTCAAGGCGTCGGCCATCACCGAACAAATCGCCGAGCGCTTCCACGACCGCCAAGACTTCCTGTTCCTCGGGCGTGGCATCAACTACCCGATCGCGCTCGAAGGTGCCTTGAAGCTCAAGGAGATCTCCTACATCCACGCCGAAGGTTACCCGGCAGGCGAGATGAAGCACGGCCCAATCGCCCTCATCGACGAACGGATGCCGGTGGTGGCGCTTGCTCCCGCCGACCACGTGTTCGAGAAGATGGTCGGCAACATCCAGGAGGCCAAGGCGCGAGGCGCATCAGTGATTGCCGTCACGACCGAGGGCTCCACGAGCCTGGCCAGCGTACTCGACGAAGAGACCGACATCCTGGTAACGCTGCCGGTTTCGACGCCTCAGCTAACGCCGATTGTCATGACGGTTCCGCTCCAGTTGTTGGCGTATCACATCGCCGCGAGGCGCGGCTGCAACGTCGATCAGCCAAGAAACCTAGCCAAGAGCGTCACGGTAGAATAGCCGCTTGGACTTCCTCTCAAGTCTGAATCCAGAGCAGCGAGAGGCAGTCCTCCAGACCGACGGGCCGCTGTTAATCCTCGCAGGCGCGGGTTCTGGCAAGACACGGGTCATCGCGCACCGCATCGCGTACTTGGTTGGAAACGGACTCGCGGAGCCCGATCAGATCCTCGCCGTCACCTTCACCAATAAGGCGGCGGAAGAGATGCGCAACCGGGTGGCGGCGCTCCTCGGGATGGACTGCCGGCGCATGTGGATCTCGACCTTCCACGCGGTCTGTGCGCGCTTGCTCCGCCGGGAGGCACCCCACATCGGACTCTCCCGTGACTTCGTGATCTACGACTCGGCCGACCAGTTGGCGGTCGTGAAGCGAGCCATTCGCGAAGCTGGAACTGACGAAGAGTCCCTGCAGCCGAGGGCGGTGCTTTCACGCATCAGCAGCGCCAAGAATCGCATGGAGGCGCCAGAGGCGTTGAAGGCTGCGGCATGGAATCACCGCGAGGAACAGATCGGGAAGCTCTACGCCGCGTATGTCGTCGCGCTCCGTGAGGCCAACGCTCTCGATTTCGACGACCTGCTCCTCCGGACCGTGGATCTCTTCGAACAGGCGGCGCAGGTGCGGGAGCGGTACGCGTCCACGTTTCGGTATCTGATGGTGGACGAATACCAGGACACGAACAGGCCGCAATACCTCCTCATCGAGCGACTAGCCGAGCAGCACCGGAACCTCTGTGTTGTCGGCGACCCCGATCAGTCAATCTACAAGTGGCGCGGCGCAGACCTCCGCAATATCTTGGATTTCGAGCAGGCCTTCCCTGAAGCCAAGACGGTCCGGCTGGAGCGCAACTACCGGTCGACCCAGGTGATTCTCGACGCCGCCTCGGCAGTGATCGCGCAGAACCGAGATCGGAAGGAAAAGCGTCTCTACACTGACCAGGTTGGGGGTGCGAAGATCCTCCTCTTCCGCGGCGGCGATGACATCGAGGAGGCGGAGTTCATCGCTCGGAATGCGCGCTTGGCCCTGCAGGAGGACAGCGAGGCGACGGTCGCCGTTCTCTACCGGACCAACGCCCAGTCGCGGACGCTGGAGGACGCCCTCCGGCGATCAGCCGTCGGCTATCGCATCATCGGCGGCGTCCGTTTCTACGAGCGGAAAGAGGTGAAGGACGCGCTCGCCTATCTGAAGTTGATCCTCAACCCGCATGACGACGTCAGCCTGCGTCGCGTGATCAATGTGCCCACCCGCGGCATCGGGAAAGGCGTCATGGATGCGTTAAGCCAGGTGGGACCTCCGACCGACGAAGACGCCCCGCCACTCCTGGCGGGCTTGGAACCGCAGGTGTCGAACAACTCGCTCTGGGCCCGCCTTGAGCGTGCGGTCGACCTTCGGCTGCTACCGCCACGCGCCACGACCGCTCTCACCGCGTTCCGCGACCTGATCGTCAACTTGGCGACCGCCGCATCTGGCGACACTGTCTCGGTGGCTCTCGGCAAGGCACTGGATCAGAGCGGCTACCTGCAGGACCTCCGGGACGAGCGAAGCGAGGACGCAACCGGGCGCCTCGAAAACCTGATGGAGCTGGTGTCGGCGGCGAAGGAGTACGAAACACGCAGCCCAGAGCCGTCTCTCGGAGGGTTCGCCGACCAGCTCTCCTTACTGTCGGATGTCGACGAGGAGGCTGGTGACCGCAGCGCACGCGTTCTCATGATGACGATGCACAGTGCCAAGGGTCTGGAGTTTCCCGTCGTCGTCATCGCCGGGCTCGAAGAAGGGCTTTTCCCGCATGCCAGGTCTGTCGACGACGAGGCGGAGGTCGAGGAAGAGCGCAGGCTCTGCTACGTTGGCATCACGCGCGCCGAACGCCGCCTGGTACTGACATCCGCGGCTCGCCGCCGCACCTTTGGCGAATACCGATCGTCTGAGCCGTCGCGCTTTCTCGATGAGATTCCACCGGAACTCATAGAGGAACTGCCGTCGGCCATGGTGTCCGCGCCGCGCTCCTCTTTCTCGCCGCACCGACCCTCGGCGCGGCGCTCCGGGCAATGGCGCGGACGAGCACGGGAGGAACAACCTTCGTATGCCTACGAGGATGAAGACCAGTCCAACTCCTCTGGGCTGAGGCCAGGCGTCCGAGTCAGGCACCCGCATTTCGGCCCGGGCACCATACTCAGCGTCGAACCGCTCGAAAACGATACGAAGCTCGTCGTCCGGTTCAGCGCCGTCGGACAAAAGACGCTACGCGCGAAGTTCGCTCGACTGGAAGTCGGCTAGCTACGACACTGGATCGGCTGGCTCTGGCGTCCCGTCCTGCACGACGGCACCGTCCTGGTCGTCGCCGCTCTCCCGCTCCGCGATGCGTGCGATCGAAACCGCGCGGTCCTCGCCATCAATGTCTATGAGCTTCACGCCCTGGGTCGCGCGCCCGATCGTGCGAATCCCACCAGCAGCCATTCGGAGCGTCTTGCCTTCCTGTGTAATGAGCATTAACTCATCCTCGTCGATCGCCTGCGTGATTCCGATAACCGCGCCGTTTCGTTCGGGCGTCTGGATGTTGATGATGCCGAAGCCGCCTCGTGTCTGGACACGATACTCATCTAGTTCGGTCCGCTTGCCGTAGCCACGTTCCGTGACCGTGAGGATCGTCCCCTCGGGCCTCAGCACCTCCATGGCCACGACGGTGTCGTCCTCGCGAAGCGCGATGCCGCGAACGCCGTAGGTCGTACGTCCCAGCGATCGCACGTCACTCTCCCGAAACCGAATCGCCTTGCCAGACCTGGTGCCAATGAAGATCTCGCCGGCTCCATCAGACAACTGCACCTCCATCACCGCGTCGTCCTCCTCCACACGCATTGCGATGATGCCACCTGCCCGTGGATTACTGAACGCCGCAAGCGCGGTCTTCTTCACCACACCGCGCCGGGTACCCATGACCACGAACTTGTCCGGGTCGAACTCCTTGGTGGCGATCATTGCCGCGATCCGCTCTCCAGGCTCCATCGATATGAGATTGGCGATCGCCTTCCCGCGCCCATCCGGACCGACGTCAGGAATCGCGTGGACCTTCAGCCAGTACACCCGTCCACGATCGGAAAAGATCATGATGTAGGCATGGGTGGACGCAACGAAGAGGCGGCTAACAAAATCCTCCTCCCGCGTGCGCATCCCGATGCGACCCTTGCCGCCACGCCGCTGGCTCGTATAGCTCGTGAGGGGTGTGCGCTTGATGTATCCGGTGTGACTGACCGTGATCGCCATGTCCTCGTCGGCGATCAGGTCCTCCATGCTGAAGTCCCCCTCGGCCGCGATGATCTCCGTACGCCGGTCGTCGCCGTACTTCTCCTGGAGGGCGCGCAATTCCTCCACGATGATCCCAAGGACGAGTTGTTCGCTGGATAGGATTGCCTTCAGGCGTTCGATGGTCTTCAGGATCTCGGCCAGCTCGTCCAGAATCTTCTGCCGCTCGAGGCCGGTTAGCCTCTGCAGTTGCATGTCCAGGATGGCCTGAGACTGTATGCGGCTCAGGCTGTACTGGGTCATCAGCCCTTCCCGCGCTTCGGGCGGGCTCTTCGCTGCACGAATGAGGGAGATGACCGCGTCAAGGTGGTCGAGCGCGATCCGTAGGCCTTCAAGGATGTGGGCGCGCGCTTCGGCTTTTCGAAGCTCGAACTCCGCCCGGCGGCGCACGACCTCCCGGCGGAATTCGATGAAGCTGTCGATCACTTCGACAAGCGTCAGAACCTTCGGGCGCCCGGCGACAATCGCCAGGAGAATGATGCCGAACGTGCCCTGTAGCGCGGTGTGCTTGTAGAGGTTGTTGAGGACGACCTCGCCAATCTCTCCACGCTTCAGTTCGATGACAATCCGCATCCCGTCTCGGTCGGACTCGTCACGGATGTCTGAAATCCCCTCAATGGTCTTCTCCCGGACGAGATCAGCAATGCGCTCGATCAGCCTGGCCTTGTTGACCTGGTAGGGGATCTCCGACACCACGAGCGACAACCGGTCGCCCTTCTTACTGGTTTCGATCTCCGCCTTCGCGCGCATGGTGACCATGCCGCGACCTGTCATGTAGGCCTGGCTGGCGCCCGCGCGGCCGACAATGTAGCCGCCGGTCGGAAAATCTGGGCCGGGGATGAACTCGAGCAGTTTGCGCTGCTTCTCGAGGAGTGCTGGGGGATTGTCTGACTGGGATGCCTCGATCATCCAGACCACGGCATCAACAACCTCCCGCATGTTGTGAGGAGGGATGTTCGTCGCCATGCCGACGGCGATGCCTGTCGACCCGTTGACCAGGAGATTCGGATACGGCGCCGGAAGAACGACGGGTTCGTCCGTGGTCTCGTCGAAGTTGGGCGTGAAGTCGACCGTTTCTTGGTCGAGGTCGCGCATGAGTTCTTCCGCCAGTGCCTTGAGACGTGCCTCGGTATAGCGATAGGCCGCCGGCGGGTCGCCATCAACGGATCCGAAGTTTCCCTGGCCGTCGACCAGGGTGTAGCGCATGTTGAAAGACTGCGCGAGGCGGACCAGGGTGTCGTAGGCCGGCGCGTCACCGTGGGGGTGGTAGTTGCCGATCACCTCCCCGACGATCTTCGCGCACTTGCGGTGACTCCGGTTCGAGGCCAGGCCCATCTGCCTCATCGCGAAGAGCACCCGGCGATGGGCGGGCTTCAGGCCATCTCTGACATCCGGTAACGCACGTCCAACGATCACGCTCATGGCGTAATCCATGTACGAGCGCTTCATCTCGTCTTCGATGTTGACCGGGATATGAGCTGTCGCGGGTGTGGTCATCTACACGTCGAGGTTGCGTACGTCCAGGGCGTTCTCTTCGATGAACCTGCGCCGCGGCTCAACCTGATCGCCCATCAGCGTGGTGAACATCTGGTCGGCCTCGGTATGATCTTCGGCCCTGACCTGAAGCAGTGTGCGGTGCTCGGGATCCATTGTGGTCATCCACAAGGTGTCGGCATTCATCTCACCGAGACCCTTGTAGCGATTCACGGCGATGCCCTTCTTGCCGGCGGCGATAAAGTAGTCGACGAAAGAGTTGACGTCAGCGAATGTGACTGCTGGTTCCTTGCGCCCTCGTCCAACCGGCGCTTCTGCGGCAACCGCCTCCGGCCGTTCGTCGGCCTCGATCTCCTCGTGGACATCCGCTGCCCCAACGGTCACCGGAAACGACACATCCTGGATGTTCCGGTAGGCGGCGAGCAGTGTCCGATATTCGGCGGTGGCGACGAAGGCCACGCCGATGGAGTTGAGTTGCGGATAGCCCAGCGACCGGTCGTCAATGGCGAGACTGAACGTGTTGTGCTCCTCGTCGCGCTGAACGGTTACGGTCCGATTCGGCTTGGTCATTCGTTCCGCGATCTGGTCGAGACGGTCCCGCTCGTCGAAGAATCCCTTGTCGCGCGCATCCATGCTGAGCAGCGTGGCAACCACGTCCGCCGGACTCCCCCGTCGCGTGGCGACCTGCAGCAATCTCTGGTAGGTCATCATCCCCTGCAGCCGCAACTCCAAGGCCTCGCCTGACATCTCCGTGCCATCCGCGAGTCTCACAACCCTGGACTCAATGGCGCGCCGGATCAAGAACATCTCCAGTTCGTGCTCGTCCTTGATGTAGGTTTCAGCCCGTCCACGCTTCGCACGAAAGAGTGGTGGTTGCGCGATGAACACATGCCCGCGGTCAATCAGCATCGGCATCTGCCGGTAGAAGAACGTCAGAAGCAAGGTTCGGATGTGCGAGCCGTCCACATCGGCGTCCGTCATGATGATCACGCGGTGGTAGCGCAGTTTCTCGATGTCGAAATCTTCCACTCCGATCCCGCAGCCGAGGGCGGCGATCATCGTCTTGATCTCTTCGCTGCCGAGCATCCTGTCCAGGCGCGCTTTCTCGACGTTGAGGATCTTGCCCTTGATCGGCAGGATCGCCTGGTAGCGGCGATCGCGACCCTGCTTCGCGGAACCGCCGGCCGACTCTCCCTCGACGATGTAGATCTCGCTCTGAGCTGGGTCCCGCTCCTGGCAATCAGATAGTTTGCCTGGCAGGCTGCTGCCATTGAGGGCGCCTTTTCGCCGGACCAGATCCCGCGCCTTTCGAGCCGCGTCACGTGCCCGAGAGGCGTCGGCTGCCTTGCCAATGATGCGCTTGGCGACAGCCGGATTCTCCTCGAGAAACTGCGAGAGCTTGTCGTTGACGATCGTCTCGACAATGCCCTTTACTTCGGTGTTGCCTAGCTTCGTCTTCGTCTGGCCTTCGAACTGCGGCTGTGGAAGCTTGACACTGATGACAGCCGTGAGGCCTTCGCGGATGTCGTCGCCGCCGATGCTTTCCTTCAGGTCCTTCGTGAGGTTGTTCTTCGTGGCGTAGAAATTGACGCTTCGGGTGAGCGCGGCGCGAAAACCCGTGAGGTGGGTGCCGCCCTCGTGGGTGTTGATGTTGTTGGCAAAGGAGAACAGAATTTCGGTGTAGCCGTCGTTCCATTGCAGCGCGATCTCGGCATCAATGCCTTCGCGATTGCCCCGCACATAGATCGGCTCGCTGTTGACGGCGGTCCTGTTCTTGTTGAGGTGCTGGACGAACGAAACGATGCCACCCTCGTACTGAAAACGATGGCTCTTGCCGTCACGCTCATCGTCAAGCGAGATGACGATTCCACCATTCAGAAAAGCCAGTTCGCGGAGTCGACCCGCCAGCGTGTCGAAGCTGAACTCGTGCGTCTCGAATATTTCGTGATCAGGAAGAAACGTGACCTTCGTGCCGCGGCGCTGTGTTGTTCCTGTTACATGGAGGTCGCTGAGCGGTTTTCCTCGTTCGTAGCTCTGGTGATAGACCTGCGAATTGCGCCAGATTTCAAGGTCGAGACGTTCCGAGAGAGCGTTGACGACCGAGACGCCGACTCCGTGCAACCCGCCCGAAACCTTGTAGCTGTCATTGTCGAACTTGCCGCCCGCATGCAGGACGGTGAGGACGACCTCCGCGGCTGACTGGCCGCTTTCGTGGAGATCTACTGGAATCCCGCGACCGTCATCGACGACGGTGATCGAGTTGTCGATGTGGATCGTGACGTTGATCTCGCTACAAAACCCTGCCAGCGCCTCGTCAATTGAATTGTCAACAACCTCGTAGACAAGGTGATGCAACCCCGTGGGTCCGGTCGACCCGATGTACATCGCCGGCCGTTTGCGAACGGCCTCGAGGCCCTCGAGGACTTTGATCTTGTTTGCGCCGTAGTCCTCAGCCGACCCACTTGTCTTGGTCGGAAGCGGTGAGTCTGGCGTTGGTGGGGTACTCTCCTCGTTCGGATGTTGTTCCGAGTGATTCACGTGGGCTAGATCCTCATAGGCATGATCACGTAGGTGTAGTCATAGCCTTCGCTTGCGACCGGTTTCATGACCGCCTGGCTCACTTCGTCCTTCAGTGATAGCGAGACGATGTCGGTTTCAACCGCGCCGAGGAAGTCGACCACATACTGCGCGTTGAACGAGATTGTTAGCGGCTCGTTCTCGTATTCCACTGGAATCTCTTCGCGGGCGTCGCCAAATTCAGAACTACTCGACGTCACCTCAACCTTCCCCTTACTGATCTCGAACTTTACTGCCCGAGAGCGCTCGTTCGACAGGAGCGCTACACGTTTAACAGCGCTCGTTAACCGCTCTCGCTCGAATTCAATGAGCTTGTCGTTTCCTGTTGGGACGACGCGTTCGTACGCGGGAAACTGGCCGTCGATCATCCGGGAGACGAGCGTTCTACCTCCCACCCCGAAAAACAAATGGTTTTCCCCTCTCTCGAACGTGACGTCACTTTCACCCTCAGCCAGGAGTCGACCCATTTCAAGAAGTGTCTTCTTCGGCAGGATTACACTTATTTCCTCGGTCACGCCGACGTCGTGCTTAACCTCAACGAGCGCTAATCGATGCCCATCCGTCGCGACGAGCGTCATGCCCTCAGAATTAACGAGGAACTTCGCTCCGTTGAGAAAATAGCGTGTGTCTTCGCCTGTGATGGCAAATTGCGTTTTGGCAACCATTTCACGCAGCGCGCTGTTCGGGAGCGTGGCACGCGAAAGCCCCTTCGGATCCGGGAGCGTGGGAAAGTCCTCTCGAGGAAGCGTCTGGATTCGAGCGTTGAAGCGGTCGGCCGCAACCTTAACTCCGCTCTTGTCCTCCTTGATGGTCACGTCGGTATCCGGAAGCGCCTTAACAATTTCGTAAAGCTTCTTCGCCGGAAGGGTGAGCGTTCCAGGTTTAGTAACCGTCGCCTGACACTTGCTGCGCAGGGCCACTTCAAGGTCCGTTGCCAGGAGACGAAGTTCATCACCCTGCGCTTCGAGCAACACGTTGGCAAGGATCGGAATAGTGTTCTTGCGCTCAACGATGCCTTGGAAGAGTTGGAGTTCTCTCACAAGATCGTTCTTGCGAACAACAAGTTCCATGAGATGTGTTGTCCTCGGGCGGAGGGTCAGCCCCGCCAAAATGGATTCAAGTCTTTATATAGAAGATCTAAATAAGACTACCAATTATACAAGAAGAAGAAGGCGTGTGTAAAAGCAGGATAAAACAACTAAACATTTTGTTTTCAACCATTTACCCTGTTAGCGGTTTTCGGGATCATTCTTTGGGTCGACTCGTCTTTTTCGACCATTATCCGGCTTCGGTAAACCTATCCGCAGGTTATCCACAACCTTTTATCGCGAAGCTGTTGAATCAACGAATAGAGTCAATAAAATTTCCTATAACCCTGTTGAAATCTTCGTCGCTCGTCCGGAGTCCCTCGACCTTCTTGATGGAGTGGATCACCGTGGAGTGATGCTTTCCTCCGAAACTCCGTCCTATTTCTGGCAGGCTCGCGCGGGTGAGCTTTTTACACAGGTACATGGCGATTTGTCTGGGCAGAGCCACGGATTTAGAGTTATTTCTGGACTTAAGTTCGGTGATCTTGAGTTGGTAGTAGTCCGCAACAAATTTTTGGATAGATTCGACGGTCACGGCCTTTTCATTAAGATCCATGACGTTTCGGAGGACGTCTTGCGCCAGTTCGAGTGAAATCTGCCGTCCAGTAAGAGATGCGTAGGCCAGAAGGCGAATGAGCGAGCCCTCGAGTTCGCGGATATTCGACCGGATCCGGCTGGCTATGTAGAGCGCCACGTTGTCGGGAAGCGGAACGGCCTCTGTTTCGGCTTTCCGCTTGAG
>Ga0302135_10000739_pt1 | contig 19765 bp, 13 predicted proteins | sample CBN3_surface_MG_FD_203119 | JGI IMG/M metagenome (GOLD analysis project Ga0302135, IMG submission 203119) | Marine microbial communities from Western Arctic Ocean, Canada - CBN3_32.1 | ecosystem: Environmental > Aquatic > Marine > Oceanic | place: Canada: Western Arctic Ocean | collected...
ATAGCTCGTCGCCATAACCGCTACGACGAGGGTGATCAGCAATGCCCACCTGAATATTGGGATCCCCTGCGGCCAGTTTCTCCTGAATTGCCTTCGAAGAAGAACCACTCCAGCCATCCTCAAAATAGAAAACCGCCGTCGGGCCCTGTCGATTTGGATCGCCATCCTCGATCACCGGGTGCAGCCCTGTCACGCCCTTGGCTGCTTCCGCTATCGTCTCCGACCAACCTCGCCACGTGGCCCACTCAGCCTCATGATCCATCGATACGAACCGCCGCAATGCCACGAGTACGGCAGCGATCTCTTCTTTCGCGACCTTTGATCCTCTCCCTACGGAAGCATGAGGCGACATGTTCAACCGCGCAGCCTCAACTAGGTCAGCCCTGCCCGCCAGAATGCCTGTCGACTGTGGTCCACGCAGGCCTTTACCTCCAGAGAAAGTAACAAGGTCAGCGCCGTCAGAAATGTATTTCGTCAGGTTTTCTGCTGGTGGCAACATCGCAGCGCCATCAACAATCACCGGTACATCCTTTGCATGGGCGATCTCTACAACCTCGCGTAACGAAAGGTCACAATCCATCCAAGGGCCAAACACATAAGTCACCGCAGCGGTCTTTTCATCGATGGCAGCCTCGAGCTGCTCAGCGAGGGTTCCCTCACCGAGTCCCCACTCTTTGAGAGTTGCTCCGGCAGTCCTGTAGCAAATCTCGAATCCAAAGCGATGATTCTCGAAAATCAGAATCTCGTCTTTCATCCCCTCGGTATCCGGCAACTGCAAAATTCGGTCGGTATCTGAACCCGCCATGCAGGCCGCAGCCTGAACCAGCAAACCCGCAGAAGCACCAGCCACAACCAAACCCGCTTCCGCACCGGTGTACTCGGCAATCACATCACCAGCTCGCTTATTTAACTCGTTAAAATCGATGAAAGTGTCGGCCGCATCAACCATCGCCTGCTGAACTTCATCCGACATCCGACTCCCGCCGAGTATCGTCACCCAGCTTCTGCCGTTGATAACTTTTTTCAGCCCAAGGCTGTCAAACTGCGCAGAACCCGTTGAACTAGTCGAGGTCATTTGAGACTCCTTATTTAATATTTCTTCGTGCCTAGTATTGCGAAATCAAAACCCGGAGATTGTTCATAACTGAAATAGTCCTCAGCCAACCGGTCTCGGGGGCCGTACAGCGAGATATGTACTCGCTGATCTATTTAGTCAGCACCTCTACCAAACGCTTGGCGAGCGCCACTTCCTGCCCATCTTGAATATTGGCCATGTTTGCAGCCAAACCACCGTGATTACGAGCAATGTAAATTCGTGGATTGCCCTCATGCAGAGCCGTCCACACTCGATCCTCTTCCGCCTCGCCGCCCTCGATAGCGATAACGCAGTTGGCGACGTGGAACTTGTTGTGATCGAGTTCGACCGAGGCGCTTATGCCGTCAATATTCTGAATCTGTTCCATCACGTATTCGGCTTTATTTCGCATCGCAACTTGCCGACTCTCGTCGTCCGACTCCACAAACAACTGCAATGCCGTTGCCATCCCGATCATGTCTTCTCTTCCGACCTTCTGTGGACGTCCAATCGACATGTGAGGCCCACTATTCATCAGGGCAGCTTCCATCAGATCGGCACGCCCGGCCAGTAGCCCGGTCGATTGTGGACCACCAATGTACTTACCACCGGAGTAAGTCACCAGATCAGCACCATCTTCGATGTACTTGGTCAGATTGGTCTTCGGTGGCAACATCGCCGCGGCATCGACTATCACCGGAACATTCGCTTCACGAGCAACTTCCACAATCTCAACCTGTGTCAGACCGCCAGGAGGGTCGCCGTACGCAAATGTGTGAAGAATAGCGGCTGTTCGTTCGTTGATCGCAGCTTTGAGTTCTTCTTTGGTAGCCCCGCTATCATCTCCGGCAAAGACGATCGTTGCGCCAGCATATTCGTGAACCTTCATGTAGCCAGCCGGGTTGGTCCTCTGCGTAAGAATTTCGTTCTTCATCCCGGTCGTGTCCGGGAGTTGAGCGATTTTCTCGGCGTCGGTGCCAGTCATAACGGCAGCTGTTGCAAGCACCAATCCGCCGGCTGCACCAGAACATATTAACCCGGCCTCTGCACCGGTTATTTCGGCGACAAATTTTCCTGTTGCACGTTTCAATTCAACAAGATCTATGAACGATTGTGAAGCGAGAGCCATCGCCTCGCCCACTTCGGGTCGCATCATCGAGCCCCCGTGGGTCGTGTGAGTACCACCCGCATTTATCAGCGGCTTCACGCCAAATTGAGCGTACACAGGATTGTTCAGCGGATCGCTTGCCATCAATCATTCCTCTATCAACGCACTCTTAAAATAAGCGGTTTCGCTACTCGTCACTTCCATCGCCAGAAAAAACTCCCAACAAAACAAAACAAACGTATCGGTAAAACTATCCGGCGATTTGCGAATACAAATGTTGCACCGGCATGATGGCACACATTACCCGCCATAGCACCATCCCAGCGATGAGATGAGCAGGATATCCAAACAATTCGGAGCGCCTATCAAAAATAGAGCGGGGTGCGCCGGGAAGACCATGGTGAGTTATTCCCAAGGCATTCCCGCGCGTCCATTTTGTTACAGGCGAAAACCTACGACATGTTCAAATCGGTAGTTGGCGTATCAGACCAGTCGTCCTTGGATATCCCGTCGTAATCGAACTTCACCACTCCGTCTTTCAGAGTCAACTGGTTAATCAGCCTCCCCTTCGCCTTCATGATCCGGTAACCCGTTGGGCCGGAATCTGAAAGGCCGCTCGGGAGTTCCTGGAACTTCAGAACCGCAATATCAGCCGGAGCTCCGGGCGTCAGTGTTCCCAGTTCAGTGTGATTAATCGACTTTGCCGGCTCCCATGTAGAACGTGCCACAACCTCAGCCATGGGCATACCCATAGCAAGGAACTTACTCATGACTTCAGCCATATCAGCCCGAGATGTACGTTGACTCAATCGGTGCATATCGGTCGAAATAGTGTCCGGCGGGAATCCCTGCTCAAGTGCCGGAACCGCCATCGAGAACGAAAAGCTGTTGTTGCCATGCCCCACATCGAACTTCACACCACGCTTACGCGCGTCGATGTAGTGCTGCTTCACCTTGCCATCGTTACCAATCATCGGCTTCCCGTAGCCAAAACAGTGCGTAACCCCATCGCCGGGTCCCAGCCGCTTAAGCAACTCGTCGAACGGACGCGTGTGCCTTGAATTTTGATCGACCAGGCAGATAGTGCCTGAGAGTCGAGCCGCCTCGACACCCCGATCAATCGACTCCCAGCCTTGACCCAGATAGTGGGCGACTTTCACACCTACAAGCACATCAGATCGCTGACGTATCTTCGCCGCCGTCAGCTCCGCATCCATGTCCTCGGTATTTTGCTCGACATCGCCTTCCATCCCTTGCCCAACGATATTCAGAAAAGCGAAAACTCGAACTTCAGATTTTTGCACAACCCTCTTGTTGAACTCGTCGAACGTTCGCCAACCCGATCCCCCGCAGTCAACCATCGTCGTCACACCGTAAGGAAAGCACATCTCCTCGGGGAACATCGATCCCCTAAAACCCGTGGAATGAGCATGTATGTCAACAAGTCCCGGCGTTACGAACATTCCGGTTGCATCGATCACACGGCGCCCCTGCGACTCAGAAATGTTCGGCTCGACAGCCGCAACTGAACGCCCCGCAACACCAACATCCATCAAGCCATCCACACCGTTGGCGGCATCGATAACGTGACCACCCTTAATAAGCAGGTCATAGGTAGGCATTTAGTACATCCCTTAAAAATGAGTCTTGTATTCGGAATCGACACAGAGCGTTTAGATTCCGAAAATTAGGCGCGCATATTACACCCTCAAATCGCTCCATCAACTCTCAAAGGGATCACAGATAGCAGGGCGCTGACATCACCTCTTAGACATGGACGCCTGATCAATATTCAGCGCGACGCCTGATCAATATTCAGCGCGAGGATAGAGGCTTCACTGCGATTTCGAACACCGAGCTTTTTGTAAATAGAGACAAGCCTGTTTTTCACAGTGCCCGAAGCCAAACCGCAATTGGCTGCAATTTCGTCGTTGGTCGCACCATGCGAAAGGAAAGCAAGAATCTCTGTTTCGCGCGGAGTCAGGTCATACTCAGCGATCGAATCAACAGTAGTATTTGAAAATTGTGGATCATTCTGATTCAGCGACTTCGAAGCCACTATCCCCTTGGAATCCTCCACCAAAGCGGTTCCCAGTATCGACGCGCAGACGCTGACTATCGCCCGCGACTCATGTTGAGAAGAAGGGCGAGTATCCGATTCAAAAGACGCAACAACATCGATCATGTGAGTGTTACCCAATCGTGCGTTCACCCGAGATTGTCTGGAACTGAGTAAAGCAGAATCATCGTAGTTCGAATCTGGTGGATGATTGACCTTGATCAACGACCCCCCGGTAACACGATGAGTAATCTCAAACGAATACTGCGACGCCCCAAGCGATCTCGTCATGACGTCCTGGAACACATCGAGTTTCTGACGGCTATCGGGAGCTTCACAAAGACTCTCAACAGCGTATTGCAGCACTGTCGAAATATGCTGTTGCCGATCCCACTGTCGAGAAGTCTGGTGAATCTGCAAGAACGCACTGGCCATTGGCCCAGACGAACCAATATCCTGCATTCGCTCGATCATGCTCGGGTTGCAATCCGACATCCCAAACAGAATCGCACCAACGCGACTTGACCCCGCCATTAAAGGAAGTATGCAAAGTTCTTTGAACTCTGGGAATTGACCGACCAATTCCATCAAATCGAACCCCATATTTGATGAAGGTACAGCCTTATGACGACACGCAAGATATACCGAATCACCCGTCACTCGATGGGCATTTAATATCTTGGTCGTGTGTTCAAGTATCGAATCATCGAGCAAGCGATCGCCCTCGATCTCTGCAATCAATGAGTAGTTATCAGAATATCGGTCGTACGAAAGCAACGCTCCATACACAAGGGAGGCCCTCGCGGCAAAGGTCGAATAGAACATATTGAAAAATATCGCGGGATCCTGACTATCGTTCAGGTGCCTGAGCAAATGTTCTAAATTCGTCTGGTATTCCGACGCACGCGTCACTTCTTGCTGAAGCATGTGGTGTTTCAAATACGGTGCGATAACACGGCAGATTTTTTCTATCTGAATCAACTCACCACTACCGAAAACACCCGGAGTATGAGAAAGGAACACAATCGCTCCGTCTACTTCTCCACTGTTGACAATGCGCATGCCCAGAGCCGACGCCCAGTAAGTGTGTGGAACAGCGGGCAGGTCCCCGTCCGAATGATCCACATGCTCAGCAACAATCTTCGTTGAGGTAACCGGTGTGGCAGATTTCACAGCCTCACCAATCAGAGTTTCGCCCATTCGTTGCACAGGATTCGAGTCCCAATCTGGAACCGAAATTCCAGATATCTGGAACGGCGAAAACACACCTCGCGATACATCTACCGAGGCGATAACCATTCGATCGAATGGAATTATCTGAGCCAGAACATAACCAATTTCATCCCACATCTGCGAACTGGCAGAACTTTCGAGCAACAGTTTTTCGATCTGTCTATAAAAATCTATACCAGTGATCATTTACGTACTCTCAAAATGCCAGTAGTCGGAACTCATGATTAAAAACAAGCCTCTTAGTTCAGAAGCACAACCGAAATAAAAAGAAACCTCATTTTGATCACGATTGATGTTAACCAGATAGTTTTCGCGGCTTTATGCAGGTTATTCAGGTATTCACAATCGAAAATCATCGATTAGCAGGAAACCTATAGTAACAAAAGTCACTGAGTTAGTTACTTTCGTTACCTTGTTAGGATAACTTCGTATACCCCAGACTCGTTCACACTTACGCACACCGGCTTCCGGTTGACAGGCGCTTTTCGCTCTTTTTAAGGGTTGGATGTGCTGATGTTCAAATCTGAATGCCGATGTGCTATATATGTTGAATCGCAGATGCGATGACAACTATGGAGGAATACTAGATGCGGTACTTGCACTTATTGCCGCGCATCACACCGATAATTCTGGCACTTTCAGTGTTGGTCGTTATTGGTTGCAGCGGCGATGATGCTGTGGCTCCGGAGCCCATCATCATCAGAGAGACTGTGATCGTGACCGAACAGGTCAAGGGTGACACAGTCGTAGAGACTGTAGTCGTCACCGAAAAAGGCGATACGGTCATTGTAAAAGGCGACACAGTCGTCGAGACAGTAATCGTCACAGAAAAAGGCGACACAGTCGTGGTGGAGAAACAGGTAAAGGGTGACACAGTCATTGTGACTGCCACACCGGTTTCCCCCCCGACGGCAACACCAGTTCCGGCCGACAAGCCCGCGCCAGACTCGAAGAACTCTCGCGGCAACCTGGTCTGGGCCACAACAGCTGGTGGCAGTACGGGTAGCGGATTCAACGCCGGTGGCCTTTGCTGTGGCGCGAAGATGATGAGCGTTAGTGAGACGCTGTTCAAGCCAACTTACGCAGACGGAGCGGCAACGCCTCTCCTCGCCGAGTCGTGGACCATGGATCCAGCAGCCTCACCGAAATACGTCGATGTAACGATCGTGTCGGGAGTTCAATTCCACGGTGGATTTGGTGAATTAACCGCTGATGACATGGTATGGAACATCAACGACACCAACCCAAACCTCTCAGAAACTCTGGGCACCGGTGAGATCAGTATCACTGACGGTTCAGGAACCTGGGCAGGATTCCTTGGTTCAAACGCAGCCACGAAGATCGATAAGTACACGGTACGCATCGCCTGGGAAGCCTTTGACCCACGATGGGACACCTGGTTCTTCGGGCAGGATGGTCTGGGCGCTGGAATTGTTTCCAAAGCAGCCTTCGACGAAAAGGGCAAAGCCTGGAACCAGGATAACCTGGTCGCAACTGGTCCTTTTGAAATGACCGAATGGAAACGTGGAGACCGAAATGTCTACACTGCAGTAGCCGACCACTGGCGCAAGACCGCTGGTGTAGACACGATCACCAGGATTGCGGTTCCGGACGAGACGGTGCGTATTGCACAGCTCGCCACCGGTGAAGCTGAAATTGCCGACGTGAGCGTTGCGAACATCCCTGAAACTCAGCGCATCGGTATGACCGCCGCTGGATCAGGAACCGCTCGAATGGTTTCCATGATGTTCGCCGGTAACCTGTGGGAGACCAACCACCCGACAACGGGTGACGAACTGGAAATCGTGACATACACGCACGACCTCCAGTGGCTCGGTAACCCACACAAGCCCGACGACAGCAACAACCCTGACGGCATGGACGACATGGAACAGGCTCGCCTGGTCCGTACAGCCCTTTCAATGTCCATCGACCGTGACCTGATCAACGAAGCCGCACTCGCCGGCTTCGGTTGGCCGACATACATCCCTTACTTCAACATTCACAACCCCAACTGGGATGATAAGTGGAAGGTTGAATACGACCCCGAAGGAGCCGAAGCGCTTCTCGACAAGGCCGGATTCCCAAGGGATTCAAACGGAAAACGGTTCACAATGCCGATGTTCGCATGGCCCATTGGTCACTTCTTCGGTGAAATTGGCGACAACGTTTCGATCTTCTGGGAAGAAATCGGCGTAAAAGTCGACGTCCTCCACTACGAGTACGCGGTATTCCGCCCAACTCTAGTTGGTAGGTCAGCTACCCAGGCATGGACCGACACGGGACCGCTTGAGGCCTACGCCAATACACCATGGGACTGGCCACGTGGTATCCAGATGAGCGCACTCGCTCGTGGCGGTAAGAGCCACGGTATCGAGAACCCGGAGTCAACAGCGAACTACTTGGCCGTATCTGCTGAAGCAGATCTTGCAGGCAGGATAGCGTTGAACAACAGCTATGCTGACTTCATGAAGGAATGGGTCCCTGGTATGGGAATCGTTGCAGTTCCGAGTCTGCTCGCTTACAACGGGAACGTCATAACCGAGTGGGACATTGAACTCGGTTTGCGTCAGGCACAGAACACACCCGAAAACATCGTGGTGAAGTAACAAAAAACGCCTCTAATCTGGCTGGTCTCGCTCACATTCGTGAGCGGGACCGGTCAGGCTAGAAGCTAACTCGGCACCATTTGGCACTAAATGAAAAAGTTTTTTATCCGGCGAGCGATCTTCGCATTGCTTACGCTCTGGAGCATCACGTTTGTGGTGTTCGGTCTGTCCCGAATGGGTCCAGACCCACTCCTCATATACGTCCGAGACGACTCGTACGGAATCAGTGAGGAAACCCTTCAAAAGCTACGCTTGAAATGGGGCTTAGACCGCCCATTTCACATCCAGTACCTTAAATGGATGGGGGCCATGGTTCGCGGAGATTTGGGAGAGAGCATTGCAGCTAATCGCCCGGTCACGAAAATTATCGCCGAAAGGATGCCGAACACGCTGCAACTCGCAGGTGTGGCATGGATACTGGCATCGATCCCGGGAGTCGCATTAGGGGTGTTATCAGCGGTAAAACGCGCCTCAATTTGGGACTATATAGCCAGAACAATCGCGCTTGCTGGACAGGCTACGCCCGCATTCTGGCTCGCCATTCTGATGATTCTCGTATTTGCGGTCAGACTCGAATGGCTGCCTGCAGCAACTAAAGCGGCACCAACCGAAACATTTAAAGTCCAATTTGCTCATTTTGTTATGCCAGCCCTAGTCCTGGCATTTGATCCGTGGGCCTCATATCTGCGGCTAACACGATCATCGATGCTCGAGATTCTCGACTCCGAGTTTGTAAAACTCGCACGCGCAAAAGGTGCAACCTCTAGGGTTGTTATCTGGAAACATGCTTTCCGCAACGCGTTGATTCAACCGCTAACCGTCTCAGCCCTAGTACTCGCTTCCTTTATCACCGGCAGCGTGTTCGTAGAAGCCGTGTTCGCATGGCCCGGCATCGGCCGCCTGGCCGTACAGGCGTCGCTCGACAACGACTTCCCTGTACTCGCCGGAGTAGTTCTCATATTCGGGGCGGCATATGTCTTTATGAATTTCCTCGCCGATGTTGCGTACGCGGTAATTGACCCGAGGATTCGATATGACTGAGCAATCTTTGCCGCAACCGTCACCGGTTATTCGAATATTGAGTTCCATAAGCAGTGGATACCAGTTTTTCAAGCGCTGGCCGATCATCCCTGCGGCGATCTTAATCATGATCCTGTTCGGCGCATTATTTGCAGATCAGCTTGCGCCATATGAACCCCACAGGGGTGATTTGCGCGCACGGAACATACCACCTGCATGGTTAGACGGTGGCGACACCTCTCACCTGCTCGGAACCGACAACCTCGGTCGAGATATGTTTAGCCGACTGCTGCACGGCGCACGAATTTCTCTGTTCGTCGCAGGCGTGGCCGTATCGTTCGGCCTGGTAATGGGTACCCTCACTGGCGTTGTAGCCGGCTACTTCGGCGGAATGGTCGACGAACTCCTTATGAGGCTAGTCGACCTATGGTCGGCTTTACCGTTCTTATTAATCGCGTTAATCGTGGCAATTAGTGTTGGGCCAAGCTTGGGCATGGTCATGGCGCTTCTTGCCGTCAGCTCGTGGTCTGCAGGGTCAAGAAACATCCGTGGTGAAGTCCTGTCTCTGCGAACCAGAGAATATGTAGACATGGCCAGGGTGATGAACGCATCAAACGTGCGAATTATCCTGCGCCACCTTTTACCGAACGTTATGCACGTGGTAATCGTTATTACCACCCTACGTACAGGTTCATTGATCATCGCAGAAGCCGGTTTGAGCTTCCTGGGTGTTGGCGTTCCGGCGTCAGTACCAACATGGGGCTTGATGATTGCTCAGGGACAGAAGTTCCTGACGACAACCTGGTGGATGTCGATCATGCCCGGTATCGCGATTTTCATGATCGTGATGTCGTTCAACTTCCTCGGAGACTGGCTCCGTGATCGATTTGACCCTCGCCTAAACCAGTTGGACTAATTCGAACTACAAAAAAGTGATATAAAAAGCGAGCAAACGGAAATGGCCTTCGACCTGATAATTGAGAACGGGTTGGTTGTTGATGGAACGGGCGAACCGGGTGTACACGCATCAGTAGGTATCAATGGCACTAAGATCACCGCCATCGGTGATCTTAGTGATGCCGAAGCGGCGAAAAGAATCGATGCATCAGGCCATGTAGTCTCCCCGGGCTTTATCGATACACATGCCCATGCCGATGGAGCCCTGCTGAACGATGGTCAGCACGCCGAAGGAATTCGCCAGGGAGTAACCACCGAAATCATCGGACCTGACGGCCTCACCTACGCCCCATTGCCTCGCGAAAAATACCTCATGTACCGACAGTACCTGTCGGGCCTTCTAGGGCTCCCACCCGAAGATCTCGACATGTCGTCCATAAGCTCGGCTCTCGGAAACTACCACAACAAAACCTCCCCAAACGTGGCGATGTTCTTGGGCCACGGCCCAATACGCCTCGGTGCCGTTGGCATGGAAGACGTACCGCTGCGAGGCGACGTACTCAAGCAGGCTATCCAAACGATGGAAGAGTCGTTTGAACAGGGAGCCTGTGGATTCGCAACCGGGCTGTCCTACTACCCGAACTCGTTCTCCGACTCCGAGGAGTTGGTTGAGCTATGCAAAATCGCCGCCAAACACAATAAAGCTTTCTCCATCCACACCCGCAATCACAACGTCGACCGTGCATATCACGGCGGTGGTGTGGAAGAGGCATTGGAAATCGGCCGACGATCCGGAGTCAGAGTTCACCTCGAGCACTATCGAACCAGCGCCGAAAACGCTGGTCACGTCGACGACATCATGGAGCCCATCGAACGGGCAAAAGCCGACGGCGTCGAAGTAACACTCGAGCTCTACCCCTACCCAGTTGGCTCAGGCCACCCCCTATCTCACTTCCCAAGCTGGTTCCACGAAGGTGGCACCGAAGCCGCCCTTCGCCGACTTGCAGACCCCGAAACCAAGTCGATGCTCGTACGCGAGCTCGAACTCAAGGACTCGGAGGTACTGCACAACTACAGCTGGACCTGGATAGCGTCAAAGAAAAACCGCCACTACGAAGGCATGAGCTTTGGCGACGTTGCGACCGAGCGAGGCATCTCTATCGAAGAAATGATCTGCGAAGTTATGCTCGAAGAAAAATTCTCATGTGGGCTTAGAGGCGTTCCGCCTCAGAGCGCACGCCTGTGGAGGGCAGTTGAGGAGGATGTAATGAGCCTCCTAGACCGCCCCGACTACATGGTGGGTTCCGACGCAATTCCAGTCGGCGGTTTACAGCACCCGCGAGGATGGGGTACATTCCCACGAATTATGGGCAGGCTCCGCCGAAGGCACGGCTACCCAGTCGAACAGTTGGTACAGCGATTAGCAGCAAATCCCGCCCGCACTTTCGGCCTCGCCGAACGCGGTGAGATCAAAGAAGGATACAAAGCTGATATCTGCATTTTCGACCCCGATATGATCAACGACCTCTCCTCGTTTGAAGACCCCATGATGCACCCGATCGGAATCCCTCACGTTATCGTGAACGGACAACTGGTCGTTGAAGATTCAGAGTGCACAGGGGTTATGTCCGGCGAAGGTATCAAGGCTGTTTAGCAAGCACTGAAAGAGTTTCAATATGACTACTAGCAATCGCGTTTACGATGAACTAGGAATCAGGCCCGTAATCCACGCCGGAGGAAACATCACTTCGTTCGGCGGATCGATGCCCCGGCCTGAAGTTATCGAAGCCATGGCAATGGCCTCAACTTCGTTCGTTGGGCTCGTAGAGCTAAACGAAAAGGTCGGCGAATACATCGCCCAGGTCACAGGTGCCGAGGCCGGCATGGTTACCAGCGGAGCAGCTGGCGGTGTGGTCGTTTCGATGGCAGCGTGCATGACCGGCAAAAACGTCGGACTCGTACGCCAGCTACCCGACACTACTGGCATGAAAAATGAACTGGCGATTCAGAAAATTCACCGCGGCGGCTACAGCGATATGTACACATTCGCCGGCGCAAAGTTCAATGAGGCTGGCACCGTAAATGGCTGTCTCGCCGAAGAACTCGAACTGTCAATCAACGACAACACGGCTGCCGTCGCATTCTTGCTCGCTCCTGGCGTTATGACGAACGGCCTGACTCTGCGAGAAGTCTCCGATATCGCTCACGCACGTGGCGTGCCCGTCATCGTTGATGCCGCTGCCATGCTGCCGCCAAAATCTAACCTGAGGACATACATCGAAGATGGAGCCGACCTGGTTACCATGTCCGGTGGTAAGTACATCAGAGGACCCCAGGGCGCAGGACTGCTGTTCGGCAGGAAAGATTTGATTGAAGCGGCAACGCTCAACACAGCGCCCAATCACTCGATCGGAAGACCCCAAAAAGTTACCAAAGACGAAATGGTCGGCCTTCACACAGCACTAAAGCTGTTCATGGAATCCGACGATGAAGCACAGTTCGCTGAGTACCGAGATGTTCTGGGTCCGATCCAGAATAAGCTCGAATCAATTCCCGGAATAGACCTGGCCATAAAGCACACAGCGAATAAGTACCACGTACCAACTCTCGTTATCGGCCTCAGGAGCACCGAGTCGGGACGAGATCCAAAGAAGATACTGCAGCAGCTCATAGATGGCGAACCCAGGGTGTTCATGACCTACGACGCCAATGAAAACTCCATATCGGTGAACCCGATCAACCTTCAACCCGGCGAAGGCCCACTACTCGCCGGTAGACTTCTTGAAGTTCTCTCGTAACTCACTTACTCAGCAATAACTAAAAAGTCCGCAGATCGTAATTCGATCTGCGGACTTTTTTTATTCGCTTGTCTACGATCTAACGGCTTTCCGAGACTACCGAAGACTTACTCACTGATCGCTGTTCATGCAAGAGCAGGATTCGTCGGCGGTGCTGCCGACCAATCGTCTCTCGATCGTGCGTTCTTATCCCAAACCACGTCACCGCCCTTGATAGTCATCTCAACAACGATGCGCTTGTCGACGCTCATCCGACGGTTTCCTGTCCCGTTGTCGGTCAATCCAAAATCGCCCTCAGCAATGTCCAGAACCGCAATGTCAGCGAGTGCTGTCTGCCCAAGGTTACCCAGCTCAGGATGCCCGATAGCAACCGCCGGGGCCCACGTCGAACGCTCCACGATATCTGGAAGCTCCATACCAAGCGCCAGCAGCTTCGTCATCGTCTCTGGCATCGTTCCCTGATTGATCATGATGCTCGGCTCATGCATGTCGGTCGATACGGTATCTGGAAGCAAACCCTGCTCTATCGCGGCCTTGGCAACTCGGAACGAGAAACTCCCTGAACCATGACCTACGTCGAACTTAATCCCACGCTTCTGCGCATCGAAGAAGTAAGGCTTCACCTTGTCATTGGCATCAGTCATCGGCTTACTCACCGCGTAGCAGTGGGTCACCATATCGCCCGGTCGCAAGTGCTCCATCATCATCTCTTCCATCGGACGCGTGTGAATAGGCGACTGGTCGACCATCACGAACACGCCACCCTCATCGGCGGCCTCGATACCGCGATCCAAAGGCTCCCAGCCCGGTCCCATATAGTGAGCAACCTTCACCCCGACGATCACATCCGGACGCTGCTTGATCTTGTCGGCAGTGAGTTCCGCACTCATGCTCTCAAGATCCTGCTCAATGTCACCGACCATTCCTTCGCCAACAATGTTGATCAAGGCGAAAATGTTCATCTTGGATTTAGTGACTATTGTTTCGTTGAAATGATCGAACGTGAGATGCCCCGACCCACCGCAGTCAACGGCAGTCGTGGTGCCCTGCGGAATGCAGTGTGCGTCCGGAAATACCGAACCCCAAATGCCATAGAAATGCGCATGAAGATCGATTAATCCCGGCGTAATCACAAGCCCCGAAACGTCGGTAACTTTTCTCGACAGCGCAGGCGAAATGTCTTTGTCGACAAGTGCGATAATCCGCCCAACGATCGCAACATCAAACTCGCCGTCCACGTTGTTCGCAGGGTCGATCACCCGCCCACCTTTGAGTAGCAAGTCGTATATCTGCGCAGATGAATCTCCAGCAGCCATGAATACCTCCAGCGGTATATAAATCCGTCACGAAATAAATGCGTTAATGCTCAGCGACATATTAGCCCCAGCCCTTCATCGAATCACCTCCAATATCAGCCGCCGTAGCAATAAACAGCACTGGTTTTGAAGAATCCGGGTGGCCCTTCACGTACATACGAATGAAAACGAACAACTCGCCAACCGCATGACGCGAAAAGTGGCGCCTGCTCGACAAGTCGAACAGGCGCCACTCAAATATTTCGAATCAGAACCCGGTCGTACTAAACCGTCAGCGGGTTAGTCGGCGGAGTGCTAGTCCAGCTGTCTCGTGACAGACCGTTCCTGTCCCACACAACTTCACCGTTTCGAACAGTCATCTCGCAATTGATTCGCTTGCTAGCCGGGTAAACTCGGACGCCCGATCCGTTATCGGTAAGACCGAAGTCACCCTCGGCTATATCCAACACTGCGATATCAGCAAACGCTGTTTGACCGATATTTCCAAGCTCCGGATGACCCATGGTCAGCGCCGGTGCCCACGTCGAGCGTTCAATAACGTCCGTCAGCTCCATACCCAGCGCCAGCATCTTCGTCATCGTCTCAGTCATTGTTCCCTGGTTAAGCATGAGGCTTGACGTGTGCATATCGGTCGAAATCGTGTCCGGTAGGAAGCCCTGCTCGATCGCGTTCTTCGCGATTCGGAACGAGAAGCTCCCGGCACCGTGGCCAACATCGAACTTCACTCCACGCTCACGAGCCTCGAAGAAATACGGCTTGACCTTGTCATTCGAATCGATCATCGGCTTATCGAAGCCGTAGCAGTGAGTCGTCATGTCGCCCGGTCGCAGGTGCTCCAGCAACATCTCGTTGTTCGGACGAGACTTGATCGGAGCCTGGTCAACCATCACATAAGTGCCGGTGTTCTCTGCCGCCTGTATGCCACGGTCGAGCGGCTGCCAGCCCGGACCTCGGTAGTGGGCAACTTTTACGCCGATAATCCTGTCGGGGCGCTGAGCGATCTTGGCGGTAGTCAGATCGACATCCATTCCATCAAGATCCTGCTCTGGCAAACCAACCATGCCTTCACCGGCAATGTTGATCAGCGCGAACACATTCGTCTTCGCATTGGAAATAATCGTCCGGTCGAAATCGTCGAACGTAAGGTGACCCGCACCTCCGACGTCAACTGCGGTCGTTGTGCCATTAGGCAGACAGTGCGCGTCGGGATGAACTGCCGCAAAGTAGCCATAGAAATGGGCATGCAAATCGATTAGTCCCGGCGTTACGATGAGACCCGAAACGTCAGCAACCTTACGGGCAAGTGCTGGCGAAATATCCTTTTCGACAGCTGAAACGTAGCGACCCGCAATCGCCACGTCGAACATTCCATCAACATTATTGGCAGGGTCAATTACCCGCCCACCCTTGAGAAGCAGATCGTACTTAATAGCCGTTGTCACCGAAACCTCCGAATGCGTTTGCCTATGGCAGTGGATTCGACCATAACTTTGCTGGTCGGCGCCATCTTAGCGGTGAGATGAGGTCAAAAGGGCGATTACGGCAACAATATCGAGCGCTATTTCTTCACCTTCACACTGGACTCAGCGAATACGAGCAGATTACGCTGCTGATATCGACGATAACGAACAACTCCGGTCTGCCGAACGTATCGGCACCGTGCTAGGCTTTGCCCGCACAGATTGTGATGACGAATTAAAGAGTCGAAAAGCACCTTCGCAGTTGAGCGATCACGCTTATCGACACACTTGCCGACCAGAACGCAAAACGAACGGAGCCCTTTTCGATGAGCGAAATCCAAGAAGCTATCGCCACTAACTACCACCGCACGTTCTCAAAATCGCATCCCATTCTGGCGCGGGTTAAGCCCGGGACAACCGTTGTCACCAAAACACTCGACTCCGGTGGACAGGACCTCAACGGCGATCATCTCTCCGAGCCCGGCAACCCACTTACAGGACCCTTCTACATCGAAGGCGCAGAGCCGGGAGACTCTATCTCCGTTCACCTCACCAAGGTCAAACTCAACCGAACCTGGGGCTACACCTCATACCGACTCGGCCTTGTCGCACTCACCCCTGAATCTATCGAAACTGTCTACTCCAGCAGCTACAAGCAAGACCTCGTACGAAAAGGCCGCGACAACATGCTGCCGTGGGACATAGATCTGGAAAACAACACGGTTCGCGCTCGCAATCCTGAAAGCGATACAAGCGCACTCGAGTTCCCTGCCGACCCAATGCTCGGCTGCATCGGCGTAGCACCTGAAGGCGACTTCACTCCTACGTCTGGCCCCTCTGCTGGTTACGGCGGCAACGTCGACTACAACCAGATAAAAGAAGGTTCAATCGTCCACATTCCGGTCTACCACGAAGGCGCCTATCTGTACGTCGGAGACGGTCATGCACTCCAGGGCGACGGTGAACCGCTCGGCAGCGGTATAGAGACCTCGATGGACGTCGAGTTCACCGTGACCCTCAACAAGGGCACACAGCTCGCTGCATTCCGTGTCGAGACAGACACCGACATCATCAGCGTAGGGAGCCAGGCCGAGTTCTCAAGCTCGCTAAACCGTGGTCTCCAAATGGCGACCAGCGATATGGTCGACTGGCTTGCGTCGGACTACGGATGGGAACCCTGGGCAGCACACCAGCTGGTCGGAATGATCGGTGTTTACGATGTCGTAACCGTCGCTGGATCGCTGGCTCTAAGGATCCCGAAAAGCAACCTGAAAGCACCCGGCAAATAAGTCCGAGCGCACTCAGGTAATTTTCGGAACTACTAACGCAGCGCGTTCTTAACCGATTCGAGCGTCGACTCTATGTCGGCATCGGTGTGGGCTGTCGAAACGAACCACGCCTCGAACTGCGATGGCGGTAAATACACGCCATTGTCAACCATGCCGTGGAAGAACGTCCCGAAAGCTTCTCGGTCAGTCGCCGACGCACTGTCCATGTCGGTCACCTTGTTGCTCGTAAAGAACACCGTCATGAGCCCGCATGCGCGGTTTATGACCGCAGGAACACCGGCTTTGCCAAATACATCGAGAACGCCGTCGGCAAGCTTGTCCGTCTTGGCCTGAAGACCCTCGTAAACTCCCGGCTTCGACAACTCATCGATGGTTGCGATACCGGCTGCCATGGCAACAGGGTTGCCTGAGAGCGTTCCTGCTTGATACATCGGTCCAAGCGGACTTACTTCCGACATGATCTCCGCACTGGCGCCGTACGCACCCACCGGGAAACCGCCACCGACGATCTTGCCAAGACACGTAATGTCTGGCGCAACGCCGTAGACCGACTGCGCACCACCGAGTGCGACTCGGAACCCGGAGATAACCTCATCGAAGATCAGCAACGCACCGTGCTCAGTCGTGAGCTCACGCAGGCCCTCAAGGAACCCGGGGGCGGGAGTTACCACGCCCATGTTTCCGCCGATCGGCTCAACAATCACAGCGGCAACTTCACCGGAATTCGCTTCGAGCAACTCTCGAACTGAATCGACGTCGTTGTAATTTGCGACCAGTGTGCTCGCCGCGTATCCGGCGTGAACACCCGCTGACGACGCAATACCCTGGTTAGCCAATCCCGAACCAGCCTCGACCAACAGAGCATCTTCGTGCCCGTGATACCCACCGTTGAATTTCAATATCTTGTCTCGGCCAGTCTTCGCACGAGCCAGTCGAAGCGCCGACATCGTTGCCTCTGTACCAGAGCTAACGAATCGCACAACCTCAATCGAAGGAACTGCGCCAACCACGCGTCTCGCCATCTCGACTTCGAGCTCGGTTGGTGCGCCAAACGATGTGCCTGAACGAGCAGCCTCAACAGCAGCATCTATGACCGCCGGATGAGCGTGCCCGAGAATCATTGGACCCCACGAGCACACATAGTCGATCAACTCGTTATCGTCGACATCCCAGATACGCGAACCAGAAGCCTTCTTAAAGAACAGCGGATCACCGCCGACTGATCCCCATGCACGTGCGGGGCTGTTGACCCCACCGGGGATCAATTCCCTGGCTTCTGAAAATAACTGAACCGACTTTGCACGAGACAATTAGGGCCTCCGAAAAAAACTGTGCGCTCGAAAAATGTAACTCACGTATTTTGGCGAGAAAAAGGGCACTGTAACAGTGCCCTTTCGCCATATATAGCTCGATCTGCGAACCCGCTCGAAACTATTCGAGCTCCTCTTCTTCTTCATCTTCAATGAGTGCGAACACTTTTTGCACAGCTTCAGCCGCACTGTCTTTTTCACTCCGCAGGAAGCTGATCGGGTCAGCAAGAATTCTGCGAACCAGCGAACGAGTCATCTTCTCGACCGACGTCGCCTGCTTCTCGGTCAATCCATCGAGCTGACCAAGAGTCTGCTCAACCTCTTCACGTCTCATCTGCTCCATGCGAGCACCGAGCGTGCGAATCACCGGTTCATGGTCGATGCCAGTCAAACGTTCCTTGAAACGTCGTACACCATCATCGATAAGACCCTGTGCGTCGGCTACCGCTTCCGCACGGAGCTCCCAGCTCTCGGCCGATTTCGCCTGAAGCTCTGTCAGGCTAATCAGGTTCACACCATTGATATCAGCAGAAGCCGGGTCGACATCACGAGGCATTCCCAAATCGAGAACACTCAGCAGTCGAGCCGGACGCTCGTCCATGACAGCGTTGAGCGTGTCAGCAGTGATAACCGAATCGGTTGCCGCTGTGCACGTAATCAAAACATCTGTCTCAACGAGAGCCTCAGAAATATCTTCGAAAGCAACCTGTGGCGATCCAAGCTCATCGGCAAGTATTCGGCCACGATTCATCGATCGGCTCGATACAACAATGTCGTCAGCCCCGTAGCGTCGAAGCGCACGAGCTGTCAGCTTGCCCATCTCTCCGGCGCCAATCAGAAGCACCCGAAGATCCTTCAAATCACCAAGCGTGTTCTGAAGCTCCTGGACTCCAAGTGAAGAAACTGAAATGCGGTTTCGACCAAGATCCGTTTCTTTACGAATCCGACGGCTCGTTCGCAGTGCAGCGTGGAACAGGCGTGAAAGTGAGGGATCCACAGTTCCGGCCTCACCAGCCGCCTGCATCGCCCTTGTCACCTGGCCAAGAATTTGAGATTCGCCAAGCGCTACCGATTGAAGCCCGGCAGTCACACCAAACAGGTGCTCCGCAACTGCTTCTCCGGTCATCGTGTAAACGTAGTCGCCAATTCCCTCGACACCCTGATGTTCCGGAACAGCGTCAATGTACTCCTTGAGTTGACGAACTCCGACTTCGACATCGTCGGCAACCGAATATATTTCGGTGCGATTACATGTTGAGAGAATCACTCCACCGCCAGCATGGGTAGCCAGTCGATCAAGGTGATTCTTGAGTTCGTGAGTCGGCACCGCTACACACTCCAGTACTTCAACTGGAGCGCGGTCTATGTTTATGCCTGCGAGTATGAAATTCAATTTATTCGGACCTACCCGTTGTATTAATCGGTTTGGCGGATTCCCACAAATGAATCTCAGCCCTTATCCGAAGGTAGATCAGGTGCAATTAACGTTCAACTGTAAAACTTATCACGCTTAATTGCGTCTTTTACCTAGTTATGTGATGAGTTCGTGAGGCTTGGTGATAGCATTCACGAATCAACATTAAAGGTATCA
>Ga0302135_10000746_pt1 | contig 19648 bp, 22 predicted proteins | sample CBN3_surface_MG_FD_203119 | JGI IMG/M metagenome (GOLD analysis project Ga0302135, IMG submission 203119) | Marine microbial communities from Western Arctic Ocean, Canada - CBN3_32.1 | ecosystem: Environmental > Aquatic > Marine > Oceanic | place: Canada: Western Arctic Ocean | collected...
GCGAGCTTGGAACCGGAAACCAGGCCACCGGCGAGCGAACCGAGCCCAGCCACCCGCAGCCACGACCGACGCGTAATTCCCCACGGCATTTTGATAACTAAAAATTAGTTCCACCTTGGCTCAAAAGTCAAGATGCGACTAACGTTGAATAGGGTAGACTACCAACCGAAATGCTGGCCTCCTCCACTGTCGAGAACTATCTCAAGGCCATTTACCTTGGGGTACACACCCTGCCGCACGACAGGCGCCTGCTGCCAATGGGCCAACTGGCCTCGGCTCTCGGCGTCGCGCCAGGAACAGCGACCACCATGGTGAAGACGCTAGCCGAGGCCGGCCTCGCGGAGTACGAGCCCTACAGCGGGGTAGCGCTCACGCCAGCCGGGGTAAAACTCGCCGCGCTCGTTCTTCGGCGGCACCGGCTTGTGGAACTCTTTCTGGTGAAGTTCATGGGCTTTGCCTGGGACGAAGTGCACGATGAGGCCGAGCACCTCGAACACGTGGTCTCCGATCGGCTCATCGCGCGCATGGACGAAATGCTGGGACGACCGGAGGCCGACCCCCACGGGGACCCGATTCCGGACTCGAGCGGAGCGATCAAACCGCAGGAGTTGGAAAGCCTCCTGTCGTGCCCGTTACACGTTCCGGTCACCATCAGCCGTGTCGTAGACCAGGATCGCGCGTTCCTCCAGTTCATCGCCAGCCACGACCTGAAGCCTGGTGAGTCGATCGAAGTCGAAGAGCGCGACGCCGCCGCCGACAGCGTGAGGGTCATCGGCACGAACGAGCGTCGCGTCACGATCGGCATGCGCGCAGCTTCCAAGATCCTGGTCCAGGCGAGTGCGACCACTGCTCAACCTGATGCTCGAAGGAGGGGTCGAGCGGCCGAACGCCACTGAGGGCGGCAGGCGCGAGGCGGCATTCATCCTGTCGCCGGAATTCCGAACCGGCTGGAACCGCGACAGCGGCTATCACCAGGGCGGACGAATACCGTCGCAACTCGGAGCCTCGGTCGCCCCGTCCGCAAGCAACTGGTCGATCGCATCCGCATTGCGTCGAATGGCGAAGCAACGCAGCGGCCGACGGGTCGTATCGTCCACGGTTGCGCCCTGCTCCATGAGCGACTCGACGAGCCCTATGTCGCCGGTCGCCACGGCGGCCTCGAGCGGCGTGACCATCACGACCCGGCCGGCGCTAAGGTAGTCGCGCATGCGGTAGCGGATGTTCGGATCGGCGCCGAGCAGAATCTGCCCTGCGATCTCGCTGCGATCCCGCATGGCGACCGCCTCGGCCAGCGTGACCGAGGGCGCAGCCCAGACCAGTGGCTGGCCCATGGCGAGGTCAGTTGCGCCGGAGAGGCCGAAGACGAGCGCCCCCGTCGCAGGCGGCAACCCGAGCGCACATGCAAGCACGAGCGCGCCGCGACGTCGCATCAGTCTTCCCCCCACCACCGCTCCGCCCATCGGGGCAACTGTGACGGGGCGACGGTGCGCCGAAGCATTGCCTCCTCCCTGAGACGTGTCACAAGCTCCAACCGCTGCGGATCACGCACTTGCCCGGCATCTCTAGGAGAGAGCACGGCCGCCCACTCGCTGCGCGCATCGAATGCACCGTGCCGCAGCTTGAAGTGCAGGCCGGCAGCCCGCATCGTCCATCCGCAGCTCGCCACCGCCAACACGCACGCCAGAGCCACGGCGGCCGCGGGACCGAGAAAACAAGCGCGCCGGAGCGCGTGCGAAGCGGCGGTCGCTACCGCCAATGCGAAGAACGTGCCCGCGAAGCTGATGATCTCGTCCTTGGCATAGGTCGCGCTCAGCACGGCATTGGCGATAAGCGTCACGAGGAAGACCAGCACGACCGGGTCGCGCCAACGGCGAAGCCCATCGTCCTGCTTCGACACCGCATACCAGACGAGCAGAAGTGTGGCCGCAAGTGACGTGCCCATCTCGAGCCAGAAGACGGGCGGGACCGTCCCGTTGAGATAGGCGACGGCGACCGTCCATCTTCCCGCCTCCGGCTGTGACAGCACCACCGACAGCAGCGACATCGCCGAGGTGTAGAGATAGAGCCCGACGGGCGGCTGTCCGAACTGCCTGATCTGCTCGTCGCCGCTTAGCCAGCGCGTGAGGTAGCCGGTTCCTTCGAGGCGCACAATCGATGCCGTGATATCGAGGAAACCGATGCGCACGACGAGGTAAATCACGCCAAGAATCATGATCGCGGCAAGTCCACGCCGCGATACGCCGCGCAGTCCCCCGACGTACGCGGCGACCGCCACGACGCCGATGAGGAGGCCCGACTCGAGGGTCAGGACACCAATCGCAAAAACCGCCGCAGCGATGGTGTCCACGGCCCAGCCGCCTCTCGTGCGGGCCAGGGCGAGCAGCGAGAGTCCGCATACGATCACGAGCAAGAACATGTTGATGGGAAATGCTTCGCGTAGCAGTCCGGTAAACGTGTGCATGCCCGTCAGCACCGCGAAACCGAGCGCCAGCGCCGCCACGTCGGCCCACGTCCCGCCACCCACAAGGTGCCAGAACAGGGCGACCAACAGCACTACGAGAAGTACGTGGAAACCACGGAACACGAGGTGGTAACGCCCGCCGGCGCGAACTGCCATCTCGAGCAGCAGCTTGGTTTGCATCGTGCGCAGAGGCCGGAACTTTCGTGAGGACGACGTCAGACCGTCCATGAAGGCCGCGCCGACCGACGGCAGTTCGTGGGCCCGTTCGATGAGGTCGAGCGAATCAGATACCTGAACGGGGATGCGATACACGTCGCCCGCAAGCGACAAGGCAACCAGGACTGCCAGGAGAGCGCCGGCGATGGCCGCGCCCCGTTGGGTCGGAGCCTCTCCCGGTCCGATCACCCGACTCCCCGCGAAAAGGCGTCGAACACCGCCGGGAGTGCCGAGGCCTCATCCACCGACCACTCGTCGGCCGACAACTGTGCCGAGGTGAGCGTGACTCGGCCGAAGCCGTAGCGGGCGATGCAGCACCGCGAACCGGCAGCGCGAGCTGTGTGAAGGTCGATCGCGGAGTCGCCCACGAGCAGGGTGCTTTCCGGAGTCGAGCCTGCCCCCCGCATCAGTGCGAACAACGAAGCCGGAGCCGGCTTCCGCGGGTACGGCCCGTCTCCCCCAACCACCTCGTCCAACAGTCCACGCAAGCCGAGCACCTCGAGGATGCGACCCGCGGCGGCGGAGGGCTTATTGGTGAGCACCGCAACCCGCCCATGTGCGCGCGCGGCTCGCAGCGCGTCGGCTACGCCGGGGTACGGAAGGGTGTGATCGAGGAGGTGCAAATCGTAGATGTCGAGAAAACGGGCCAGCGTTCCGGTCCGGCCGGTGACACCGGCGGCGGCGAGCACCCGGTCCACGAGCACTGCTGCCCCCTCACCGATCATGCGGCCCACCGCTTCCTCGGACAGAGCCGCTCCACCCAATTCCTCAACTAACTGGTTCGCCGCGTCGGTCAGATCGCGGCGGGAGTCGACGATCGTCCCATCGAGGTCGAACGCGATCAGCCGCCCATGTAGGTTGCCCACGACGTCGGCGTCTCCCACACCGTCACCCGCGACACGTTTACTCCTAGCTCGCGCGACTTGTCAAAGACCAGTCGAGCCAGCCGCTCCACCGTCGGATTGCTGTCCAGCAGACGAACCGGCTCGCCCATCGCCTGGAGCGGCACCGCAAGCGGATCATCGTGGCGCAGGAGCATGCGATGGTCAATCTCACGATCGATCCATTCCTTGACAGTGCGCTTGATGTCGGAAAAATCCATGACCATGTTCCGCTCGTCGAGCGTGTCGGTCTGGACCTCAAGTTCGGCGACTCCGTTGTGCCCGTGCAGGTGCCGGCACATGCCGTCGTGGTCAAGCAGCCTGTGGCCGTAGCAGAAGTCGATCCGTTTGGTGACGGAGTACATGGGGGTCAGGATAAGCGATGAAGAGGGCCGGCGCGCGCGGCTGTCATTGGCCAGGACGACTCTATCCCCTTACCGGTCATGCGTTCTCGGGGTTGCGGACTCTCAGCGAGAATGCGTCTTTCGAAAGTTAGAAATGTAGTCCATCACGTCAACCGTGGGGGCCCACCCGAGTTCCTCTCGAGCTTTGTTGGGATCGTTGAACGCCTCCGAGCGCCCGGCATAGCCGTCGATCATCTCCACCGGACCTCCAAAGGCCTCGGCGATCTCGAGAATCGAGTACGTCTCGGTCTGGCCGAACGAATACGCGCCACTCCCCTTCTCGCCCGCCAAGATCATGCCCCGAGCCAGGTCCGTCACGTGGGTGAATGCGCGCCGCTGTGTGCCTGGCCTAACAACCGTCATCGGCTGGCATTGCAGATACAGACGTTCGAATTTCGCGATGAGCGTGCCGTACTTGCCTTCGCCCCGCTCGCGGGGGCCGAAGCCGTTGTAGAAGTAGCAGAGTGCGTAGGGAAGGCCGTACCAACGGCCATAGTCGATGATGAGGTCGACATTCGTGGCCTTCGTGAAGGCGTACGGACTCTGGTGCCGTCCGTCACCCTCGATAGCGAACCGCGTACTGGACGCCGCGTACACCAGCTTCGGCACTCGCCGCAGCCGGCAGAACTCCACGACGGCAAACGTCCCACTGATGTTCATCTCGAACACCTGGCGTACATCGTCGAACGACGGCGCGATGCGTGCGTACTCTCCGAGGTGCAACAACAGGTCAGGGGTCTCGGGCACGAGCCGATCGATGTCCTGTGTGTGTCCCCGGCGGTAGTCCACCCCTGGGACATGGTTTTCTTCTCGGCCGGTGAAGTAGTTGTCGAGAGAGATCACCCGGTTCGCCGCGTCTACGGCAAGCATCTCCACCACGTGGGAACCCACATGTCCGGCTCCCCCGGTAACAACGATAGTGGTCTGCGCCATGGAGTGACACTCTACGACAAGGCTGCGACAGTCCCAAGCCGTCCGCGAGCCCGGATTCACGACACGGCCACCCGTGCGGCGAGTTATGGCGCCCGGCCGGTTGAGCCGGAGAAGGTAGCGCCCTGAAAGCGCAACCCGCTACTTCAGCGTCACCTCGAAGGTGGCTTGGCAGTTGGTCTTGACGTCCTGCTCCGCGGTGGTTTCGCGCTCTGATTCTTCGATGTGATAGACGAGTGGCTTGCTCTTCGTGGACAGGCCGGCGATGCGAGCCTTGCCGTCGGAATTGGTGCCCACCTCAAGGTCGGCACGCTTGATGCCCAGGAAACCGTACCGAACACGCACGTAGATTGCCGCGGCATAGATGGGCTTCTCCTCCGCGTCCTTCACGGTGAAATCGGCGGAGCAGTCGCCACCCAAGCGCGCGTCGAGCACCGGGATCTTTAACTCTGGGGTCGCTGCGAGCTGCTGGGCAAGCGCGGCGGCAAGCATCATGACTGCGATGAGCATGGGCATCTGGTCCTTCCGGCGAATAGGGTGTCTCGGTCTGTTCTGCGTCTCAGCCGAATCGGGCCCGCGTTCGGTCCTGCGCCTTTCGGGCCTCTTCGTCTCGATTGCGCGGCGGCGCGCTGGTCTTCAGCGAATGGAGCAAGCGACGAGCGGTTGCAGGCACCGCGTCGATGATCCGTATCGCAAAGGGACTTCCGCCCAGCTGGCGTGACCGGAACGCATGCGCTCTCCGTCTGCCCTAGTTTGTCTGCTCACCAGCGCCTGGCCGCCGCGCCTCCTGCTTCAAAGTCTCGACCAGTTCGTGACGCCTGCCCACCAGTTCCTTGCGAGGCCGGCGACTGTGCTCCGAACCCACCGCGTACTCACAGAAAAGCGGGAAGGCGATGGTGGAGTCGCAGTAGGCCACCACCGTATCCGAGAGCACGCCAGGGTTCACCTTGCCCCAGCTCACGGCCTCCGATGGCGTGGCGCCGGACAGACCACCCCAGACCACCTGATCTGTGGTGATCTGGATGAAGAAGTCGTTGCCGCCCTTGGGGATGCCGTACACCTCCCAGAGCGTCGGCTGCCCTTGCAGATAGAAGTTCTTGGGAGAACCGCCGCCCAGAATCACGCAACCGTTCTTCTTACCCGCAAGGATGATTGCGCAGATCTCGTTGACGTCGCGGTTCGGATCCACCATGAGCTGGCTGTCGTTCATCAGCTCGTGAAAAGCCACGTTCATGCCGATCGAGCTATCACCGGGAGATGAGGTATAGATCGGCACGCCCGCCGCAGCGGCTGCCGCCACGACCGAGTACTCCTCACAGCCCGGATGATGTTCGATTAGGTCACGTCCGAGACGGTAGTGCAATTCTGAGCTGGAGACCGGACCGTTCAGCCCGGAGCGCACCAGAAACTCCCTCACGTACGTATCGGTGTCGAGCAGGACTTGCGCTGGAAACAGCACGTCGTAGATGCGAATGATGCCCTCCTCGTACAACTCGACGTCGTTCACGAAGGGTGAGCCGCGATACAGCGTGAAGTTCAGCGCTGAGTGGAGGTCGTGGTAGAGATTAGCGCCCGTGCTGATCACGAAGTCCACGAGCCCTCGGCTCATCAGCTCCACCAGGCACCCGCCGAGTCCCGCTGGTGTCAGCGCACCCGCGACCGTGATGCCGATGGTCGTGTCGTTCTCCGGCAGCAGCATCTTTTCCGTGAAAAGGCGGCACGCCTCACCGAGCCGGGCGGCGTTGAACGCCTGAAATCCCTCATCAATCAGATGCCTTACCTCGGAGCTGCCGCGAGGTCGATAAAAACGAACAGGCTTGCCTGACAGGAAGTCAGGGCGCGAATGGCCCGGAGCCCCGGGTGCGCGGTAGGGCACGCTTACCTCCGACGCCGCGAACGAGGCGGCGGAGGTAGCTTACCATCGCGCCCGGTTTCAGAAAGATCCAACCCTCGGAGTTGGTGCCCACGAATCCTTCCCCGTCACCGGAATCGCGCAGGGGTGAGGCCGCGGTTTCTCGACTGTCAGGAGTCCGGGTCGATCCAGTCCGCCTGTCGACCTGTCACACCGGTCCACGCCAGCGCGCCGCCGGTCGCCAGGGCGATGAGCGCGAGGCCATCAGTCACACTAGACTCCCAGGCTGCGTCAGTCCAGAGCAACCAGACGGCCGGGGCCATCACCACGACACCGACAAGCATGGTAAGAGGTCGATTCAGGACGAATCTGAGCAAGATGCCACGGAGGCGACGGGATTGAGCCACGCGACGCATTATCGTCTGGGTTACACTCCGACGCTGTGCCTATCGTCACCGTACCGCTGTTGCGGGTCTCACCCGCGACCCCGCGGTCGCTCCTGCTCACGCTCCAATTCTCGAACCACTCGGCCCCTTTTCTTGCCGGACAGGCCGTTGTCGTGGGCCGTCACGGGCAAGAGAGGCGCCGCCCCTACTCCATCGCATGCTCGCCAGAGCAAGCGGCAGAGGGTACGCTGGAACTTCTGGTCGGTGTCGATTCCGCTGGCTCGCCTGGCGAGCACCTTGACCCTGTCGCACCAGGTGTGTCCCTCGATGTGGAGGGACCACTCGGCTCCTTCACCTTTCCCGAGAGCATCGACCACGCGCGGGTACTGTTCATTGCAGGCGGGGCCGGCATCGCACCCATCCGATCGATGCTCGACCATGCGCGCCGAGCGCACTCCGACACGCACCTAGCCCTCCTCTACAGCGCCCGTCGCTCGGACGAGTTCGCGTTCATCGACGAGCTGCGCGATCTTCAGGACGCGGGACACCTCGAGTTGCATCAGACGGTCACCAGAGACGACATGGACTGGGGCGGGAACCGTGGCCGGATCGGGCAGTCGCACTTCGAGGCAGCCTTGCATGACCCCACGTCGACTCTGTGTTTCGTCTGCGGTCCGGCCGCCATGGTCAGTGAATCGGTGGCAACCCTAGGACGCCTCGGCGTACCAGGCGCGTCGATCCGGACCGAGAACTGGGTACGTAGGTAGCGGGCTGCAGATCGCCGAGCTACATACCGACTGAGTGGAAGCCGGCGTCAACCATCAACACTTCACCGGTGATGGCACTCGCAGCGGGACTCAGTAGGAACGCGGCGGCCTCACCGACCTCGGACGTCTCGATGTTACGCCGCAGGGGCGCGCGGTCGCGGTACACACCGAGAATGCTCGAGAAACCCGAGATGCCAGCGGCGGCCAACGTCTTGACGGGGCCGGCGGAAACAGCGTTCACGCGGATGTTGCGAGGACCGAGGTCGGCCGCGAGGTACCGCACGTTCGCCTCAAGAGCGGCCTTGGCCACCCCCATCACGTTGTAGTTCGGGAACACCCGATCACTACCCAGATACGTGAGCGTCAGCACGCTGCCTCCACCCCGCTTCTCCATCAGCGGCACGGCGCCTCTGGTGAGCGCGATGAGTGAATAGGCCGAAATGTCGAGGGCCGTCTTGAAGCCCTCACGAGACGTCTGCGAAAAAGGTGCCGACAACTCCTCGCGAGGGGCGAACGCGGCGCCATGCACGAGGAAGTCGAGCCCGCCGAACTCCTCGTCAATCCTCGCGAAGACCGCCGCGATCTGATCGTCCGACGTGAGGTCGCACGGCAACACGAGCGGCTGCTCGAGGCTCTGTGCCAGATCTGACACGTGCCTCTCGAAGCGCTCCTGGTACGTCAGCGCGAGGCGGGCACCTCCCTTTGCGGTGGACTGGGCGATGGCCCACGCGATGGAGCGCTTACTGGCCACGCCCACGATGAGACCGACCTTACCAGCGAACTGAGTCATGGATGCTGCTTTCGGAAGAGAGCCCACGGAAGACCGCAGCGGCTATCGCCCACGGCGTCGGCGACCACCAGATGGACGTCCCTGGCGCGGCTGGCCCTGCCCGCCATCGCGATCGCCGTTCGGCTGGCGCGACCCGTTGCCTGGCCGCTGCCCGCCGAACCGAGACTGCCCGCCTCCGCCAGACTGGCCTCGCCCCGACCGCGAATCGCGATTGCCACCGGCCCGGTTGCCATCGACCTCGCGGCCACCGCGGTCGCCGCCGCGACCTGGTTGACGCACGGTGAAGTCGGTGGGCTTGCGCTCGGGGAGTTGGCCGTCCGGTCTCGGGAGGGAGGCTCGAATCAGGCGGCGGTGCACAGGACCATCGTCCAGGCTGAGATCGGAATCCGGCTTATCCGACTGCCCAGACGCGGCAAGGGTCGAGCCAACTTCGGCGTCACCGGCATCGCCTCCGGACGATGAGCCACCATTGACTCCCGCGTCCGCCGGTTCGTCCTGCGTTACCGCACGCGCCTGCGCCTCGATGGCACTGTCGAGCGGAGACATCTCGACCTTCTTGCCCCGTTGAGATGGGACCTTGGCCTTCTTATATTCGTGATCCGATTCACATGTTGCGCATCGCGTCTGCTTAACGTCGTCACCGATCATGGCAACGACAGCGTGATTCGTAATGCGCTTCTCCCGTGGACAGTAGTCGTCCACGATGTCACCGAGCCGAGGCCCGCGTTGCGTCATTGAACTCCCCCGGAGCGCGGCCTGTTACAGGTGGGATGTCGTCTAGGGCCGCGCTGACTGTGTAGGTGTTACCTATTTTAACAGACGGTGGGCAATGGAGGCAATCTCAAGTTTTGCCACACTTGGGCCTACGCCCCGCCCTTGGCGGCGGCAGCAAGCCAGGCCCGGCAGTCGCCGAGCGCCTTGGCCACAGCGTCCGGGCTAGTGGACTGAGGTGTTCGACGCGCCTGGACCGAGGCCAGCGCGGTGGCCGCACGCGGGGCGTCGTCGCCGAACATGTCACTCGCCGCACGCCACTCGGCCAGCGAGAGGTCGCTGAAGTCTCGCCCCTCGGCCAGCAGTGTCCGGACCATCGCCCCCACCACCTCGTGCGCACGCCGAAACGGCAGGCCCCGCGAGACCAGGTAGTCGGCGACGTCCGTCGCAAGGAGCAGACCAGAGGCTGCTCGGCCCGTCCGTTCGGAGTCGAGTGTTAGGCGTGAGATGACCGCACTGGTTGCACCCAACGAGACAAGGAGGCTGGCCTCGGCATCGAAGACCGCTTCCTTATCTTCCTGCAAATCCTTGTTGTAGCCGCTCGGCAGCCCCTTCATGGTGGCCAACCAGCCCGTGAGACGGCCCAGGGTGCGGCCGCTCTTGCCGCGTACCAGCTCAAGTGGGTCTGGGTTCTTCTTCTGCGGCATCATGCTGCTGCCCGTGGCCGAGGCATCTGACAGGTCGAAGAAGGCGTGCTCTTCACCCGTGAAAATGATGAAGTCCTCAGCCATTCGACTCAGGTGCACCATCGTGAGCGTGCAGGCGTACAGGAAGGACGCCACGAAATCACGATCCGACGAGGCATCGATGCTGTTGTGCACCACGCGCGAGAACCCGAGCCGCTTCGCCAATGCGGCCGTGTCCACCGCGTAGCTAGTGCCCGCGATCGCCCCGGAGCCCAGCGGGAGTGCGTCCGCTTCGGCTGAAGCGGACGCGAGACGACCGTGGTCGCGCCGCAGCGCGGCGGCGTGCGACAGAAAGAAATGCGCCACAAGCACAGGCTGGGCTCGCCGCAGATGCGTGTAGGACGGCATGATCGCCTGGCCCGCAGCCTCGGCTTGATCCGCACATGCGCTCACCAGATGTGTAACCGCCTCTTGGAGGACGAGGATACGCCGCCTGAGGTAGAGCCTCATGTCGAGCGACACTTGCTCGTTTCGAGAACGGCCAGTGTGGAGCCGCCGGCCGGCGTCGCCAATGCGCTCGACGAGTTTTCGCTCGACGAAGCTATGTACGTCCTCGTCGGGACCATCGACGAACCCGGGATCGCGGCGTCCCTCTTTCAGGATCGCGTGCAGGCCGTCCGCAATGACGGTCGCGTCGTCAGCGGATAGAACGCCGGCCACGCCGAGAGCCTCGGCCCACGCGAGGCTACCGGCGACATCGTCTTCGAACAGCGCACGATCGAAGTTGAAGGAGATGCCGAAGTCGAATGCCGCAGGATCGGGTGCCGTATCGAATCGGCCAGACCAGAGTGTCATGAGCGGCCACAACCTTCCCGCAGCGCTGCCAGCAGGCCATGGCGAGAGTCCCGTGTCGCACAGAGACGAGTGCGGCACCGGGCGAACAAGGCGCGGCGAGTGAGAATGCCGCCTGTATCTGAGCGAGGAGTGACGCCGTCCGCGGGGATGCGTCGCTCGGCGAATGCAGCGGGACTTTCGCCACGGCCTGCTAGAACGGTGCAGTGTGTAATCACAGCTCAGTACTCCCGAATCCGCTTGGCAAGAGCACGCGCCTGGCGCGCGTCCGACGCGATCACGAGAATCGTGTCATCACCGGCAATCGTACCCACAACCTCTGGCAACGCAGCGCAGTCGATGGCCACGCCCAGTGACTGCGCCTGCCCTGGCCCCGTCCGCAAGAGGAGCATCTGCTGCACCTGGTCGACACGCGAGAGGTACTCCGACATGGCTCGCTCCAGCGCTCCGGCAGCGGCCGCAGCGCGACTCCCACCCTCCGTGGGGGTTCGGTAGGCGCCTTCGGCGCCGCCCTTCATGAGCCCAAGGTCGCGCATGTCTCTCGAAATCGTGGCCTGGGTCACGATAAATCCGAGCGCCTTCATGCGCCGCCGAAGCTGCTCCTGGCTCCGGATGGACTCGCTCTGGACGATGTCGAGAATGGTCGCTTGGCGGCTGGCCTTCATAATTATGCAGTATACCCCTCAAGCATACACCAGCCGCGGATGATCCGCAGCCACTCACAGTCAGTAACGTCATTGACGGCACGGAGACTCGTGCTGTATAAATATGCTTTGAACTCGATAAACCATCGATGATCGTGACACCTTCAAACATCGGCGTCTCCTCCAGGCCCACGCGGGTCGCCATCGCTGGCGCCACCGGGTACGCGGGACAGGAACTGCTGAAGCGACTGGTCCGGCACCCGGCCGCCTCACTCACCGTCGCCATGTCGTCGCGCTCCGGAAGTCCGTCGCGCTCGCTGCCGGCGCTCGCCAAGATCTGGGACGACCCGATCGTGCCGCTGGATATCGACCGGCTCGTCGCAGAAGCCGACGTCGTCTTCCTGGCCCTTCCGGAGGCTGTGTCAGCCGAGGTTGCGCCACGCTTGCTGGAACACGGGCGCCGGGTCGTGGATCTGTCTGGCGCCTTCCGCCTGCGAGATGACGCGGCACGGCATCGGTGGTACCCGGCAACCGGAGAACTTCCCGAAGGGACGGTGTATGGCCTAGCCGAGCATCACCGAGCCAGCATGCGCGCGGCTCGGTTGATCTCGTGCCCAGGCTGCTACTCCACAGCTGCGATCATCGCGCTGTGGCCGCTCGGCACCGCCGGGCTACTCGAGGGAGCCGCCATCGTTGACGCAAAGTCCGGCGTGTCGGGTGCCGGCAAGATCCCGAGCGATCGCACGCACTTCTCCGAGAACCACGGGAGCGTCGCCGCCTACGGCATCTTTGCTCACCGGCACGGCCCTGAAATTGAGCAGGAACTCGGCCACGGCGTGACCTTCGTGCCGCACTTGGTGCCGCTGGATCGCGGGATCCTCGAGACCATCTACGGCACGCTGCGCCCAGGCACGACCGAGGCCCAGGTGTCGGCGGCCATGCACCAGGCCTACGCGGAAGCACCGTTCGTGCGGCTCACCGGAGGCGCTCTCCCTGAGATCAAGCACGTCGTGCACACAAACTTCTGCGACGTCGGCTGGAAGGTGGATGAGGAGAGCGGGCGCATCGTAATGGTGTCGTGCCTCGACAATCTCGTCAAGGGCGCCGCCGGACAGGCAGTGCAAAACTTCAACCTCGCGGTCGGTCTCGACGAGCGTGAAGGATTGCTGTGAGCAGTCGGCGCAAGCGCACGATCGTTCTCAAGCTCGGTGGCGAGCTCCTCGAAAGGCCCGACGACGTCAAGCGCGTGGCGGCCGGCATCGTAGCGCTCGAGTCACGCGTGCCGCTCGTGGTGGTACATGGGGGCGGCCGGGAAATCGACGCCGCGCTGGCCGCCGGCGGCATCCGGAAAGTGCAAATCGACGGACTGCGAGTGACCGACATCCCCACGCTCGAGGTTGCGGTGGCTGTGCTGGCTGGGACCATTAACACTCGCCTCGTGTCAGCCTTGCGGCGGGCGGGCGGCCGGCCGGTGGGCCTCACGGGCGCCGACGCGGACGTAGCGACAGCCAGACCCGCCGCACCGATTCGAACCGCGTCCGGAGCACGCGTGAGCCTGGGGCTCGTTGGCACGCCGGCGGGACACGACTCGCCGCGCTTGCTCACGGTGCTCCTTAAGGACGGCTACCTGCCGGTCGTCGCTTGCATCGGCGCCACGCGCAGAGGGGACCTCCTGAACGTGAACGCCGACACACTAGCGCAGCACCTGGCTGTATCACTGGGCGCCCATCGCCTGGTGATCGCAGGAAGCACTTCTGGCGTGTTCGATACGGCAGGACACACCATCGGGACGATCACATCGCCCGCAGCGGCGCGGCTCATCAAGCAGGGCACCGCGAGCGCCGGTATGGTGGCAAAGCTAAAGGCCTGCCGTGCAGCGCTGCATGGTGGTGTGGCCGATGTATTCATCGTGAACGGGCGGCTGGCGACTCTCGCAACACTCGCTGACCGTTCCCTTGCCGGCGGGCTGACCGGCACACGGATCGTGGCATGACAACACTCGCAGACGTCCGCGCGCTTGAAGCACGGCATGTGCTCGGCACCTACGCACGGCAACCGGTTGTGTTCGTTCGAGGTGACGGCGTCCGGCTGTACGACACAGACGGCAAGGCCTACCTGGATCTGCTGTCCGGCATCGGCGTCGCCGCACGCGGTCATTCCGAGCCGGAACTAACGCGCGCCATTGCGGAGCAGGCGTCCACGCTGATGCACGTGTCGAACCTCTACTATCACCCGCTCCAGGGTAAAACGGCGCAGCATCTGGCGGCGTTGTCTGGTCTCCCGCGCACCTTTTTCTGCAACAGCGGCGCCGAGGCAGTGGAAGCCTGCCTCAAATTCGCGCGCCGGTACTGGCACACAAAACAGGAGTCTGGCCGAACCGAGTTCGTGGCCATCGAGGGTGCCTTTGCGGGGCGGACGATGGGCGCGCTCTCGGTCACGCACGACCCGCACTACCGCGACCCCTTCGCACCGCTCATACCAGGCGTGACGTTCGTAAGCCCGTCGGACCCGGCCGCGCTGATCACCGCAACGACGAACCAGACCGCTGCCATCATCGCCGAGCCCATTCAGGGCGAGGGCGGCATTCGGCCGATGACTCAGGCGTTCGCCGATGCAATCTCCGAAGCATGCCGGCGCACGGGCACGCTCTACATCGCCGACGAGGTACAGACCGGCCTCGGCCGCACGGGACACCCCTTCTATTTTCAGGCGCTCGGGCTTCGGCCGGATCTGGTATCGGTGGGCAAGGCACTCGGGGGCGGGGTTCCCATCGGTGCAGCTCTCGTCTCAGAGCGCGTGGCCGACACGATCGTTCCGGGCGACCACGGCAGCACTTACGGAGGCAACCTCCTCGCATGCCGTGCCGCGATCGTCGTGCTCGAGTCGCTGGCGAGCGGCACCTTGCTCGATCACATCCAAACAACCGGAGCCCATCTCGAGCGAAGACTCCGTGCGCTGGCGCTTCGGCACCCAGCGGTCGTCGAGGTGCGTGGAGCGGGCCTGATGTGGGGCGTCGATCTCACGATGGACGCCACGCCCGTTGTGGACTCGGCACGCGAACAGGGGCTACTGGTCAACCGTACCGACGGGACCGTGGTGCGGCTGCTGCCGCCACTCACGATCTCAACTGACGACCTCGACGCGGCGGTCGAGATCCTTGACGCCGTACTGACGGACGTCTGCCACGAGTCGCTGGCATGACCGACACCGCCTCGGCACGAATGGCCGTCTTGGCGGCAGAGGGCGGAATCACGACTCCGCTTGGATTTCGCTCGGCGGCGCTGCACTCCGGCATCAAGACATCAGACCTTGACTTGGTGATACTCGCCGCGGACGTCACCGCGACGGCGGCGGCACTGTTTACCTCAAACCTCGTCAAGGCCGCGCCCGTCGTCCTTTCGCAGGAGCACTTGAGACGCACGGGCGGCCGAGTCCGTGCAATCGTCGTGAACAGCGGCTGCGCGAATGCCTGCACCGGAGACGATGGCATGCGTGACGCGCGCAGCATGGCGACAATGGCTGCCGACGCGATCGGATGCCCGGCTGAGGAGGTACTCGTCGCGTCCACCGGGGTAATCGGAGTGGCGCTCGACATGCCCGCGATTGCATCGGGCATCGCGACTGCCGCCAGGGCGCTCACGCGCGGCCAGGGGTCCAGTGCCGCTCGGGCGATCATGACCACAGATCGGTTCCCGAAAGAGGGCACCGTGACGGTACGCACCGAGAGGGGCTCATTCACCATTGGCGGCATGGCAAAGGGCGCCGGCATGATCGAACCGTGCATGGCCACGATGCTGGGCTTCCTGTTCACCGACGCAGTGGTTGACCCGCCACTACTCCATCGAGCGCTACAGGACACGGCGCAGCAGACGTTCAACGCCATCACCGTGGACGGCGATAGCTCGACTAACGACTCGCTCGTCGCGCTGGCCTCCGGTGCGAGCGGCATCACGGTTGATGAGGCTATCTACCCTGCACTTGTCGAGGGTATGGTGGCACTCTCGCGCGAACTGGCGACGGCAATCGTGCGCGGCGGCGAGGGCGCGACAAAGCTCGTCGCCGTGACCGTCAGCGGCGCACCGGGTCACTCCGAGGCGCAGACCGTGGCTCGGACGATCGCGAACTCGCTGCTCGTGAAGACGGCCGTCCACGGTGGGGATCCAAACTGGGGCCGAATTCTCGCAGCAGCTGGCCGCGCGGGTGTCGTGTTCGACCCGGCGCGGGCGATGGTGCGTGTGGGCGGCACGCTGTTGTTCGAGAACGGGCTGCCCCACGATGACGCCTCACCGCAGGCCGCAGAGCATCTGCAGGGCGAGACGATCGCCATCGACGTCGACCTCGGCTTCAGCCCTGGCGCGAGCGCCACGATCTGGACGTGCGATCTGAGCGCCGAGTACGTGCGGATCAACGGCGAGTACCGAACCTAGGGTGGCTGGGCGATGAGTGCAGTCAACACATTTCGCACCAAGGACTATTTGTCGGTGCTTGACCTCGAGCCGCCGGAACTCGTGCATCTCCTGGATGTGGCTGGACAGCTCAAGGTCGACCGGCACCTCGGGCCGCGCGCGCCGACCGCCACCGCACTCGAACGGGCGCACGTGGCGATGCTCTTCGAGAAGCCATCACTGCGCACGCGGTCCACATTCGAAATCGCCGTACGAGAACTCGGTGGCGATGTCCTCCACGTGCCGGCAGAACTCATCGACGGCTCGCGCGAACCGCTCGAAGACATCGCCAGAAACCTCGAGCGCTGGGTGAAGGCACTGGTCATTCGTACATTCGCGCAAGCGAAAGTGACAGCCATCGCCAAGTGCACCACGCGGCTGCACGTGGTCAACGCGCTGACCGACGAGCAGCACCCGTGCCAGGCGCTTGCCGACGTCATGACGCTGCGCGAGCAGTGGGGAGGCTGGCAGGGACGGACGCTCGCCTATATTGGTGACGGCAACAACGTTGCTGCCTCGCTCGCGCACGCCGCGGCAATGGTCGGCGTGAACTTTTGTATCGCCTCGCCGGAGGGCCATGAATTGCCCGAGTCAACCCTCCTCGAGGCACGCCGGGTTGCGCGTGACGGTGCACGGATCCTTCTGGTGCGAGACCCGGTGGAAGCGGTCGCCGGAGCCAACGCGGTCTACACGGACGTCTGGACGTCGATGGGCCAGGAGGACGAGGCCGAAGCACGGCGCCGCACCTTTGCCCGTTACCAGGTCAACGACGCCCTCATGGCAGCGGCCGCACCCGGCGCTGTCTACATGCACTGTCTCCCCGCGCACCGCGGCGAGGAAGTCACCGCTAGCGTGCTTGAATCGCCGACCTCGGTTGTATTCGACCAGGCCGAGAACAGACTCCACACGCAAAAAGCGCTGTTGTTGATGCTCGTGCGATAGCTGGGAATCGCTCGCGACGTTCCACGCTCGGAGCCACGGCCTCGGGCCTTCACGCGTCGGAATGCCGACCGACCGGCCGAACCTCAACGCCACCCGCCTCCAGCGCCCTCCGAATCGCCGACGCCAGGACAGCCGCACGGTGTGTATCGCTGTGCAGGCAGATGGTCTCGGCATCGAGCGCGATGACCGAGCCGTCGTGAGCAGTGACGCTACGATCCACGGCGATCTGGAGCGCGCGAGCCGCCACCACACCGGCGTCGTCGATGACGGCGCCGGGTAGGCTGCGCGACACGAGCCGGCCGTCGGATTCGTAGGCACGGTCGGCAAATGCCTCGGCCGCCGTTCTCAGGCCCGCTCTCTGGCCGGCCTCAATCAGTTCGGAGTGCGGCGGCGCGAACAGCACGAGCGACGCGTCGATGCCGGAAACGCCGCGCGCCACAGCGTCGGCCACGACCGCGTCGCGCCCGGCCATGCTGTAGAGGGCGCCGTGCGGTTTCACGTGCCGCAGGCTGACGCCCTCCCCGGCCGCGATAGCTGACAGCGCGCCCAACTGGTAGGCGACAAGGTCCTCGACCTCAGAAGGGCTGACCTCCCGCTCGCGTCGGCCGAATCCTTCACGGTCCAGGAAGCTCGGGTGCGCGCCGACACTCACGCCGTGGATCCGCGCCAGCATCATTGTGGACCGCATCCTTCTAGGACTGCCCGCATGAAATCCGCACGCCACACTGGCAGACGTAAGGAACGCCATCAGCGCGGCATCGTCGCGGGAGTCCGCGGCTGGGGACTCGCCGACGTCAGCGTTTAGATCGATACGTACCACCACCTACTAGTGACCCGGATTGGCGGCCAGGGTCGTGTAGCACCGCACCCTCGTAACCGATCCACGGTTCTGTAAGTCCTGCAACAAGATTGACAGTGCGATCAAGATGACGCTTTGCTTGTCCGAGAGAAAGGTGGTGGGCACGACTGTTGCCCCTGGCAGGAGGTCGGTTGCGATTTGCAGCATGGTGCCGTGAATGCTCGGGGGAGCCAGACCGACACGGTTGGGCGGGCGCTCAAGAGCGCCTTGCCCAGCCTTCTAGCTCGTCAGCGCACCAACCGATGGCTAGCCTGCGCCTTCCGGATACTCCAGCGCCATCTTCAGTTCACGTGCCAGCGATTCGACCGTCGTGCCCGCTCGCTTCCACGCGCCTTCGCTTTCGAACCGCTGGTCACCGATTCGGCGGCCCCAGGGCGCGATCACGCGTCCGATAGCCCGAAAATCGGCACGGTCCGCGTGCTCCTGGTCGAGCTTGCGCACCACGTCAGGCGTCACTCGAAGCAACGCTCGCAGAGCCGTAGCAGACTTGATGCTGTACTTGCGACCCGCCCAGGCGGCACCGAAGACGACAGACACCTGCTTGAAGTAGTTGACGAAGAATTTCTTCGACTGCTCACGGAACTCGGCCGCCTTGCGCGGGCTGCCGAATCCATCGCCCGCAAACAGCTTCTTGAGCTCCTGAGCCAGCGGAGCCTGTCCGACTCGCCCGCGACCGACTCCGAGTAACTTGATCTGCCCGTGAAGCGCCGAGTCCTCGCGGTCGTTCAGCGCCCGCACGGCGTCGTGCGCAGCCGCCAGTTCCTCGTCGCGATAGAGCTGCCGGCCGGAAAGACTCACCAGATGGGACGCGTTGAGCCTCGTGTGTTTGGCGTTGATCGTCACGAACATCTGGACGATGTGATCCTCGGGCACGCGATCGAAGATGATGGCCGGCACCGTGAATGGTTCGCCGCCAAAGTCATCGATACTGGCGTGGAGCGCGAGTAACCGGTGCTGGCCGTCGATGGCCCGAAGGATACCTTCGCGCTCGGGAACCTTCAGACGCCCGAGCGACGCACCAGACTCGACCGGCTCGAAGCTGAGCTTTTCGTCGCAGGAGATGATGACGGCGCCGGGAATGGACGGAAGGTCCCGTGCCTCCCGGCACTGGTCGTAGTACTGCACCAGTTCGTCGATTTTCCGCCGAATGATCTGGCGCTGGTACGCCTTCTCGCTCGACGCGATGCGGCGCTCCAGGAGGTCCCATTTGACCTTCGACGGAGTCTTCTTCTTCCCTCCACGAACCGCCAACTGGCTGGCATCACCGTAGCTCAGCACCTCGAACCGGACCAGCTTGTCGATGTCGCTAACGGTCAGGGAGGCCTGATAGAACTGGACCCCAAACTGCTGCATGCGGATGGCGGCGACGTTGATCATGAAGGTGGGGGAGTCTTACACGCGTCCTCGAGAAACTCAAGTCGGTCCTTGGCCGTATTTTGAGCGTCTTGAGCCTTTCCAGACCACCAAGAATCCTGTAACTATTTGATTACAAACACGTTGTTTTCAGCATATGCCGCTGGTGACGACGCGGCTTGTCACCGAGGCGCCGGCAAGGGGACTTGGAGTTAGCGGCCCGTCGGGCACGTTCTGCGTCGTACGGACACGAGTGCGGTGCCTCGCGAACCAGGTGCAACGAGCGAGAGCTCCCCTCCAGATTTAACCGAAGAGCAACGCCGCGCGCGAGAATGCGGTGCTCGCCGAATGCAGGCGAAGCTCGCGCGACGGACTGCTAGGGCGACGCCGTCTCGTTCGCGCGGACGAGCGGGCGCCGCCCACCCATCAGTGCGCCCGCCAGTAGCCAGCCAACCGGGAGCACCAGAAG
>Ga0302135_10000748_pt1 | contig 19627 bp, 17 predicted proteins | sample CBN3_surface_MG_FD_203119 | JGI IMG/M metagenome (GOLD analysis project Ga0302135, IMG submission 203119) | Marine microbial communities from Western Arctic Ocean, Canada - CBN3_32.1 | ecosystem: Environmental > Aquatic > Marine > Oceanic | place: Canada: Western Arctic Ocean | collected...
CCATGTATTAGGGAGAAATCGCAGAATGTCCCCAAGCGGTGTCGCCACCGAAGAGCAACCCGTCGCCCAACAGACGCGCCAGCCCATCGTCAACGACTTTTCGATTCAGGTAGCGACCGTCAACGGTTCCGGAAGTCAGACTGCCAATCTCGTGCTCCTCCGGTCCATCTTTCAGATGGGCATCCCGGTGTCTGGCAAGAATCTATTTCCGTCGAACATCGCCGGCCTTCCCACGTGGTACACCATCCGTGCCAACGCGAAGGGATACATTGCGCGCAAGAAGGAGATTGACCTTGTTGTTGCGATGAACCCGGAATCGGCCCGCGAGGACACCCTGAGTCTGGCTCCTGGTGGAATCGTCGTCTATGACGCGCCGCTGAAGCTCGATGCGCTTCGGACCGATCTGCAGTTCTTCCCGGTGCCCTTCGACAAGATCGTCGCCGCGGTCTGCCCAGCGGCAAAGCTGCGACGGCTGGTCAAGAACATGATCTACGACGGCGTGCTGGCCCGGCTGCTCGACATCGACATGGCCGAGATGGAGAAAGCACTCCTCAAGCAGCTTGGCAAGAAGGTCAAGGCCGCGGAGCTGAATCTTGGGGCGCTCACGGCCGGTTGGGATTATGCTGACGGGTCGTTGCCCACGCAGGATGTGATTCGGGTTGAGCGGATGAACAAGACCCAGGGCATGGTTCTTGTTGAAGGCAACGCCGCCGCCGCGTTGGGCTGCCTGATGGCCGGTTGCACCGTGGTGGGCTGGTATCCGATCACGCCGTCCTCCTCCCTGTGCGAGAGCCTGATCGGCTACATGCGAAAGTACCGCATCGAAAAGGATGGTAAGGCGACGTTCGCGATCGTTCAGGCGGAGGATGAGATTGCGTCGCTGGGGATGGTGCTGGGTGCTGGGTGGGCCGGTGCCCGTGCGATGACCTCGACATCCGGCCCGGGCATCTCGCTCATGTCAGAGTTCACCGGCCTTGGGTACTACTCCGAGGTTCCAGCCGTGATCTTCGACGTGCAGCGGGTCGGGCCGTCAACCGGCTTACCCACGCGTACGGCGCAGGGTGACATCCTGTCGACCGCGCTTCTCTCGCACGGTGACACCAGGCACCCCCTTTTGCTGCCGAGTTCGGTGGAGGAGTGCTACGAGATGGCGATGTCGGCGTTCGACCTGGCGGAACGGCTTCAGACACCCGTGTTCGTGATGCTCGACCTGGACCTCGGCATGAACACCTGGATGTCGGAACCATTCCAGTACCCTGACTCGCCGGTCGACCGTGGCAAGGTGCTCGACGAAGCCAGGTTGCGCCAGCTGGGTGCGCAGTGGGGTCGCTATGCGGATGTCGACGGCGACGGCATTCCATACCGAACCATGCCGGGCGACGGCCTGCCACCGTATTTCAATCGCGGGTCCGGTCACGACGCCAAAGCCCAGTACAGCGAACGCGCCGACGACTACGGTAACAACGTGGATCGGCTGGCCCGGAAGTTCGAGACGGCGCGGGCCCTGGTGCCGAAGCCCGAAATCGATGGAAATCTCACCGCGCAAATTGGAGTCATCGCGTATGGCACCACCCACTTCTCGGTGGGTGAGAGCCGCGACCAACTACGTGAGGAGAGCGGAATCGAAACGTCGTACTACCGTCTGCGAGGGTATCCCTTCGTCGAGTCGCTGGACGAGTTCATCGACGCACACGAACGGGTGTACGTGGTGGAGCAGAATCGTGATGCGCAGATGGCAGCCTTGATGAGGCTTGAGTTGACGCCCGAGCGGCTGGCCAAGCTGCGACACGTGCTCCACTACAACGGCCTGCCCGTCGACGCGCGGAGTATCACGGACGATCTGCTTGTGCAGGAAGGACTTCGGCCGCCGATCCCGGTGGCCCTGAAGCACTCATCGGGGGCCGGAGGGCCCGGGACGGGAGCTGGGGAATAGACATGGCTGTGGCTAAGGTCAATCGCATCGGTCTCGAACTAGCGCAGTACCGGGGGAGCAAGACAACCTTGTGCGCGGGGTGTGGACACAATTCCATTTCCGAGCGGATCATCGAAGCGTGCTACGAGATGGGCATAGATGCCTCACAGGTCATTAAGTTGTCCGGCATTGGGTGTTCCAGTAAGAGCCCGGCCTACTTTCTGTCAGGTTCCCATGGTTTCAACACCGTTCACGGCCGGATGCCGTCTATCGCGACCGGCGCGATGCTGGCCAACAAGAAACTCATCGCCATTGGCGTCAGTGGCGATGGCGACTCAGGTGCGATCGGCATCGGACAGTTCGTGCACCTGATGCGGCGGAATCTTCCGATTGTCTACATCATCGAGGACAACGGCTGTTACGGCCTGACGAAGGGGCAATTCTCGCCGACCGCCGACCTCGGGTCGACGCTCAAGACCGGCGTCGTCAACGACCTGCCTCCGATCGACATGTGCGCGCTGGCCATCGAACTGGGCGCCAGTTTCGTGGCACGTTCGTTCTCCGGTGACAAGAAGCAACTCCAGGCCTTGCTCAAGGCGGCTCTCGCACACCGCGGCACGGTTATGCTCGACGTACTATCGCCGTGCGTGACGTTCAACGATCACCAGGGGTCGACCAAGAGCTACGAATATGTCAAGGAGCACGACGAGCCTGTCCACGAGGTGAGCTTCGTCCCGTTCTTCGACGACATCACCGTGGAGCAGGAGCCGGGCAGTACTCGGACGGTAGAGCTCCACGACGGGTCAAAGCTGGTGCTCAAGTCCGTTGATGAGGACTACAACCCGACGGACAAGATCTCCGCCATGCGACTACTTACGGAGACAGCGCGGAGAGGGGAGTACGCCACCGGGATGTTGTACGTCGAGCCGGACAAGGACGACTTCTGCACGTTACTCAACCTCGTAGACGATCCACTGGCGTCGCTGCCGCTCGAGCGCACGAGACCGCCGAAGCAGGCGCTCGACGAAATCATGGAGTCGCTTCGCTGAATCGACCCGGTGTTCCGGCGCCATGACGGGCGGCGGTTTCCGGCGATTCTGCGGACAATAATCCACCAACCATGCAACGTACATTCGCCATCATCAAACCTGACGCGGTCGAACTGCGCTTCGCCGGACAGATTCTTGCTCGCATCGAGGAAGCCGGTTTCCTCGTCCGTGGGATGCGGCTCCACCATCTGACCAAGCATGAAGCGGAGGGGTTCTACGCCGTACATCTGGAGCGGCCGTTTTTCGGGGAGTTGACGGTCTTCATGTCGTCAGGCCCCTGCGTGCTCCTGGCCCTCGAAGCACCGGACGCTATTTCCAAATGGAGAGCACTCATGGGTGCGACCGATCCGGCCAAGGCGGCAGATGGTACGTTGCGCAAGGAGTTCGGGCGCTCCATCGGGCGCAATGCCACCCATGGGTCGGATGCTAAGGATACGGCGGCGTTCGAACTGGGCTATTTCTTTCGGGGGATGGAACTGCTCTGACCGGCGATCGCCTGCCGGGGGCCTGAGTAGGGAGCACTCGTGGGCCGATTGCTGATACTGATCGGGCTGATGATCGTGGCCGCGGGGGTGCTGGTCATGGTCGGTGTTCCGCTCGGCCGCCTGCCCGGCGACCTCACGGTGCGCCGGGGCAGTTTCACGTTTTACTTTCCGTTGGCGACGTCCATTCTCGCCAGCATCGTGTTAACGCTGTTGGTGATGTGGCTGGGGCGCAGATAGATCGCATAGATCGCGCGGCCCGTTGACCATCGGAGACGGAGCTATTTTATGTCCTCGATCAAGGCCGACCGGTGGATTCGCCAGATGGCGCTCGAGCACGGCATGATCGAGCCGTTCGAGGACCGGCAGGTGCGGGAGAACGTGGTGTCGTACGGCCTGTCGTCCTACGGCTACGACATCCGGGTTGCGGACGAGTTCAAGGTCTTCACGAACATCAACAACACGGTCATCGATCCGAAGAATTTCGACAACCGGTCGTTCGTGGATGTAAAGACGGATGTCTGCATCGTTCCGCCAAATTCGTTTGCCCTCGCACGGACCGTGGAGTACTTCAGAATTCCTCGCGACGTGCTGACGATATGCTTGGGCAAGTCGACCTACGCGCGGTGCGGGATTATCGTCAACGTGACGCCTTTCGAGCCCGAGTGGGAAGGAGTCGTGACCCTTGAGATCTCCAACACCACCCCACTGCCGGCCAAGATTTACTCGAATGAAGGCATTGCTCAGGTCCTGTTCTTTCAGAGCGATGAGGCGTGCGAAGTGTCCTACGCGGACAAGAAGGGTAAGTACCAGGCACAGCAGGGGTTGACGCTCCCTCGAATGTGAGGGCGAGGCCGCTGGATTCGCTTGTTGTTGTTTTGACTTTCGATAGCAGCGAGTACAAAATAGCTACGCGTATTCCCGTTGATTGGCCGACTCTAACCCACTAAATGGACAAACTCGACGAGCGTCAAGAGGGCCCTCGAAAGCCGCTTGCCGCGGCGCCAGCCCTCGCCATCCAGTTCTTCCTCATCCCGCTCGCGGTCGTGGCGGTAACCGGCGGCATTTATGTTGGTTTTCGGGCGCTGCTGGCCGACACTCGATCGGCGCAGGACTACCTGATCGAGATCAGGACCGGCGGTGAGAACCGACGATGGCCGGCAGCCTATGAATTATCCAGGCTCATGGCTGATCCTGCCGAGCGTGCAGGCGATCCGACTCTGGTGCCTGGTCTGGTGCAAGCCTTCGAAGCGTCGAAGGGTGAGGACCCTCTGGTCCGGCGCTATCTCGCGTTGGCACTGGGCCGGCTCGATACGCCGGTGGATAGCAGCGTGGTAGATGCGCTGTTGGCCGCGTTCGACGATGACGATGGCGAGACGCGGATCAACGCGATCTGGGCACTCGGGTCGTTGAGGGAAGCTTCGGCGGTATCGAAGCTCGAATCCTTGTACGAATCGCCGGATTCTGGTGTTCGCAAGATGGTCGTCTACGCCCTGGGCGCAATTCCGGCGGCGTCGACGTCGACAGCGCTCAATGCCGCTCTCTCGGATGCCGTCGCCGACGTGCAGTGGAACGCGGCAGTGGCTTTGGCCCGCCACGGGCGTTCTGAAGGGGTGCCGGTGATCCTGAGGATGTTGGACCGTGCCTACCTCGCGGCTTCGCTCGATTCTGAGACCCCGGTGGCGTCGCAGGACGAAGACCCAGCGGGCGACGTGATGATCACCGGGTTGCAGGCAGCGGCATCGCTCCGCGAGCCATCACTGCGGATGGTGGTCAAGCAGATCAGCCAGGCCGACCGGAACCTGAGGGTGCGACAGGCGGCGCTCGATGCATTGAAAGCGTTTGGAGCGTAAAGGACAACCCAATGTCTGACGAAACGAAACCTGGCGAACCAGGAGCAGCGGCGACTCCAGCGAGGCCGGCGGCGCCCGCGCCATCCGCGGTGGTCCCGCCACGTCCGGTTGTTCCCGCCGCGCCGGCGGCCAACCTGGCAGGCAAGCTGACATCACCGGCGGCTACGGCCGCCAAGCCACCCGCGCCAGCGGTGAGGGCGAAGGCAAAGATCGACGACGACAGTTCGCCACTCTTTTCACGCCGGGTGTGGCTTGGCGTGGCCTGGAGTTCGTTCACGGCCGCGTCCGCCGTAGCTCTTGCCGCGACGGGCCGCTTCATGTTTCCCAACGTCATCAACGAGCCGCCCTCGCAGTTCAAGGTTGGGCTCCCGTCGGAGTACGGGATGGGGGTGGACGAGCGGTTCAAGGAGACGATGGGTGTCTGGATCGTCCGGACCCCTCAGGACATTGTGCAGAACGCCAGCGGATTCTACGCACTGCTCGTGACCTGTACGCACCTTGGTTGCACCCCGAACTATCTGGCGGCCGAGAGCAAGTTCAAGTGTCCCTGCCACGGTAGCGGCTTCCGCGACACTGGCATCAATTTCGAGGGTCCGGCGCCACGCCCGCTCGAGCGTGCGCGAATCGTCTTGGCCGACGACGGTCAGATCTTGATCGACAAGAGCCGAAAGTTTCAGTGGGAGATGGGGCAGTGGATCGACCCCGAAGCCTTCCTCAAGCTGTAGCGGGAGCGTCGCGGGTTAACGGAGGAGTTCTGTGGGCAATCTGATTTTTATTCTTGGCGTCGTCGGTCCGGCTGTGGTCGTGGCGGTAGCGTTCCTGTTTCTGGTGGGTATCGGCGCGGTCAATCTGGCCCGGTCTTTCAGAGGCCGACAAATGGCCGTGGCGACGACTGGCCCGGCGCCGACGTCGGTTACGAGGACCGTGAAGCCCGTAGAAGGGCCCGGCACCAAGCTGTGGAACTGGCTGACTGAAACTCAAGTCTGGACATCGGTCTTCCGACACAACCGTCCCGACAGTGACCGCAACCGTGTGCTCGTCATGCTGTCGAATCTCTTCCTGCATTTGCATCCGGTCCGAATTCGAAAGTCGGGTGTCAAGCTGCGCTACACCTGGTGCATGGGCGGGCTGAGCTTCTTCTTGTTTCTGGTCTTGACCTTTACCGGTCTGCTGCTGATGTTCTACTACCGACCGACGCTCGAATACGCGTACTCCGACATTGTCGGTCTTCGTGAGCATGTGCCGCTTGGCATCATGCGAGAGATGCATCGATGGGGCGCTCACGCGATGGTGATTACCGTGTGGCTCCACATGTTCCGCGTGTTCATGACTGGCTCCTACAAACCTCCGCGGGAGTTCAACTGGTCCGTGGGTGTCATCATGCTGGTGCTGACGCTGCTCCTCTCGTTCACCGGGTACCTGCTTCCGTGGGACCAGTTGGCAATCTGGGCGATCACTGTCGGGTCGAACATGGCGCGCGCCACGCCGTTCCTCGGGTTCGAAGGTCCTGGCGCCGCGTTGCTAGCGATCGGTGACGTGCGGTTAGTACACGCCGGGTCGGATGCGCGCTTCGCGCTGCTCGGCGGGACGTTCGTCGGCGAAGGTGCGCTGCTCCGCTTCTACGTTCTGCACTGTGTTGGACTACCGCTGGTCATCGCCGTGCTGATGGCCGTGCACTTCTGGCGTGTCCGCAAAGACGGCGGTATTTCGGGACCGGTGTAGTCCGAGGGCACCATGCAGCTCATCAAAGACGTTATCAATGCGCTCGCCGATCCTCGGCTGTTCTTCCTCATGTCGGTGGCGGCGCTCTTCCTGCTCATCTGGAAGCGCGAAGTGTTTGCCAGTAACAAGGTGGGGTACTGGCTGTTCGGACTGCTGACCGCGTTCCTCATCTTTGGGTCGTTCGACGAGAACTTTCAGAAGATCATCGGCAAGCCGGACAACGTGCCGATCGTGGGCCTCATCTTCCTCCTCGTGTTCTTTACCTGGTTCTCGGTACGGGAGGGCGTCCTGAACGACCGGCGTATCGCGGCTGGCAAGGGACCGATCGAGAAGGAGGAGTCGGACCGCGTCTGGGTCTGGCCGGACCTGGTCTATACCGAGCTCATTTGCCTCGTCCTGTTCAGTGTCTTTCTGATCGTCTGGTCGATTCTGCTGGAGGCGCCACTCGAACAACCCGCCAGCCAATCGGCCACTCCGAACCCCTCAAAGGCACCATGGTATTTCCTGGGCTTGCAGGAGATGCTCGTCTACTTCGACCCCTGGCTGGCCGGGGTCGTGCTCCCGAGCCTGATCATCGTGGGCCTTATCGCCATTCCCTACATCGACACGAATGAGAAGGGCAACGGATACTACACTATCGCTGAGCGCAAGGCCGAGATCGTCATCTTCATGCTCGGTTTCATCGTGCTCTGGTGCTCGCTCATCGTGCTGGGAACGTTCCTGCGCGGACCCAACTGGAACTTCTTCGGACCGTTCGAGTACTGGGACACCCACAAGCTCGAAGCGCTCATCAACGTGGACCTGTCGCAGTACATCTGGATGCGGGGCTTCGGCACCGGGATGCCAGACTTCTGGCTGACGAGGGAGATCTTCGGCATCCTGCTTGTACTGGGGTACGTGTTTGCCCTACCTCCAATACTGGCTCGAACGCTATTCAAGACCTATTACGAGAAGATGGGTCCGTCACGCTATTACGTGTCGGCATTCCTGTTCTTGATGATGATGTCGCTCCCGATAAAGATGCTGCTTCGCTGGGTCTTTAATCTGAAATACATCGTCTCCATTCCTGAATTCTTCTTCAATATCTGACATGGCCGATAAAAAGACAGTCGGACACGCCTATAACATCGACTTTCTCAACGTCGTTTTCGCGGCGTCGAGCATTTTTCTGCTTCTGAGCGTCTTCTGGATGGTCTGGGATGACTTTGATCGGGACTGGAAGAACACGCAACGGCGTTTCACCAGCCTTGAGATGCAGGTGACGAACCAGCAGTTGCAGTTGGCCACGGCCGGGGTGGATCGAGAGCAACTCCAGTTGGCTCAGCAGCAGCGCGCCGCGGCCCGTCAAGCGGTGGCTGCCAACGGGGCCAAGGTTGACGAACTGCAGGATGTCGTGGACGAGTTGGATGCCAGGCTCGGCCTGGAGAGCCAGGACTATCAGTTTGCCAAGGCCACCTATGACGTGGATCGGTACGCCTTCGAGGTGCGGCGTGACGCTGGGCGTGCCGGGCCACAGGAAGAGGAGGCCATCGCCGCGCAGGCCGCCAATGTCGCGGAACTGAATCTCGCGGTTGAGACGACGACGGCCGAGCGCGAGGAGGCGCAGGCAGCGGTGGGCAAGTTCACGGCGCAGGTGGGGGAGGCGCAGTCGCAGATCGACGAACTGCTGACCGAACGGCGCCGGCTGATGGGTCGAATTACGTCGATTTCTCCTAGCCTCGTGAAGACCCTCTTCCTTGATGGCCCGATGACGGATTTTCTGGCACCCACGATCAAGGTAAAGCAGGTCGTGCTACCCGACATCAGGGACGACGTGAACTTCATGAGGGTCCCGAAGATGGATCGCTGCCAGACGTGCCATCTGGCGATCGATACGAAGGGCTACGAGGAATACCCACAGCCATTTCGCACGCATTCCAACCTGTCGGCGTATCTGGGCAGCGATTCTCCACACCCGTTGAACGAGATCGGATGCACCGTGTGCCATGACGGCATGGGCCAGTCGGTTGACTTCACGCTAACTGCCCACACGCCGCAGAACATGGAGCAGGAGCACGAGTGGGAGGAGCTGTACGACTGGGCGCCGAAACATGACTGGGACTATCCGATGCTGCCTCTCGGGATGGCCGAGGCGTCATGCGTCAAGTGCCATCGAGAAGAGGCCTTTGTGCCAGGGGCTAACGTGCTCGGCGATGCCTATGCGACGTTCGAGCGTGCCGGCTGCTACGCCTGCCACAAGGTGCGGGGCTTCGAAGGGTTACGCAAGCCAGGTCCCAGCCTGACACGTCTCAAGGGGAAGCTCGGCCAGCAGTGGGTGGCCGACTGGATTCGCGAGCCGACGGCGGCGAAGCCGGCGACCTGGATGCCTCAGATCTGGTACAACTCGAACTCCAGTTCGCCGGAAGACGCACCGCGGAACGAGGTGGAGATTAGCTCCGTGGTCACCTATCTGTTCGAGAACTCTGAGGAGTTCTCGGTGCCATCGCCACCGACGCCGGGTGACATTACGGCGGGCAGGGAGTTGGTCGAGAACGTCGGTTGCCTCGGCTGCCATATCACCACCGAGACCGATCGGTCGGCGGCCGGGCCGCGGCGCACGTTCGGGCAACCGCTGCAGGGTGTCGGCGCCAAGGCCAGCTATGCCTGGATCTACGATTGGGTCCGGAATCCGAAGCACTACAGCCCGTCGACCTTCATGCCCGACCTTCGCCTATCGGAAAAGGAGGCCGCTGACGTGGCGGCCTACCTGACGACGCTTGGTGGCAAGGCCACCGGTCCGGTGACGGGTAATCCCGATCCGCAGATGGTCGATGCGGTGCTGCTCGACTACCTAAAGACGTCGATGCCGGCGGCTACTGCGGAGGCCGAGTTGGCATCCCTGGACGACCACGCGAAGCAGCTCGAGCTAGGCCGGCGGGCGATCGAGCGTTACGGCTGCTTCAGCTGCCACGACATCAAGGGATTCGAGAACACCCAGCCCATCGGCGTGGAGCTGTCCGAGGAGGCCAGCAAGCTCGTCACTCGGCTCGACTTCGCTTTTGAGGACATCCACCACACGAAGATGGAGTGGTTCGAACACAAGCTGGCGGATCCGCGCAGCTTCGATCGCGGTCGTGTCCTAGAACCGCTCGATCGGCTGCGCATGCCGGACTTCCATTTAAGTGAACACGAGAATCAGCTGCTGCGAACGGCCATTATGAGTTTTCAGCGCTACATTCAGCCGCCCGCTGCGCTACCGCCAGGGGGTGCCAGGAAGGAGTTCCTGACGGCAGGCCGTAGGTTCGTCCAGCGCCGAAACTGTGTAGGCTGCCATGTGGTCGAAGGGGCTGGTGGCGACTATGAGACGGTCGTGGCCGAGGCATCGCTTGCCCCGCCGCTCCTGACTCCGGAGGGTTCGCGCGTACAGCCTGACTGGCTCTACCGGTTCCTTCGGAGCCCAATTTCCATTCGACCCTGGCTGGACGTGCGGATGCCGACCTTCGGGCTGGACGACGAGCACTGGAACCAGGCCATCAGTTACTTCCAGGCGATTCCAGACGCCATTCGGCCGTTCCAAACCTTCGAGCCAGCCGTGGCGAGCAGCAATACCGCAACGGGCGAGGTCTTATTCGACACGCTCAAGTGCCAGCAGTGCCACGTGCTCGGTGACGTCCCGGCAGGCCAGCCGACTGCCAACCTGGCGCCTGATCTTCGGATGGCGTGGGAGCGACTGAACCCGGAGTGGATCGACGACTGGATGAGGGTGCCCCTCAGAATCGTCCCTGGGACGCGGATGCCAGGATTCTGGCCCAACTTGCCAGAATCCGACTTCCCCGAGTTCGATGGAGACGGCGAGCAGCAGATCAAGGCGATCCGAGAGCACATCATGACCTTCCGAGGCGGGCCATCGCCGAAGCGCTCTGGAAACTGAGAAGCGCTGCCTGCGGATTGACGAGGGTTGTCGAATCGGGTGGACCGGGCTGCGTCCCGTTTGCCCGCCTATAATGGCGTCGTGCTTCGCCGCTTTCGTTCCATTCTGCCCACGGTCGATCCGTCTGCCTTTGTCGATCAAAGTGCCCAGGTCATTGGCGATGTTCACATAGGTGCCGAGAGCAGCATCTGGATGAATGTCGTGATCCGCGGCGATGTGAATTCCATACGGATTGGCGCGCGGACCAATGTCCAGGACTGCACGGTTATACACGTGATGCGGGAGACGCACCCGACCGTGATCGGAAACGATGTGACGATCGGTCACGCTGCCGTCGTGCACGGGTGCACGATCGAGAATCGGTGCCTCATCGGCATGGGCGCAGTGCTCCTAAACGGGTGCCACATTGGGGAGGGGTCGATCGTGGCGGCCGGGGCGCTTCTTCCTGAGGGGATGACGGTGCCCGCCGGTTCGATGGTCATGGGGATGCCGGCCAAGGTCAGACGCCGGCTCACGCCGGATGAGGATGTTTCTCTTAAGTGGTACGCAGACAATTATGTCCACCATCGCTTGGACTTTCAGCACAACTTAGATTCGATGTGACCCGTTCGATGACGCGAACCGAGCCGGCCCGAGGGATGCGCGACTTTCTACCCGAGGATGTGCGCCGGCGGAGCTTCGTCATCGGGGTCATCGCGGGGGTGTACGAGCAGTACGGTTTCGAGCCTCTCGAGACCCCGGCAGCTGAGAATATCGAGACGCTCCTCGGCAAATACGGTGAGGAGGGAAATCGGCTCATCTTCAAGATTCTCAAGCGGGGCGAGCACGAGGCGTCGGGCCAGGCCGACCTGGCGCTGCGCTACGATCTGACGGTCCCGCTGGCTCGCGTGATGGCCGAGCACCGGGCAGCGCTGCCGCGTGTGTTCATGCGGTACCAGATCCAGCCAGTGTGGCGAGCTGATCGGCCTGCCCGCGGCCGATTCCGTGAGTTCTATCAGTGCGACGTGGACACCGTAGGCCCTACGGCTCCCGTCGTCGAAGCCGAGTTGTGCGCAGCCGTGAGCGAAGCGCTGGCAGCACTTGGATTCAAGGAATTTGAGATTCGACTTAATCATCGCGGTCTATTGACGGCGATTCTCGAGTCTGCCGGGGTCCCTAATGCCGCACACGCCTCGGCACTGGTCGCCCTCGACAAACTGGACCGTCTGGGCGTCGAGGGCGTGTCGAAGGAACTGGTGGAGCGCGGCGTAGAGGAACACAGTGTCGCCAGGCTGCTGGACTTGTTCGGCACGCCGCCGTCGGCCGATAGCCTGGATGCGGCTGCACGGTTCGTGGGCGATCACGCGGTGGGAACTTCGGCGCTGGAGAACCTGCGTGCGATCGTCACTCTCTCTGGAAACACAGCCGCCGCTGGACGGATCCGGTTCGACCCGAGTCTTGCCAGGGGATTGTCTTACTACACCGGCGCTATTATGGAAATCACCGTCCCGGACCTGGCGGGCAGTCTCGGGGGTGGCGGCAGGTACGACAACCTGATTGGCATGTTCGCCGGGCAGACGTTGCCAGCATGCGGTTTCTCCCTCGGGCTCGAGCGGATTCTCGTGGTCATGGGGGAGCGTGGAATGTTTCCTCCGACACTCGCGATGGAGCCGGCCGACGTGTTGGTCTCGATGCTCCGAGGCGACGAGGCTGCGGGCGCCCTTCTGGTCGCATCTGTTCTCAGACGATCCGGACTCCGCGTGATGGTCTATCCGGACGCGGATAAGATCGGGAAGCAGATCAAATACGCAAGTGCCCGGTGCATTCCTTGCGTGGCCATCCTCGGGGAGGATGAGATCTTGCGCGGTGATGTAACGCTCAAATACCTCGCCAGCGGTCACCAGGAGACTGTGACCCTGGATCGTGCGGGGGCAGCGGTGCGAGAGAGTGTGAGGGAGGCGCGTGGCTGAGCAATTGGGCGGATTGACGAGAACGCATTTATGCGGGGATTTGCGGGCCGGGGACATGAACGCCGAGGTGGTGCTCCTCGGGTGGGTGCACCGCGTTCGCGACCTTGGCGGACTGCTCTTCGTCGATATTCGTGACAGAGGCGGGGTAACTCAGGTGGTCTTCGATAAGGACGACGAGGCCACGATGAGCAAGGCAAAGCGCCTTCGCTCCGAGTTCGTTGTGGGGGTGGAAGGCCGTGTGCGGCGTCGGTCAGAAGAGACGGTCAACCCGAAGATCGCCACCGGAGAAGTCGAGGTCATCGTTGGGCATCTGACGGTGCTCAACGAGGCACGCACCCCGCCGTTTCCCATCGCGGAGGATAGCCAGGTTTCGGAGGACGTCCGGCTTCGCTATCGCTACCTGGACCTCCGCCGGCCGAGGCTACAGGCGAATATCCGCCTTCGCCACAGGGTGACGACGGTGATCAGGCGATTCTTTGACGAGAGCGGGTTTTGGGAGATCGAAACGCCCATCTTGACCAAATCGACGCCGGAAGGCGCGCGTGACTACCTGGTGCCGAGCCGCGTGCATCCGGGCGAGTTCTTCGCCTTGCCCCAGTCGCCACAGATATTCAAGCAGATCCTTATGGTTGCCGGGATGGATCGCTACATGCAGATCTGCCGGTGCTTTCGTGACGAGGATCTTCGAGCGGATCGGCAGCCAGAGTTCACGCAAATCGACGTCGAGATGGCATTCGCACGTCCGGAGATCGTCTTCGGGTTGATCGAATCACTGATGAAGGAGATCTTCACGGTGGTCGAACGTGAGATCGAGACGCCGTTTCCTCGGATGTCGTACGGCGACGCCATTAGCCGTTACGGGTCGGACAAGCCTGACCTGCGCTGCGGGATGGAGATTCAGGACGTTCGTGAGCTGTTCCGTGAATCGAGTTTTCGCGTATTTCACGACATCGTGGCCAACGACGGTACGGTGCGGGCCTTCGTCGTGCCCAACTCGGCCGGCTACTCGCGGAGCGAGCTGGATGGCCTGGTGGACGAGGCCAAGCAGTTGGGGGCGACGGGCCTCGTCTGGGCTCGTCGATCGGAAACCGGAGTGATCACGAGTTCCGTGATGAAGGCGATGGGCGAGGACGCGATCGGGCAGCTACTGGATACGACGAATACGCAGAATGGGGAACTGCTGCTCATCGCGGCGGGCGTGCCGGACGGGACGTCCAAGTTGCTCGGGCAGCTACGGCTGAACCTCGCGAAGCGGAAGGGCATGCTGGATGCGGACGCGCACGCATTCGTCTGGGTCGTCGACTTCCCGTTGCTCGAGTGGGACGCCGAGGCGGGTCGATTCATATCGATGCACCATCCATTTACGTCGCCGCTCGATGAGGACCTCGACCTGATGGAGAACGAACCCGGCAAGGCACGTGCGAAGGCGTACGACCTCGTCTTGAACGGGAGCGAAATCGGGGGTGGGAGCATCCGTATTCACGACGCGGCGCTGCAGCGCCGGATCTTCTCATTGCTGAACATAAGCTCGGAGGAGGCGACGTCTCGTTTTGGCTTCTTCCTGGAGGCACTCGAGTACGGCACACCGCCGCACGGAGGCATAGCGCTGGGACTGGACCGTATCGTGACGATTCTTTCGAAGGAGGCCTCGATTCGTGATGTGATCGCCTTCCCGAAGACAGCGGCGGCCGTGGACTTTATGGCAGGCGCACCCTCGAAAGTCGACAAACGGCAGCTGAAGGAATTGCACTTGCTACCGCGGTCCTGAGCTGATGAGAACGATCGATCTGCCCGCGGAGGGGTTGAACGCCCTGTTCGGTCCTCACGACGCGAACCTCAAGCACATCGAGTCGCTGCTGGATGTGCGCCTGCGTACGCATGGGTCCACTCTCATCGCCGACGGCGAGAGCGAGGCGGAAGGCCGCGTGGAGGTGATCTTCGAGCGACTGCGCAACCTGTTGAATGAGGGGTACGTTTTTGGCAATGGCGACGTAAAGACTGCGGCAACGCTCCTCGTCGAGCACGCAGATCTCGACCTGCGGGATTACTTCGTACGCGGGGACCAGCGCATGGCGGGCCGCCGCCGGGTGAGTCCCAAGAGTGTTAATCAACGTTGCTATCTCGACGCCATCGAACAGTTCGACGTGGTGTTCGGAGTCGGCCCGGCCGGAACGGGTAAGACCTACCTGGCGATGGCCCAGGCGGTCAGCTTTCTGCTGGCGAAGAAGGTGAGTCGCATCGTGTTGGCTAGACCTGCCGTGGAGGCAGGTGAGAGACTTGGATTTCTTCCCGGCGATGTGCAGGAAAAGGTAAACCCGTACCTGCGGCCGCTGTACGACGCCTTGTACGACATGATGGATGCCGAGAAGGCGTCGCGTTTGATCGAGCGTGGGACTATCGAGGTCGCGCCCATCGCGTTCATGCGCGGGCGCACCCTGAACGATTCGTTCGTGATTCTCGATGAGGCGCAGAACACAACGTCCGAGCAGATGAAGATGTTCCTGACGCGCTTGGGTTTCGGGTCCAAGGCGGTGGTCACAGGCGATATCACGCAGATCGACCTGCCAGACGGGCGTTCCGGGTTGGTCGAGGCGCTGAAGGTCGTCAAGGACGTGGACGGCATCGGCTTCATCCACTTTGACGGGAAGGATGTCGTTCGACACAAGCTGGTGCAGCAGATCGTCAAGGCCTATGAGGCTTGGACCAGCCAGAAGGCCTCTAGGGGCGAGGTCGAGTCGGCGGCGGTCTACACGCCTCCGCTGACGGGCTGACATGCGAGGTGCAGGGCGGCGTGAGCAGGGTTCGACACGGCTCACGGTCGACGTCGTCGACGGACGCTCGCTGCATGCGGTCGGTCTGTCCGGCTGGTTGCGGCGCGCGGCACCGCGGGCCACTGGGCATGTCACGGTAGCGCTCGTGTCGGACGCGCGCGTGCGTGCACTCAACGGGCGCTATCGCCGCAAGGATCAGGCCACGGACGTACTGTCTTTCCCAGGCGGGGACGTATCCCCTGGAGAAGATTCTGGATTCCTCGGCGAGATCGTCATTGCCACCGGGGTGGCGCGTCGGCAGGCTCGCGCGGTGGGGCATCCGGTGCAGACCGAACTTCGCGTGCTGGCCCTTCACGGTCTACTGCACCTACTTGGCTATGATCACGAGAAGGACGACGGCCAGATGGCTCGTGTCGAGCGGCGACTGAGACGGTCAGCGGGCCTGCGCGAGGGCCTGATCGAACGCGAGTTGGAGGGATGACGCCGCTCGTCATCTTCCTGCTCGCCTGCGCCATGATCTTCCTGGGTTGTGTCGAGTGGGCTTTCAGCACGCTCATGCGGCTGTCCCTGCGCTTAATGGCCGAGCGCGGGGGGCGCGATGATCGGCTAGGCCGTTACCTGGCAAATCCGTTACGGCTTTTCGTGCCGCTGCGTCTCCTCATCGCCGCTGTGCTCATTCTGGCCGCGGTGTCGATCGCAGGCGTGACCGGGACGCAGAGCTTCCAGTCTGTCGTCCTGCTGGTGGTCTCGCTCATGGTCTTCGTGCTGTTCTGCGAGCACGCGATTCCTTGCCTGATCGTGAGACGAAATCCAGAGGCCGTGCTGGACACATTGCTTCCCGTGTTTTACGGGGTTGCCAGGGTTGTGGAGCCGGCGACGATCGCGCTGATCGCGCTCATCGAAGATCGGCGGGTCGAGCGAGAGAGGGAGGTGGATGCCTCGGGCGAAGGCGGACCGGCTGGTGACGAAGCCGTCACCGCGGCCGCCGACGAAGGGACGATTTCGGACAAGGAGGGGCGAGAACTGCTTCAGTCGGTCGTCGATTTCACCGAGACCCTGGTGAAGGAGGTGATGACCCCTCGACCCGACATGGTGGCGGTACCGGCGGAGTCGTCGCTCGCTGAGTTGCGCGATCTCTTTCGGGAGCAGCAGTATTCGCGAATGCCGGTGTACCGCGACAGCCTGGATAATATTCTGGGTATCGTCTTCGTGAAGGACCTAGTAGCTCTTCCGCCGACGGCCAAGCCGGCCCTCACCACACTGATGCGAGGCGCGTATTTCGTTCCGGAGAGCAAGCGGGTGTCCGAGTTATTGAGGGAGTTTCAGCGTAAGCAGTCGCAGATGGCCGTGGTCGTCGATGAATACGGCGGCATCGCTGGCCTTGTGACCGTGGAGGACTTACTCGAGGAGATCGTGGGCGAGATTCGCGATGAACACGACGTGGAATCGGAAGCGGTGACGGATGAGGGAAATGGAGACTTCGTCATGAGCGGTCGGGTGAGTGTGGACGAGGTGGCCGATCGGCTGGGAGTAACGATCGAGCGAGAGGGCTTCGACACACTGGGTGGGCTTCTACTTTCACGCCTCGGGCGCATGCCGTACATCGGCGAGCGGGTTGATCTGGAAGAGTTGTCAGCCGAGGTTCTGGAGGTGGAGCGGCGGCGGATCGCGAAGGTACGCTTGCGCCGCCGAGAGACGCCTATAGAGCCGCCACGATGAAGGCAGGCCACGTCGCGTTTCTCGGGCGCCCGAATGCCGGAAAATCGACGCTCCTGAATCGCATCATAGGCAAGAAGATCGCGATCGTGTCCGACAAGCCTCAGACGACCCGGCGTCGCATCATGGGCATGAAGAACTACCCCAACGGACAAGTGGCCTTCGTGGACACGCCTGGAGTGCACCGGCCGATGCACCGTCTCAATGTGCGAATGGTGGACGTGGCACTCGACGTGATGCGGGAGGTCGATGTCGTGGCGCTAGTGATCGATGCGGCGACCCATCCAGGAACCGGAGACCGATTCGTCCTGAAGCGACTGGCTGGTCTCACGGCTCCGACGATACTCGTGCTCAACAAGGTGGATGTCGTGGACAAGGTTGAGCTATTGCCGATGATCGAGGGTTATCGCAGAGCCTACCCATTTGCTGAGATCGTGCCTACGTCGGCGCTTTTCGGCACTAACATCGAGTTGCTCGAGCGACTCTTCCTGCAGTATCTACCTGACGGTGATCCGATCTACCCGGCGGACTACCTCACAGACCAACCGGAGCGAGCTTTCGCAGGTGAACTCGTACGCGAACAGGTTCTGCGGTTGTTGCGGGCCGAGATGCCGTTCTCGACAGCAGTCGTCGTGGATCGGTTCGAGGAGCCAGGCGACGGGAAGCTGTACCGGCTGTTTTGCAGCATCCTCGTGGACCGCGAGTCGCAAAAGCCGATCGTGGTGGGGAAAGGTGGAGCCATGATCAAGGAAATCGGCACGGCCGCTAGGCATGAATTGGAACGGTCGTTTGGTGCCAAGGTGTACCTCGATCTGCACGTCAAGGTGAAGCGCAACTGGCGCGATGACGAACGGGTGCTCGATGAGATCGACATCCACCGAGACCGGTGAGGGGGTTGTCGCGCGGATGCGTTTCGGTGGCTGGTTCGGCGAGCGACGACGATGATTCGTGTTACGCTTAATCGTTTGTGGGTTAACTAACAACACATCATGGCGGCCCACCGCAGAATCGATCTCGCCCTTGATTCGGTCCGGCGACTGCAGCGCATTGGCGCAACAGCCAACCTGCTGAATCTCCTCCAAAAACAGCATCCGGCCGACCTCGCTCAGATCTTCGGTGAACTCCTCGACCGAGACCGGGAGGCTGTCTTCAGCCTGCTCGCGGAGCGGAACGGCCGCCTCGCCATGGAGGCGGTGTCCGAGCTTGGCCCTGAGGCTGGCGCAGCGCTGCTCGCCACCCGGCCGGCCGAAGAAATCGCCAGGCTCGCTCAAGAGATTCCCTCGGATGACGCCGCTGCGCTGATCGACGACCTCCCGGCGGATCTGTCGACCGCCGTCTTGGATCTGATGCGCCCGAACGAGTCCGGCGTCGTTGCGCATCTACTCGAGTACGACGATCAAACGGCTGGCCGGATCATGAACCCGAACGTCTTCGCGCTCAACGAGGACATCACGGTCGGGGAGGCTATCGGGGAGCTGCAAGAGTCTCGCGATGTCGAGATGGTGTTCTATCTCTATGTCGTCGACCAACGTCGGCATCTTGTGGGTGTGGCGTCGCTGCGGCGGTTATTGGTCGTTTCGCCGGAGACGCCACTCAAGCGGATCATGACGACGGACCTGATCAGCGCCAAGGTGGACGTTGACCAGGAGGAGGTGGCCAGGCAGGTCGCGTCATACAATCTCCTGGCCATTCCGGTAACCGACGAGGAAAACAAGCTCGTTGGCATCATCACGGTGGACGACGTCATCGACGTTATCAAGGATGAAGCCACCGAGGACATCTACCGCATGGCGGGCGTCGCCGGTGATGAGAGTATCAACACGCCAGCCTGGGAATCACTTCGGAAGCGTCTGCCGTGGCTCAGTGTGAACCTGGGCACGGCATTTCTCGCGGCGTCGGTGGTGGCACTCTTCGAAAGTACGATCGATCGGGTGACGGCGCTCGCGGTCTTTATGCCGATCGTTGCTGGCATGGGAGGCAATGCAGCGACGCAGACGCTCACGGTGATCGTTCGGGGCATTGCGCTCGGAGAGCTGAACTGGACGAATTCACGAAAGGCCTTGAGCAAGGAAGCGCTGGTCGGGATCGGGAACGGAGTGGCGCTCGGTGTCGTGGCTGCTCTCGTAGCGTGGGTGACACGAGGCAGCCCGGCACTGGGACTAGTGCTCGGCGCGGCGATGATTGTCAACATGTTCGTGGCGGCCACGGCCGGAACGCTCATCCCGCTGGGCCTACGTGCCGCCAACGTCGACCCCGCGCTGGC
>Ga0302135_10000750_pt1 | contig 19601 bp, 24 predicted proteins | sample CBN3_surface_MG_FD_203119 | JGI IMG/M metagenome (GOLD analysis project Ga0302135, IMG submission 203119) | Marine microbial communities from Western Arctic Ocean, Canada - CBN3_32.1 | ecosystem: Environmental > Aquatic > Marine > Oceanic | place: Canada: Western Arctic Ocean | collected...
GCCGGTTCAGAAGCTTCCGATCAGCTTCCCGGTTGCATCGAAGGATGATGCAGTCAATATTGCCATCGCTCTTGAGAAGCCCACGCTAACCGACGAGAACTTACTAGACGCACTGGACAGCGCAGGTCTGCTAGGTGTAGACCGTAGGTATGTGACGAAGGAAGACCTTGCTGAAATAGCAGATTCATACCGTAATCGTCTCAATGAGCTTGGTCTTGTTAAGGCTAAATCAGGGGTAATTGGGCCTACCATTGACCTTGAAAAAGCAGAAGCACTTGCCGCTGCAATCGCCAGCCCCAAAGTTAAACGCACTATCCCCCAAGCTGACTATGAAGCGGTCATCAAGTATGCAGGTCTTAAGAACGAAGGATACTTCCCTTCATGGGAAAAGTTCAGCGAACTCACAGGCGTTCTTAATACAGATTTCTATGAGCTTGCGATTGCTGAAGCTGTTGCAAGAGGTGACGTTGCCGGTGATGGGACTCTTCGTATCACCCATCCTGCCACTCCATCTGCCAGGAAGCGTAAGTTTTCAGTATATGTGAAAGCTGGTGGTGGTGAGCGTCGAAGCATCGGCGTATTCAACACGAGGTTAGAAGGGGAAGAAGCAGCAAAGGCACATCGAGCAGAGGCAGCGGCTACTCGTAGAAGAGGGCAAGGACCAGCCGGAGTTCCAGAGCTTTCGATGGCTGAGGTCGGGAACGTATACTCGATGAATGTTATCGAGGAAATGTTGCCAACAGTAGGTGACAGCACTCCTAGACCTGAATCAGAGATGGTTGAGCGTTATGATTACGATGTTAGGGAACGTAAAGAATGGGTAGTCAAAGACAAGCAGGGCAATTTGCTTGGCGCTTATCCCACTCGTAAACAAGCAGTTGATAAAGTCAACGAGGTAAAGGACGCCTCACCTAACAAGCGTAAGGCCAACGTAAAGAATCCTTCTAAGGAAACTGTTTACCGTGTACATGAGAGTGAGATAGGGGAGACTAGTAAGAGAGCTACTAGATCTCGTCAGGTAGGTACAGAGTCCTACTTGGTCAAGTCTGGCGCAGAGGCTAAGGCGAATCAGCTACGGGATAAGTCTTCTGGAGCAGCCCGGTTCTATGGTACTCAAGCTAACGATGACACTGCTGGCTTAAGAGGGGACGATGTCCTCACGCCCGAAGAAATTACAGAGCTTACTAATGACCCGGTTGGCTTCGCTGAGAAAAGATTCCCAGTACAAGATGTTGTGTATGGACCTGAAGAAAATCCTGTTAAGACTAAACTCCTTGCTTCTGTAAACAAGTACCTGAGTGAAGTTCGGGGTCTTAAGAATATTCAGGTTGCCGTTGTCGATACAATTAATGGCGATGCCAACGCAGAGTACAACTCTGTCCTTGAGCTTATGACTGTGGCATTGGACGGTGAAGCTTTCCAGACAGACCTTCCTCTTGAGAAACAGATCAATGAAGTGAACAAGTTTGTGAATCATGAGTTGATTCATTATGCGTTGAGAGCTGGGCTTATCTCTAACGCTGAGTACCAAGTCCTTGTTAGGCTTGCTGCGGGTACTGAAGTAAAGCCAAGCGAACTTGCTGCAACGAACAGAGATCGTGCAGCAGATGGCTTAGAGCCAATCTCTGCTGATACCACTTACGATGAGCTTGCTGAGGGTATCTACAGGGAGCAAGCTAATAATGAGGGTTGGATCCCTGACGACATGAGTGAAGAGTCTATTTCTTTCATGGCGCAAGACTATGGAGATGATAGGTCCAGTGTTCCCGCTGAAGCAGGGACAATCTTCCGGCGTATAGGCTTAGGTCTTTCCAAGCTAAGGAATGCTTTACAGGGAGCAGGGTTCAGATCATCTGATCAAGTTTACAGCGTCCTGTTTGGCAAGGAGTTTGCGAATAGACTTGCTGCTTCCAAGGTCAGGGATGCCTACTGGTACCGAAGACGAAACTCTCCAGAGTACAAGTCTCTCGTTGAAAAGATTGTTGAGAACAGAGGCACCCTAACTGAAGATACTGAACGACGCCTAGTAAGAGCAGGCGTCTTTGACCCTGTCCCTTCTATTCCTCTGCCTGTCGCATTGGATACAGGGGAAGAAGCGGAAAGCACTGCTCGCCAGTCTAGGAAAAGGACTGGCCCTACAGATATCACTCCAGAGGAGAGGGCTAAGCTCAAGTCAGCAGCAGTTAAACCTTCAGGTCCGGTTAAGTTTAGAACTCCAGAGGGTTGGCTTGCTCGTGTCCTTCGTAAGGTCAACCGTAAGAATTATGGTAGAAAGTACAGAACTGGTACTGGGCATCCTAACAATAAGCGTAAGACAGTAACGCTTAGGGATGGGTCTCAAGTAACTCTGGGCAAGCAAAGACCTCAAGACTGGGCTGCTCGTGTTAGTTCTGTAGGTTTAAGCGATCAAGAGATAAGAGACTTTCGAGCTTGGTACTCAGAAGTGGACGGTCTCTTCCTTTCGACTTTCGGGAGTGACGCACCGTTGTTCACTGCGGCATGGTTGATGGCACAGCAGAACGCATCTCCGCCTCAAGCCATGAACAACATGCTTCGAGTGAGAGAACAACTTATCAATGGGCTTGTCGGCAAGAAAGAAAGCAAGAAGGGCGGGGTAGCTCACAAGAGACTTGTCTCATTCTGGTCTGAGGTTTTGGCAGAGGGAGTTGACGACCTAACAACGCTTGCTGGTTCTCAAAAGCTCTATGACTTTGTTGACTCTGCCATGGGTAAAGATACCCGTACATGGATGGGCGATGATGCTAGGGCAGGTCAGCCTGCGGTTATCGATGTTCATACTGCTCGTGATGCCGGTCTTGTAGACGAAACATTCCGAGATCGACTTATTAAGTTGGGCGCGAACAAACGTGCGATGATGAACTTAGAGATTGATCTGAAGGGTGCGCCTACAGAATCTCAGTACGAGAGACAAGCTGAGTACATGCATGAGGTGATGGATTATCTAAACGACAATGAACTCTTCGGAGGAGGGTTCGAGCGTGTAGCAGAGGTTCAGGCTCTGGGCTGGATGTCTCTCCTCACTCAAACCGGGATGGATGCAAGCTCATCGCAACAGGCTATTGATGCACGCACATTCCAGATTTCTAGCGAGGCAGTCTTCGGAGAAGGAGCGCCACTAGCTGATCTGATAGGTGACATCCGTGAAGGTCTAAGTAATGAAGATATTATAGGACTGACTCACAACACTGTCTTCACAGCCATGAAGGAAGTGTGGGAAGATCTTGGTAATCCTCCATTGCTCTCTGCAGATACTGGGCTTGGCTCTTGGATGTCTGAACAGAACGCAAGCACGCAGTTGCAATTCATGGCTTCTGATGAGGTTAGCTTTGACGTAGCTAATGCTCTTGGATACTTGCTGCAGCAGACTGAAGTGTGGTCCGGTCGTCCATTGAAGATGACCAGAGGTGGGGCTTGGCCTAGCGGAGCTACCCATTGGTTTGTAGATGTGACTGCTCCAGACGGGTCACTTGATAATAACGAATCCATCACAGAACTATTTGCTCTTATCCTTAGACAGTCGGGCCTATCACTTGGGTACTCTCCCATAGATGGCGGCTTCCGTATGTACGTTGACCGAAAGGGAGACGATGGTAATAACGCAGCCTGGGGTATTGGTAATGGAGCTAAAGCACAAGCTGCATTAAACCGACTCTTGATAGATCCTATAGAAGATGCAGCCTCAAGGGTTGCTGCTGATGTTGATGTTGAATATCATCCTGGGCTTGTTCAACAAGCCAGAAACAATTGGAAGGAAGAATCAAGTGGGCAAAGTTATTTATCGCGGTTTGAAACGAGACCAGAGTTCCAGCAAGTCCTTCGTGATGCTAGGGGGGCCGTCGAAGAAACCGTCCGTTCGGAAATCAGCAGACGAAAAGGACAATCGGATCAGCGACGAAGAAGCGCAAGTGAAGGAAGCCAAGAGTACGAAGCGAATCACAGGAGGATCGGACTTCTAGGGGACGATGGTAATCCCATTGCGCTAGATGATCTTCATCAAGGCACTGGGGTTTCTGATAGTACAAATCGCGCAGTATACAGATCGATGGGGCTAGAGATTGCCCCTGGTCAGGACACAAACCAAAGCCTTCAGATCTACCCGTTGCAGACGGTCTTCTCAGAAGACCCATCTATGGTCGAAGCTCAGCTATACAAATTGCTTGATCGGACTGGATGGTCGTACAGAGTATTCGGACCAGGGAAAGGCGAGAACGGCAGAGCTTATTATCCTGACTTTCAAGATCCCAATACCCCAAGCTACGATGACAAAGTTGTATGGATCTTTGACCCTTCAAATCAAGAAGGGAGTTTCAGGGATGAAGCTTACACGTTGGCATGGCGAGTCACTCACGAGATAGCCCATGCTATTACTAACGGTAAGCTTACTGAAAAGTATGGTGGCAAGGGTAGACGGGCTGGAGCCATGGGTAAAATTATCCGTGGCCCACACTATAAGCAGGACTCTGAACGTAGCCTTGCCGAGGCCATGCGTGCAGTCGAGTGGGAACATGAATCCTTTATTGTTCAAAGAAAAATACTTGAAGAAGAATTCGGTATTGAGATATCGCAAAAGGATTTCAATCGGGAGAACTCAATCAACATGGCAGACGCTGTTGTTAGGGCGCTGACAGGGCAGTTCGGTAGCCCCGGTGACATTGGCATTGTCCCTACTGACATCAACCCTGACCAAGTTCTTGCCAATGCAGTGCGAATTTTGCGTGTCTTATCTGACGAGATCACTGGTGATCGAAGTGAATTGATCGTAGATGGCACAACCGATTTATCTGCTGACGCTAACATCGCTTCTAGTTCGGTCGATGGCACTGCTAGGAGAAGTCTGAAGAGACAGAACTTCAAACGTGATCCATCTCAGGACAGTATGGCTAGCCCTCTAGACAGGGAGAAGCCCACCCTACCCCCGTACAAGCCAGTCCCTCAGTCTCGTGACCCTCAGAGACTTATGAATGCTCTTAGCTGGGGCAACGTAAGGTTCAACGGGAACGGTCAGTACAGCGGCAAGGGGCCTGGGCTCAGAGTGTTCATTGCTGCTGGCAGTGAGGCTAACTTTGGTGAGCGCCATATCGAGCGCCACAATAAAGACATCGCCGACAACACTCCATACCCAAACGCAGAAGAGTTCCTGACTGGGTTCTTTGATGCACTGAAGTCAGCACCTAAGAATTTAGAGGGTAGTTACATCACCCCCTACTATGATGCCTTTGGGCGCAAGCTGAACTTCTTCTGGGATGATCCGGGGTTCAGTTCTCCTGGCGTAGTAGTGATGGAGTATGCGGATGGACCTGGGACTTACCTAGCCGGTCCCCGTTATAATGTTATCACTGCCTATGCTGACACTAACTTCACTGAGAATTCTCACAACGAAAGCTTTGCTTCGGGTGTAAGAAGAGGGAAGTATGCAGACGTTCGTTCTGTCATGGAATTTGAACGCTACAGCCAAGGCAAAAGAGGCAAGCAGTTCATCAAGAACAGGGAGAAGATCAACGAGGCTAAGGGATTCACGGGCAGACGCTCAGTCAACAGACGATCCATCAATACGCCTGCTCAGCAACAGGCTGTAGATGCGTACATGGGTACGGGCAGGACTGCACAGCCTGTACATAACAAGTCTTACCTAGGCAGCATCATCAGTGGGCTCACCCAGAACTACAGCATCCCCTTCTGGGAAGAGTTCCGCTATAGGATGGTTGATCAATACAATGGCGTAGCGGTGAATCAATCAGCAGCCAATAGGAAGAGAAGAGCAGACGGAAAGTTAGGTCTGACTATTCCTGAGATGGCAGCTATGTCTGCACACTCAATGATGATGATGACTGACAAGGCTGGTGCATTCGTAGAGTCGATGCTTAAGTACGGCACGATTGACTTCACCGGACTAGCAGGCCAAGAATGGATGTACGGAACTGTCACTATCAATGAGATGGGGATGGAGAACTCTGTAGAGGATGCCCTTGTATTTGTCCCCGGTGAGGGGATCAAGAGGGTTTCGTTTAATGAGCCTAATCTCTACTCAGGTACAGGCGGATTCATCAAGATCCTTGAAGCTATTAACAGCCTGAATGACAGTCTCCTTGAGAAGTACTTCACCTACGCGCGAGCAGTTCGCGCGTACAACAAGGTGAAGGAAGAGGGCAAGCCAGTACCTGTTCAGTTCCTTGGTGAGAACATGGAGAATGCTCTTCAGTTTGGTTACGACCATCCAGAGATTGCTATCGCTCATGCCAACCTACAGAAATGGAATGATTCTCTTATCACATTCGCTGTTAAGGCTGGTGTACTCAACGAACAGCAAGCTGAAATATGGAGGCAGTACGCAGACTATGTCCCGTTCTACCTAGATACTACAGGTGAGATGTCTGATGAGATGAGAGCAAGGTTCAAGACTGCTTTGGGATCGAACGACGACTTCAAGATGCTTAACAGCATGCTCCCAAAGGCACCGTCTAAGAAGTACAAGGGGATGACAGAAGGCGAACTTGTTGATCCTATCGAGGCAACCATCCGAAACACCATGGCTATCGTTAGCGAAAGCATGAAGAACATCGCTTCGTGGCGCTTCATTAAGAACATGGAAGTTACTGGAGATGCTAGGCGACTAGATCCGAACAACGCCAAAGACAACGAGATAACAGGCAACGTAGTTACTGTCTACGAGAATGGTAAGTCTGTACGATTTGAAGTCACAGACATATTCCTCCATGACACAATGGTCGGTGCGTTTGAGGCAGACAAAGCCCTCGGCTCTATCACTAGCGCGATGTCTATCCCTGCTAGGTTGTTGCGAGAGGGAGTCACGCGGATGCCTGACTTCCTCCTAGCGAACACTACCCGTGATGCTTTCCTTAGTTGGCTACTTCATAAGACATCCAGCGACCCCGTCAGTGCAACTGCTGATTCGATGAGGCGCATACTCTCTGATGTGAAGAACAGAGAGGAAGGTGGCGGAGCTACTCAAAGAGCTATAGAGATGGGCGGTGGATCAGGAGGCTATGAGCTTAAAGATCTTGACCTCAATAAGATGAAGAAAAGAATGGATAGACGCCTAACCAGTTCGTCGAATCCTGTTGATGCGCTCAAGAAAACTTGGGACTTGCTTGGTGATATAGGAAACTTCTCTGAGTCTGCTGCTAGGCAGAGAGTTTTTGAAAGGACTTACGCACGGACCCAACTGGAGTTCCAACAGCAGGGTAAGGAGGCTGGCCTAACAGGCGATGCTCTGACTAAGTATGCAGACAGGCATGCCACTGGTGAAGCTGCGTTCCAGGCTATGGAAGTTCTGAACTTTGCCCGACGTGGCAATGCCCCGCTGCTCCGTTTCCTCACGGCTGTTGTGCCTTTCCTTAACGCCAGGATCCAGGGTCTAGATGTCTTCTATCGGAATGGACTTCTGGGTGAGAATAGTCAGGGCCTCGACAACGACGTGGCTAAGCGTGCCTTGATGAGACGTGCGTCTTATGTAGCCGGTGCAACCCTGCTGTATACGCTGATGCATTACGATGACGATGACTTCGAGAACACGGAAGAGTATCGACGCCTAGACAATTGGCTGGTCCCACTAGGCCCGCTTGCCACTGAGCATCAGAAGTATTTTGCTATCCCGATCCCGTTCGAGGCGGGCATTCTTCTCAAGGTTCTGCCGGAGGCTTTGATTCGCAAGGCAATGGGAGAGTCTACGGGTGAAGGATTGAGGGCAGTCAAGCACTCGATCATGAACACCTTGGCATTCAATCCTATACCTCAAGCCATCAAGCCTCTCGTAGAGACTTGGGCAAATAAGAATTCATTTACGAATCAGCCTATCATCCCAGAGTATATGTTGAAGCTAGACCCTACTCAGCAGTACAGGGAAAGCACATCAGGGGGAGCTAAGATATTAGGTAAGATGGCAGGTCTTAGTCCTCTTCAGATTGATTCTTTGATGAAGGGGTACCTGGGTTCCAGCGCCAACTACATCAATGCAATGCTCGACCTTGTTATTCATAGGCCAGCGTTTGGGTTAACAGAGAGACCTCAACGTCTTGTCTCAGACATGCCTTTCATCAAGAGGTTCTTAGTGGATGACCTAGGCGGTGGTAATGCAGAAGATTTTTATCGATTAAGGGATGAGATAGATCGAGTCGTTAACACTGTGAACATACTTAAGAAACGCGATCCCTCTAGAGTGGAATCTTTTGTTAAGAGTAACCGAGAAGTCCTGGCGGCTCGTGACTATGCTAGGGAAGTTGGCAAGGTGCTGTCTCGGATTAGGGATAGAAGAAGCCTAGTGATAGGTTCTTCTATGTCTAGCCCTGAGAAGGGTAGGATCTTAAGAGAGCTTAAGCGCATAGAGATCCAAGTTATGTCTAAGCCACCAGAGTTGTAGTCGGATCATGATGGGTGGATTTCTGACATACAGAGTATCCTTATCCATGTATGATCTGATTACGAATAACAGGAGTTGATATGGAATGGACAATGCAAAATGCACAAGGTCTGCTGACTGTTGTGACAACTGTGATCAGCGTGGCTGCGGCGGTCGCTGCTCTATTTCCGCAAGCGGAGGGAGCCAGCGGGGTGATTGCTCAAATCCGAAAGGTTGTCGATGTTCTCGCATTGAACTTCGGACATGCGAAGAACCAGGGTAAGTGAACTCCCTAATTATAGTGGGCTCAGGTTTAGTTCTCTTTGTTATGCTTTTGTTTCTTGTAGCTTACTTCGCTTCATCTTCAGCCAAGAACTCAAAGAGAGCAGAGTATGCAGAGAAGAATCTCAAGATCATCAAGCGATTCCAAATGGAGATGTCTCGACCTCTTGCCACTGGTTCTGATCTTGTTAAGCGTATGCGTTCAAGGATGCGCTTGCCATAAACTAGAAAATCCCCCACCGTGCCCCCAATATTCAGAGGGCATGGTGGGGGATTTAGATTCGATGGTTAGCCAAGATCTTTATCCAGATCTTGAGCTTTGGATATCCGAGATAGACAGGTACTGCTATTCGATTACGGTTTCTTACTGGCCTTAGGCTTAGGCTTAGCACTAGGACTAGGACTAGTCTTGCTCGATGGTAAGAACCTGTTGTTACTTTGATTCTGTTTCACATACATAATCTTCTTTGCGTTTATTCGTGCGGTCTCCATGTCTAACCCGCTCTCTACATACTCCGACAAGAGCTTGAACGCAGCTTCAAAACCCTCTCTGTAGATTGACTCTTCTAGCAACGTCATGTTTTGCTTCATTTCTGTTTTTTCTTTCCCCAAGTGTATGAGTGCAAGTCCAAGCAGATGTCATCTCCCATAGACTTCAAGTCTAGGAGTATGAGTAGTCTCCCCGCCGCATGAGCGAGCTTGTGGTGGCCCGACTCATCAATCTCTACCCCGTCAAGGAACTCTGCGATGTGACCAATCGCAGCCCGGAGATGGTCGTTGATCTCCTCCGGTGTTCTCTTATGTGTAGCCCTCCAGTCTGCCCTTGTGTACTTCTCGTCACCGTGCTGAATTACATTGGCTACCTCATACAAGGCTTGCATTGGCAACCTTGTTAGGTCTGGCTTGCGGCTTGGGTTTATCTGGTCTTCCATCTATCTTCGTCCTTCAAATTTGCTTATCTCAAACAAATCACTCTCGTGGGTTATATCTTTGTAGTCAACGATACTTCCATCTTCCTTGTCGTCGAATTCGACGCTGAACAAAAACCTTGGCTTGATGTCTTTGTTTACCACTAAGTGACGATGCTCCGTGTTGAACAAGTAGTATGACATTGGTTGATACTTAAGCTCTGTTATGTGGTTGACCATTGACTGCTCTTCGCTCGGGTCCATGAAGATACAAATACTTTCAGTATCTTTCACCACCATGTTTATAGTGGCCTTCCTTCTGCCATCTTTATGCCAGTTGTATATTGTCCCTGGCTCCATGATTAACAACGCAGCATTGAATGGGTACTTCTTGTACATATTACTAAGGAACGAATCCTTTAAGAATATTTCTTTAGGGATAACCTTAGCTACAAAGTCATGGTAGAGAATTGCTTCTTGACGAGACTGTATAAAGAAAGTGATTAGGTCATCTGCAATCGCAGACACATGGTTAACCTCTTCAAAGAAATCATGCTTCATAGTGTACCTCCGCAAGAACAAGAGGGGCCAAGCTTGCTTGACCCCTCCATTCTTTACAGCTTGGAACCAGACTCTCTCCTAATGGACCTCTCTGGATTCCAATTTATATTTTACTAAAAGGGGATCTCTTCGTCTTCTTCAACCGCAACTGCAGCCTCCTCATACTTTCTATCTGGTTCAACGGTGATGTATGTGTACTTTGTACCCTTCTTTGATGTTCGCTCCCAGCTAGCAACGCGGAGTTCAATCGGATCATCATTCGATTTCTTTGCAGCTTCTACGATACGCCTAAGAGCAACGCGGCTGATCTCACCTGGGCCAGTACGGCTAGGGTGCTTATCCGTAGTTGCAAACTTATTGGGGTAAAGGAAGAGTCTTCCTCGGTCGTTCTTCGTTCCGTCGTACTCATCAGCCATTATAATTATTCCTTTATTTGTGGCAGTTAGTCGCTGCGTTGGTTGGGCTATTGGAAAGTTTTCTTGATCTTAGTGAAGTACTCAATGACTTCTTTGTGTGACTCTGGATCCGACACAGACAATCTGTCGAATGCCGATTTGTTTGTCTTGTAGAATTCAGTTAGCTCATCCATTGACTTCGCTTCTCCAGCCAAGGTGATGAGAGTCAACGATACCTTGTTAGGGTTATCGTCAGTGGCAGGGTCAGGGCGGACAGGCTTGGCACTTTCCTTAGCCTTGGGCTTCGCCTTGGCTTTCGCCTTGGGCTTAGTCTCGGGCTCTGATGCCGTAGCTTCTTGAGGTACGTCCTCGCCAGCGTAGATGTACAGACCTAGGCCAAGCATGGAGATGCACTTAACTAGGCATCGCATCTTAGCATCGCTCACCTGCCTAGCGTTAGGGTTTTGTATGGCATTGTTTCGGTTGTCCATGATGGGCAACCACATTGACTCACGCTGATCACCGATGGTAATCGTGCATTCCACTGAACCTGTGCCATCTTCATACTTACGATAGTCCAGAGAATTCTCGCCGGATTGAGTGACGAATTGAGTGAATGAATATGAAGCTTGAGGATAGTTATCCTTGAGTGATTTCCATGCCCATGCCCACGAGAGGTAGGTAAGGTTCATCTTACTCTCAGTGTGTTCATTCACATTGATCTTGGAGAGTGTTTCCCAGATCTCTTTCTTGCTGGGGTATACATGTTCTTTAGTTGTCATCATTGTCCCTTTATTGTTTTGAATTGATCGCAGAACTCAGCGACCTGACAGTAATTATTTTCACATCGGATGTTGTCTTCATTGCGGTATGCGATTGAGTAACCTTCTCCCCTTAGATTAGACATGAACTCTTCAGCTTCTTCTTGTGAATCCAGCAGTCTGACCGCGGTCTTCCTGCCTGTACGGTTCACTGCAAACTTCCCAGGCTTCGCCCACCTCTCGCTAGGCGAACACGCTACAGCGTCACTCGCGTGTGCTGTGAGTCTCCTCTCTATGTACTCCTGTCTCCTGTCCTTATCCCATAGAGGGATGCTGATCCTGACTATGGGAGTCTTGGGATAGTTGGGGAGTACCGTGTCCTTCTTCTTCCAATCTCTACAGATCGCAATCACTTCAAGGGCACACACCTTCTTTCCCTTCGCCTCTTCCACTAGCTCTGCGTAGCAATTGAGTTGCTTATTCCATTCAGGTTTTCCTTCAATGGAATACTTCAGAGTCCAAGCGGATGTCGTCTTGTAGTCTGTGACGATTAAGCCATCATCACAATTAGGGCATGGTGACTGCAGATCGATTGCTCCCGAGAGCCGGACGCCATTGATGTCGGAGTAGAGACGTTCCTCTACAATGTCATCCTTCGACGCACCCTCTTCCAACACAGCATGAACTGCTGTGCCTAGGATTGCAAAGATCTGGTTGGAGATATCTTCCTCTATGACATCGTTATAGAAGTTCTTCAGGCGAGATACCTGGGGGCTATCGATCAGGGACGTAACTGATATGTCTGAATTGCCTCGCGAGTATTCGTTGTTGTCTGAGAATCTCTCAAAAACCTTTGGAATGTTATGCTTGTTCGTCCTGATCATAAGTACTTCACCTCTAATTAGTTTAGTTCAAATTATATTAGTTTAATGGAATAGGATAGCAACAGTGGAAAACTTGTTTCGTTGTGTTATTTATGGTCAGCCTGCTTCTGCAAAAAATCAAAGGCGAATCATAAGAGTGAAGGGAAGCTCCCGACTAATAAAGTCAGCAAAGGCATTGGCCTACTCAGATTCTTTCAAGACACAGTGTCCAGTCTTGGATGAACTTCTTACATGCGATGTGTCACTACAAGTAAACGTCTGGTATGCCAGCCGCAGGCCAGACCTAGCATGTCTAGACTTAGTTCAAGATCTACTACAAGGGTGTGTCTACAAGAATGATAGACAGGTCAAAGCAGTGATGGCTTTGTGGGGGCTAGACAAGAAGGAGCCTAGATGCGAGATAACCATCAAGATACTGCCAACCTTTCAAGATTTGGAAGGCGTGTCCTCACTACCGCACTCAAAGATTTGGGGAGTGGAGACACTGAAACAAGCAGACTAGTGAGTGAATGGGTGGGTACACCTGGGTTCATTCTCTTCTGCGATCTAAGCGGCTGGAATGACGATTGGGTACAAGACGTATTCAACAGGGTGAATGACATAGCCAGCGCAGCGAGAGGACCAGTGTCCTCTCAGTGTATTCAGGCAATGACAGATCTACCCCCAGATCATCAAGAGAGAGGGTAGCTTGGACTCGATTACCAAATTTATAAACTCATCTTTATCAAACGAACCATATGGCAAGGAGATCAGGGTGGTATGCCCTGAGTGTGGGCCTGACAGGAAGAAGCAAGGACACAAGACCTTGTCTGTCAGTGTTAAGGACAGCCACGCATTATTCTTATGTCATCATTGTGACGCGAAGGGCAGGGTTAACTTCGATCAAGGGGACAATGTGAATTCTGATTTTAGTTCTAGTAAGAAAAGTAATGTCGTACACATAGAAGATGTAAGCCCAGTTCCGCAAAGGCTACCTCCTATGGCAGAGATATCAGATGAGTACATAGAGTGGATGTCTGAACAGCGAGGGATCTCTAAGGACACATGCTCGAATGCAGGGCTAGTCACAGCGGACGTATGGATGAGGGGGGCTGGCTCTGAAGTAAGCTGCATGGGATTCCCATACTCAAACAGTGACGGGTCAGTGGCTGTTAAGTGGAGAGACACTGATAAGAACTTCTCTCAGACAGGGTCAGCCAAAGAGCTATGGAGAATCAATGAGTTTGATGGAGGTGACCTGATCATCTGCGAGGGCGAGATGGACGCGCTCTCATATCAGGAAGCTGGAGTTTTCGCAGTATCTGTACCTAACGGAGCGCCCAACAAAGCAAGCGTTGGTGTCTCCTCTAAGAAGTATGAGTATCTGTTTGATGCCAGGGATAAGATCAATGCAGCAGACCGAGTGATCATTGCTTCAGATGCAGATGCTCCTGGGGCATTATTATCTGAGGAGATAGTTAGAAGGATAGGCAAGGCAAAGTGCTGGGTAGTTACTTACCCCGATGGATGCAAGGACGCGAACGATGTACTCGTTAAGCACGGTGCTGATGAGCTACTCAGTACATTAGTCAGGGCAACGCCTTGGCCTGTCAGTGGTATCCGTGACGCCAAAGAGTTCAGAGAGTCTGCCATCTCGTTGTACACAGATGGGATGGATCATGGAGTTTCGTTAGGCTTGCCTGACCTAGACGAGGTGTACCGTGTCAATCCTCAGACACTAACGATCTGCACTGGGATCCCAGGTTCAGGTAAGTCTTCCTTCCTGACATGGCTGTCTGTTTCGTTGGCGTCCAAGACAGGGTGGGGATCGGTGATCCTATCTGCTGAGACACCGACAGAGATTCATGTACTTCAGATGGCTGCAATCTATCTAGGCAAACCATTCAGTGGTGAGTTCAAGATGAGCAAGGCAGAACTTAACATCGCGCTTGACTGGGTGCAGAGTAACTTCACCTTCCTCGATACATCTGACACCACTATCAAGTCAGTGCTGGATAGAGCAGCTATCTCTATCTTGAGGACGGGTGCGAGGATTGTTCAGATAGATCCGTACAACTTCCTTACCACTGCTGAAGATGGCATTGAAGGTGTGCTTCAGATCAATAAGCTTTTAGTTGGTCTTAAGCAGTTCAGCGAGCAGCATGACTGCGCGGTAATTTTGTGCGCTCACCCGACTAAGATGTACCGGGCTCCTGATGGATCTACTCCATCCCCTGGAGGGTACGATGTGTCTGGGTCATCAGCTTTCTTTAACATCGCAGATGCTGGACTAACAGTGGACAGAGAAGAACAGGGTAGGTCTAAGATAACATGCTGGAAATCTAGGTTCCCTTGGATTGGTTCGATTGGTTCTTGTGTTCTTGAGTTCAATCCTTTAACGGGAAGCTTCTCGACTCCTCTGTTCGGGGCACGGTATGGTGAAAAGAAAAGCCAAGGAAAGCCGGAAGAGAATTTCGACGACTTTGATATCTGAGATGATGATGACGCCAGAGCAGAGAGCTAAGTTTTCTTTGACCCCTGAAGCTATAGACCTGAAGGGGTACGTCCAACGTCTTAAGGTTACTGACCAGAATATATTTGATGTGTTGTTCATAGAGTACTTGATTGAACAGCCTCAACATGAAGCAGCATGCTTGTTCATGGAGGATGTTTACAAGTCAGGTGCTTGCATAGCATCACCATCACTGGACGGTGACCAAGTCAGGCAACCGATGGGTGCCACTGCTAACCGCATTGCCGAGAAGAGGATGACATTCTCAGCGCCATACCGATTCATGTTAGGCAAGTGTGGTGAGGAGCAATCATCTTGGGTGATGAAGTTCATAGAGGTTGCCCATGTATTCCCTAGGACTGGTGATGACAGACGAGACTATGCTAAGCAAGTTGCTGACTTAATAAGATCTCCACTCACTTCGCTGTCAAAGTTTTACGGTACAGCAGGCAAGAGGGATCCTCGTAGAATCATTGGATCGCAGATGATGCGGAGATAAAGAGAAAGCCCCCTCAGATATTCTGAGGGGGCTTTCTCTTTTTGTGGAGAGCTTGGTTAATAGATAGGTCCGATGATTAAGTAGTTCGTGTTAATGTACTTGATGCTTGTTTCCCTTACCACATAACAATCTGTGTCAATCTTCCCATGCTCGTTACCTTCATAGAACCCCAGCATCTCGAACGATGGGAACCAAGAGGCAATTGACATCTCTTCTTTGCCATGTCCTGATATGACAGAGCCATCTGAACATATCAGTATCGACTCTGGGTAGATGTCAACCTCATGCGGCTCTAAAGAACTTTCTTCTAGTATGTCCATCTGCATAACTACTTTTTTTTCTTTGTTGTTGCATGTAAACATTACCATTCCCTTGCTCTGTGTTATGTGATGTCAGTAACGACTTTCCTCGTCATAGTTTTCCGCACGGTCTTGCTCCGTGTTATCTCGTACCCATTCCTGCAAGATCATGAAAGCCTTGTTACTAACTGTGCGATGTTCTGAATAAGCGATGTTCTTGAGTTCTTCCTTCATCTCCTTGCCACCCTCTTTGGGCAGTGAGATCACAAGCTGTCGTGATTCGATGGGCAACTTAGGTTTCTCCTTGGATGCACCCGGTATGTGTGCGTTAAGTCTTAGTATAACGCCTAACTAACTAAGAGGCCACATCACTACTCATTGCATCTGGAGTGTGAGCGACAGTAATTTTTTTCTCAGACTCCTCCTTCACATCTTGGTCAATGAGTTCTGCCATATCCACGAGTCGTCCCCGTCGAAGCTTTTTGATCTTCACTATCTGTTCCAAGGCTTGAGCCAGGATCTCTTGGCAATGCCTAGCTGTGATGCTTAGGTCGGGTGTACCCGAGAGATCAATCCCCGGTAGCCCCGCTTCCTTAAGCAGTTCATCTATCCGTGATTCAATTGTGTCAGTGTCCTTAACCTTTCCCATGATCAGTCGTCCTCCATATGCACGGTTATTGGTGAGAAGCCGTTGATAGCAGCGTCCTTCACTGCATCGAGCATGTCAGTTAGGTACTGACAATTGACTTCCATTTTCTCAAAATCTTCATGCACGGTGCCGGATCCCACGTAGAGTTCGTAACTCACTGTCCACATTTTCTCACCCTCCCTTTCTTAGGTCATCCCTGACCTGCTTCTTGTACTCGTCTTCGAGCAATGCAAAATGTTCTGCCGCTTGCTTTTCGGCACGCGCGGACGTTTTACTTAGACCTCGACCTAGCATGATCAAGGGTACAACAATTAGTACTGCGCCTATCAATGTGTATGTGTCTGCCATGTCCATTTGTTTCACCCCTCCAGCGTGAAGGTAGGACCAACAAGGGTCGTTACCCTGTACTTGTACAGCCCGCCACCTTCGTGTCGTCGCTCGACTTCATGCCCTCCAAAACGTTCTTTTCTGAGGTGCCTAAGCTGCGCCGACATGGAAGTTTCAGGATCTCCGGTTTGCTGAGCAATCTCACTGAGAGTTCTCCACTCCCCGTCTCGCATGAGAGAGCGCAGTCTTTGGTGCTGCGATGTCAGCCGGTGGTCATCTCTCGGCGGGACATAATCGTCTCCGTCAAATCTCATCCCTCACCTCCCGTCACCTTCACAAGGACAGCCCGTGCTTCCGCGATTGCCTCTGGTTCTACATAATCGTAAGCCCCCCACCCCCCCCGCCACGCAGCCCACTCGATTAGTGTGCGTAGTGATGCCAAAATATCTGGCGCTGCTGAGATTAGTCGGGCGTTAGCTTCGGCATTTGCGAAGTGAACGATCCCCGCGCCTAACCCGCAGACTGTTTCGCCCTCCCCAGGCAGTGGGTTTTCTGATCCGATAAACAGAGCGCCGGATAGTGCCATCCCTTTCTTCTTTGTCGGTGTTACAATCACCCAAGGTCCCGGTGTGTGCTTAGTGGTCATCTTGTTCTCCATTCCTCAAGTCCTCATGATGCACAACGATCGTGTCATGTGGTTCAGTCATTGCTTCAATGCAATCCTGGAAAGCCATTGCCAATGCAGCAGTGGGGTTAGTTGTGTCGCATGGATCGCTTCCGTAACAAGTCCCAAAGTGGTATGAAACATGCCCATCATGCAGTGTTAGGAATACATCAATCATCGTCCCCCTCCCTCTCATCATTGGTTTTCCTTTTTCTTGGAGAATGCAAGGCGTCCAGTGCTTCGGCCACGCTTGGTAGCCCCTTAGACTTCCTGATCTTGTCGATTTCATCCCGCTTAGCTTGGTCTATCTTGCTGTCCATTGCGTTTCCCTTTATATGTATGGCGCACCCGGTAGGACTCGAACCTACGACCCGCTGCTTAGAAGGCAGCCGCTCTATCCAACTGAGCTACGGGTGCTGATGTTATGCCTAGTAGGCAAGTCCGTAGTTCTTGGCACAGCCAGGGCCATAGCCAGCTTCACGACTCTTGTCTGTGGTCAACGCACGCTGGCAGTAGGCGCAGTTGCCTGACTGAAGACCAAGAGCTTTAGCCACACCCTTTGGATCCTTGTCGAATCGTTTGATGAGGTCTTCGATCTCCTTGTTCATGGATGAGGATGGAGAGAACAAGCCAGTCAGGTCGATGGAGCCATAGAACTTACGTTCAGAAGATCCCCACTCTTCCCCGTTAGTCAGGAAGATCTTGCCGTGGTGCTTAGACCTAGTACCTGCCCGACTAATCTTAAGCATCCCACCTTGAGCCATTTCAAAGATTACCTTTGGAGTGGAGAGATTCTCTGATGCTGCATCGAAGAAGTCGAAGATACCATTCAACTGGTACCGTTCATCACCCTTCTCTATCCCATCATCACCTGCTAGGTCTTTGATGAATGAGTCCACTGAGATGGAACTGTATCCATTCTCAATCAACTCTGATCTCTTCTTGTCGATGATCCATTGAGAGATGTAAGGGATGCCATTCTCTTCGATGACTTGAGACTTAGGAAGGAAGATCCTAAGAGGGCTACCCTTGGATCCAATCAGCTTATGGTCTTCTCTTGCGTCGAAGGCGACACTCTTGTCGCTGCTCCAAGATACTTCTTGATTGAGTTTCTTATACTTCATGTTGTTTATCCTCTATATAAGTTGGTCAAACATAGGCTTAATACAATTGGTCGGTCACCTATTTTTCTTCCTAGAACGCCGGGACATCCGGCGCTTTGCTTTGGAAGAAGTCTTCTGGCACTTGGTATGATAGCCCTCTCTCTCGTGCTTAGTCTTCAATGGTGTCTCCTTTAACGTCAATCACTGGTTCAAAGATTCCGCTGCTGATTGCATCATTTGCACAATCAAAACAGAACATAACAACAACCTTCATTCCAGTTGTGTAGAAATCTCGAGAGAGAATCTCTACTCTGCCATTGTCCTTGCACCTACCTTCAGGGTAGATTGCATCACACCTCCCGTTGCTTTCTTCACTATTCAGGAAGGACATAAGTGATCCCTCCTAAGAATGGGTAGAAGTGGGCACACCTATCAAGATCCCAACTAGTCCCATTGTCCCGACTAACAAGAAAGTGTGTGTCCCCGTCTGTCACTATCTCCATAGCGAGGAACTCGTAGTCTCCCTGTGATTCAGGGTGAACACTATGATGACGCTCGACTATCTTCTGTACTACGAATGGTCCTGGCATTATTTCTCCCACACCTTTTTGAATTGAATGCTTTCTGATCCTGACTTGATTGCTTCTTCCAATAGCTTAGTCATGTCACTTAGATCTCTAGCGGATCTTGCGTACCTCCTTATCTCTCCGTTCTCATCTTCCGCAACCCAAACCACATTCCAATCTCCCACTCTTCTATCCCAACGAGAGCGCGGTGCCCACGGCATTAGTCGTCCTCTCTTCCATTGCGTCCATGTTCAGTAACCTCTCCTAGTTGTATCGATCTCGACTGCCGTACCAAATGGAGGTCGGTTGCGGCTGTTGATTGGATCAGACGATGCCCAGACAACAGGACACCTAGGCTTCACACCATAGTCATTGTCACCGAGGTCAGTGAACACGATCACCAGCTTGGCTTGCTTGGCATAACGTCTCTGCCAATCAAACACTGGAGCGAACCGGGTACCACCACCCACATCGAACTCACGAGGCAGCTTCTCTCCATGCTTAACGACCACAACACTGTCAGCTTGAGCATCATAGTTAAATGGCAGCACATGGATCTTGTCGATGCGTATCTTCTTCCTAAGCTGATCAAGATGATCGAAGAATGCACGCAACCTAACCATGTCTATTGACCATGAGATATCAACAGCAATGACTACCTCTGGTATGCCAGACTTGATTCGGTGGGGTGAGGGGATACCCAGGATCATCGAGCGCCTACTAGGTCTACGGTATGTAGAGCTAGTGAACTCACCCTTGCGAGTAAGGACCTGCCTGATCACCTTTGTCCATGGCGCGTTAGTTCTAGTGGATCGTTCGATGGTGGCGTTCCCAC
>Ga0302135_10000751_pt1 | contig 19574 bp, 21 predicted proteins | sample CBN3_surface_MG_FD_203119 | JGI IMG/M metagenome (GOLD analysis project Ga0302135, IMG submission 203119) | Marine microbial communities from Western Arctic Ocean, Canada - CBN3_32.1 | ecosystem: Environmental > Aquatic > Marine > Oceanic | place: Canada: Western Arctic Ocean | collected...
GGGGAAACACCGGCTTGCCGAATGCTCGGGCGATGAGTTGCGCGCCCAGACAGATGCCCAGGATCGGCTTTTCATGCTCGTAGAATTGCAGGATGAGGTCCATGGTCTGTTTGAGGTGAGGGTATTCGTCGTCGTCGCACGCGCCCATGGCGCCGCCCAGGATCAAGAGCCCGTCATGGTCGTCGTGCCCGTCGGGCAACGCCTCGCCGTCGGGTGCGACGCGAAAATCGATATTAATCCCGGCCTCGGACGCGGAGTCCCAGAGATACCCCGGCTGAGAAAGCCGGTGGCTGCCGACCCCAAGAACGTTCACGCGCACGCTTCCTTTCCCTGCCCGCCCGTCGAGGCGATTTCGGAACGATCCATATAGAGTGAATAGGTCCCTAGCGCCAGCATTCGAGGGGCAGGGTGAAGGCCAGAGCCCGTTGAGCGATTTCCGTCGCGCTCAGGGGCGCCGCGCCACCGGCCGGGGTCGGGGAAATGCCCTGGCTTGCGAGGAAGGCGGCGGCAACACTGGTACGGATGCCAAAGTTCACGTTTTGGGGAATGTCGCCCGTGGCACGAGCGATCTTCATGGCATCGAGCTTCGAGACCACGATCCCGATTACCCGTCCTGCGCCGTCGAGCACGGGGCCGCCCGAATTGCCCCGTTGCACCGTCGCGGTAATCTGGATCAGGCGGCGGTCGTTGTCGGGCCCCGCCAACGCACTCACGACCCCGGTGGTCACGTTGGCCTCGCTGGCAAGGATGCCACGCAAGAGAAGCCCCACCACCACGACCGGATCGCCCGGGCGCACCGCCTCGGTTGGGGCGAAGGTCGCCACCTCCTCGCTTGGCTGGGCCAGTTGCAACAGGGCAAGATCGTTGGTCCAGTCGAGCGCCAACGCCTTGAGCGCGCCTCCGCCTTCCTGGCCGCTCAGCACGGCCCTCGGGCAGCCCAACACAATATGGGCGTTGGTTAGCGCATGGCCCGTGGTGCTGACGACGAAGCCGGTTCCCGAGACCCGCTCGCCGTCGATTGGCGGTGCCACGCCGAGTGCTGCGTCTGCGCCCTCGACCGGTTGCCAGGCGGCGACCCGGCGCTCCACTTCGGCTTGCATCTCCGCGCTCAGATAGGGCGCCAAGGAGTCGCGCGACATCGTCGCTTCGCCATGCCCCGCCGCTGCGGCAAGGGCAAACCAGAGATAGGCTTCTGCGTGGTCCTCATTGACCCGCTGCCCGTACTGGTAGATCAGCCCCATCTTGTATTGTGCGCGCGCCACATCCTGATCAGCAGCGAGTTGGGTCAGGCGCACAGCCTCGGTGACGTCGCGCGGCACACCGTGGCCATTAAATAGCAACGCAGCTAGGTCCGCGCGCGCCTCGGGATGGCCTTGGTCGGCGGCACGCTGGTAGCGTTCGCCGGCCAGGCGGAAATCGGAAGTAACACCCTGACCGTGCCCGTATATCACGCCGAGGCGCCATTCGGCCTCGATGTTGCCGCGCTCGGCCTGGATCTCGAACAGCCGAAGCGCGGTGGCGAACTCGCCGTGCTCGTAGGCGGCGATCGCGGCGGCGATATTAGCACGGGCCGGCGCGGCGGCGAGGCCGGGGAGAAGGGCGAGCGCAATTGCTGCGGCAAAACGAATCATGGTCCTAAGGATCCAGAATGGCGTGCCTGGTTGGCCAGCCCAATTTTACAGGCCGAATGCGCCTGCGCGGGCATACTGGTGCGTTCGGCCAAGGCTGCAACTGCAGCCCCGCCGCTACTGCGGCGCACCCGCGTAGGCGCGGACCGAACGGTTCGCTGCCGCGAGTGACAAAGAGAGCATCGCTCTAAAAATTGTAGACGAGAGACGCTTTTGTTGTCGTGTCGGTTTCTTCAGTACCGGGCTCGACGTTGGTTTCGTGCTGGACGTTGAACGACAGCCGGACGGCAAAGCGGCCCATGATCGTGCCCGTCAGTGCCACTGTAGAATTGAACGTCGTGCGCTCTTCGCCCAGGATGATAGTGGTTTCGTCGCGCAGATTGGCGTGGTCCGAGAGCTGCCATGCGAACTCGCCATCGAACCGCCCGACCGCCTCGTTCTCGGTGTCGTTGGTGCCCCCGATCTTGGTTTTCCGGGCGCCGGCACCGGCCTCGATATCGAGGCTTAGATCGGACGATTGGATCAGGCCGTAGCCTGCACCGACGGTCCCGGTGGTGCGAAAGGCGAAACCCGAGAACGCGTCGTCTTCGTAGGAGACGAAGCCGAACAGGTAGAAAAGCGGCGTCAGCTTGTAGTTGGTCTCGAAGCTGAACAGGAAGCTGCGTTCGTTGGTGACGTTGCCGTCGTCGCCGAAGTCGAACTGGAAACGTCCCTCGTTGCGCCACGTGATTGCCTCGTGCTTGATTTTCGTCTTGAGGTTGACCTCAGCGCTCTCCGCACTTCCGGTCACGCGGTTTGCGCCAATATCCATTTCACCCGACCAGGGTGAGGGGGGTGTGGCTGCGAGGCTCGGCTGGACGGGTATGGCGGGAGCGCTGGCCAGGACCACGAGCTGTCCCGCCGCCGCGGCGAGGCGATCCGCGAAGGCGGGAAACGCGGACTGGGTGTGATCGATGGTTGCCGCCCCGTCCTGGGGCCGGTGCGCGACAGCGGTGCGGAGGATGGCTTGCGCGAGAGACGGGTTGGCGGCAATCAATTCGACCACGACGGCGCGCAACCTGGTCGCGTTGGCCGCAGCTGCCGCGTCGGCGATGATGATGACGAGTGCCGGGGGGAGGAGGCTCTGGGCGCGGCCCTGCGGCGCGCAGGCCAGCGCCAGCAGGAGCAGCAGCGCGACGAGTGCGAGCCGTGCTCCGGAACGATGAACTCGTGCCCTCATGCCAACCCTGCGGCCTGGCGCTCGGCGTTTTCTTTGTCGCTGTAGAACGGGTCGGCGAGAATGCGTGCCTCGGGCAGACCAAGCCGGGCGAGCAGGGCTGCCGCCGCTTCGACCATGGCGGGTGGGCCCGCTAGATAGGCCATCGCTTCCTCGAGATGCGCCGTATCCTGAGCCAGCGCGTCCGTAACGAGGCCCGTGCGGTGTGCGCCGGTCTTGCCGGCCCGTTCGACGACGGGAATGAAACGGAAATTGGCGTGGCAGGCCATGAGCCGGGCAAAATGGTCCTCAAGATAGATATCGCGTACCTCGCCGGCGCCGAAATAGAGCGAGATCCGCTGGGTCATTCCTTTTTCAAGCGCCATCTCGGCGACTGATTTCATCGGCGCGAGGCCGGAGCCGCCGGCCACGGCGACGATCGGGCCGTCATCCTCCTCGTCGAGGACGACCCGCCCCAGCGGCCCGGCAACGCGGACCGGGTCGCCGATCAAGAGCTTGCGAGCGACGAAGCCGCTGGCACCCCCGGTCTTCATATCGCGGATATGGAATTCGAGCCCTGGCTCGCTGGGCCGGTTGGCCATGGAATAGTCGCGCGCGGGATAATCGCCGAACGCAACCTGGGCGAATTGCCCAGCCCGGAACGGGAAGCTCCCGCCGTCCAGAGTTTCGAGGCGGACGATGCGCACGTCGCGGGTCGCATCCTCGAGGGCCGCGACCCGGCAGTGCAGGTGATGGCTGGGGCGCTCGGTCATCGCTGATGCACGCGCCCGTCAGTAATAATCATCGAGGTTCCGGCTGGCGTTGTAAGCGCCGCGTCGCGCGGCCTTGGCCTTGACCATCTTGAGCCAGCCGAAGCCGATGTCGGATGCGAATTTATGCGCTTTCTCCTGATGGGCCGCGATCTCGTCGGGGAAGCGCTCGATCAGCCCCGGGTGGAGGACGTCGACGCTCTCGCAGCTGGCGGCCAGCCAATGCCCCATCAGCTCGCCCGACGCTTCCAAGTGCATCTGAAAGCCGTAGGTCGTATCGCCCACGATCAGCGACTGGTTCGGGTTCGTATCGCTTTCCATCAGGCGAACCCCGTCCATGGGAATTTCGAAATAATCATCGTGGTATGCGATCAGGTGGACCGGGTCGGCAAGCTCGCCAATCAGCGGGTCGGCCCGGCCCTCGGTGGTCTTGCGAATTTCGTAGAGCCCGCATTCGGAATGCTGGTGGCGGTGGACCCGCGCGCCGAACGCCCGGGCGATCAACTGCGCGCCCAGGCAGATGCCTAGCACCGGCTTCTGGGCATGATGAAACTTGAGGATCAGCGCGACGACATCCTTGAGATACGGGAAGTCTTCATCGTTCTCGGCGTGCATGTCGCCGCCCAGAACGATGAACCCATCGAAGCTCTCGTCGTCGGGCGGCAGCCGCTCACCGCGCAAGGGATGCACGTGCGGGGTGTCTGCGCCATAGGTTTCCAGCGGCCCCTCGAGGTAGGCCAGCGGGGAAATCTCGTCGTTCTGCACCACCAGGATGCGCATTCCGTTCTCCAGAAAACTTTGCCGCGCCCATCTATCGCGGCGCTGTCTAGATCGCTAATATACGCGAATCGATCGCACCAGGGGAGAGAGGAACAGGGCATGGAATACCGACGGCTGGGACGAAGCGGAACCAAGGTCTCAACCCTCTGCCTAGGCACTATGACCTTCGGCCCGGCGCCCGAGGGCTCGATGATGCACGGCGCGGACTGCGATGAGGAAACCAGCTTCGCGATTATGGCGCGCGCCCTCGATGCGGGGATCAATTTTTTCGACTGCGCCGACGTCTACGGCCCCGACGGCCTGTCCGAACGGGTTTTGGGCAAATGGTTTGAAAGCGCTGGACGGCGTGACGAGGTCGTCCTCGCCACGAAATGTCGCTTTCGCATGGCCGACGGACCGTTGGGCACGGGGGCCTCGCGCCGGCGCATCATGAGAACCTGTGACGACAGCCTGCGACGGCTCAAGACCGACCGCATCGACCTCTACCAGACCCATATGCAGGACATCGATACGCCCGAGGAGGAAACCCTGCGCGCGCTCGACGATCTCGTGCGCGCGGGCAAGGTGCTCTATATCGGGGCCAGCAACTACGCCGCCTATCGGTTAAGCGACGCGCTCTGGACCAGCGAGGTCAAAAACCTCGAACGCTTTGTCACCCTGCAGACCCAGTACAGCCTTGCGGTGCGAGAGATTGAGCGCGAGCACGTACCCCTCTGCCGCGCCCACGAAGTCGGCCTGCTGCCCTGGTCGCCGTTAGCAGGCGGCTTCCTCTCGGGTAAGTTCCACCGTAACAAAACCTTTCCCGCGGGCACCCGCCTGGGCGGCAACGCCGACCGCCTAGCGCGCTTCGACAACGAGCGGGGCTGGGCCATCATCGACGCCTTGTGCGACGTTGCCGCCGAGTTGGGCGCGACGCCTGCTCAGGTCGCGCTTGCTTGGCTGCTGGCCCGACCCGGCGTGGTCTCGGCGATCTTCGGCGCGCGCTCGCTCGGCCAACTTGACGACAATCTGCGCGCCGTCGAGATCATACTTTCCGATGACGCCATGGCCCGGCTGACCAAGGCGAGCGAGCTCGATCTGGTCTATCCCTACGACATGTTCACCCGCGTACAGGGGGCTTGGTAACGGAAAAAATCAGGCGTATCGCGGAGGCGGGTGCTTTCACGTCAGCTGATTCGAGGGACGTACGAGTTAAACTATAAAAAGTATTTTACTATTCGTAGATTTGCCTTTGCTACAGGTGGAACGTCCAAATTCTCGCCGTCTTCTCCGGGAGACGGATGGTTGCAATATTACCTGATCCGAAATTTCGATATCGTCCTGTGCGATCTTAACATGCCCGGCATGGACGGCATCGAGTGCCTGCGCCACTTTGCCGGGTTCGGCTATGGCAGTGTTCTCGTGCTCATCAGCGGTGAAAACGAGCGCGTGCTGGCCACGGCGGAAAGTCTGGAGCGAACCCACAATCTGGACACCCTGGGATCGTTCGGCAAGCCGATCACACCGCCGGCGCTGGGCGCGCTTCTAGAGGGCTGTAAACGCGGTGCGAAGCCAAGCAGGCGCGTGGGCCCCTCGACCGGTTGAGCCCCGGTGAGCTGCGCGCGGGAATCGAGAGGGGCGGCTGACCGTCTTCTATCAGCCCAAGGTTGATGTCGGCACCAGGCAGACGATCGGCGTCAAACCCCTGGTCCGTTGGGGTCATCTCGAATGCAACATGATTCCGCCGGATGCGTTCATCTCGGTCGCCGGGAAAAACGACCTGATCGACGCTCTGAAAGGCCCAGTCAAAGACGCAAGGCGCTCAGTGGAGCGCCGACGGCCTCGATCTCAAGATTGCGATCAATATTTCCGTCAATTCCCTGCACCGGCTCGACCTGCCCGAGACCCTCATCGATCCCGCCTCCGAAAACGGGCTCAGCCGGACCGACGTGATCCTCGAAGTCACCGAGAGCCGCTTGATGGCTGGCTTGCGCAAGCCCCTAGAAATTCTTACACGGCTCGGCTTGAAAGAGACCGGCGTGCCGATCGACGATTTTGGCACGGGCTATTCGTCCATGGAACAGCTCCAGCGCATCCCGTTCACCGAATTCAAGATCGATCGGGCGTTCGTCAACGGCGTGGCGGACGGCGCCGCGGCCCACGCGATCCTCGAATCGAGCGTCGATCTTGCCAATAAACTAGGCATGAAGATCGTGGCCGAGGGCGTGGAAACCCAGCAAGACTGCGATCTGGTGGAGGGCTATTTCATTGCGAATCACATGCTCGGCGACGAGCTGACCGCCTGGTTGCGTGATCGCTGACAGCGTTCGGAGCGGAGGTCGGAAAATCGGCATGTTTTTCTATTGTAACGATAGAATACATAACGTATTTTATTGTTTATGATCTCAACCCTAAGCGATCCCCGAACCTTGCCGCTGGGCCGCATAGTCGACCTCGTCGCGCCAGGCGCCACCGGAGCCAAACGAAAGACCGTCGAGACGAGAGTCGCGCGCTGGACCCAGGAGGGCATTTTTACGATCGTCGGGGCAACGGCGCGGACGGGCTCGGGGCGCCATAGGCTCTACCCGCTCAGCGAAGTCGTTCTGATCACCATCGCGCATACGCTGCACGAACACGGGCTGCGCGTGGCCGCTGTCGATCCCATCATCGCGGCGCTGCGTGACGATTTGGCGAGCCGGCCGGGTCGCAATCTGATCGATCGTGCGCTTGATGTCCTTCAAAGCGGCAAGACGAAAACGGCAGGCGCGTGCGTCATTTCATTTGCACGAATTGCCGACACCGATATGTGGTATCCGATCGACCCCGATGGTGCGGTTGGCCGTGCTGGCGCTCTCCACGAGGTGACCGTCATGCTCAATCTGCGCCTGGCCCTGGCCTGCCTCCGTTCACTTCTGCTCGAGGACAAGGCCCCGGAGGCCGTAGAGCTACGCCGTCGGCGAGCGGCCCGATCGCCCAAACCGGAACCGGCCGCTCAGGATAACCGGCCACTGAGATACCACGACCTGCGCGCGAAAATTCAGGCGGGGTAACCGAAGCGGATACACCAAGACGCCGCAGTCTTCGGATGGGTGGAGGCCGGGGCCGGAATCGAACCGACGTACAAGGATTTGCAGTCCTCTGCATAGCCACTCTGCCACCCGGCCAGCGGCGGCACGCGCCCTTCGGGACCCGCGCAAGCGCAGCGCTATATAGGCCGGGCCAGCGGGCCCGGTCAAGCGGGCTTTCCGAGCCGATTTCGCTCGCGCGGGCGTGCCGGGCCGTTTGTACTTTCCTGGTTGAACAACTATAAGTCGCGGATATTTCTGTTGGGCAAGCACGGTCGGTTACGCGACGATGAGAGACTACGCGGCGGTCCGCCACACCATGGTTGAATCCCAGTTGCGCACCAACGAGGTTTCCGAACCCCGTCTGGTTGCAGCGCTCGAAGCGGTTCCGCGCGAGGCTTTCGTGCCGGAGCCCTTGCGCGGCATCGCCTATGTCGACGAGGATCTCGAGGTTGCGCCCGCACGCTTTCTCATGGAGCCCCGGGTGCTCGCCCTGCTGATCCAGGCTGCAAGTCTCGATGCCGCCGACGTGGTGCTTGATGTCGGCTGCCTGAGCGGCTATTCCACCGCCTTGCTCGCGTGCCTTGCGGACACGGTGGTCGGGCTTGAAAGCGATGCCGATCTGGCCCGGCGCGCCGATGAGCTAATGTCGACCCTGGGCGTCGACAACGCGGCGGTGGTGACAGGCCTGCTGGCGGAGGGCTACGCCAAGCAAGCTCCCTACGACGTGATCCTGATCGGCGGCGCGGTGCCCGAAGTGCCGCCGGCCCTGATCGATCAACTTGCCGAGGGCGGCCGTTTGCTGACCATCCTGAGACCGCCCGGAGCAGTCGGGCGCGCCGCGCTGATGCTGCGTCGCCACGGTCAGGTCTCAACCCGCGCCCTGTTCGACGCGGCGGTGCCGGCGTTACCCGGTTTCGAGCGCAATCCCAGTTTCGTATTCTAGGGTGAACACGGCGGCCGAATATCCGGCGCAACTCGACGCATCACAGGTTGCTGCTGTGCTCGCGGACAGTGCCGAGGCGATCGAGCTGCTCGATGTCCGCGAGGGGTGGGAGGTAAGCCTCTGCGCCATTGCCGGCAGCCGCCACATCCCGATGAACGATGTCCCCGGCCGGGTCGACGAACTGCCCCGCGACCGGGCGCTGGTGGTGGTCTGCCATCACGGCACGCGCAGTATGCAGGTTGCCCAATGGCTGCGCGCCCAGGGTTTTGAGAACGCGATCAATCTGGATGGCGGGATCGACGAATGGGCGCGCACGGTCGAGCCCGGGATGGCGAGCTACTGATATGGATGCATCACGTGAATAGCAGCGGTTCTACGGCACGCCGGTTTTTCGCGGCTGCGGTGATCGCGGGCTTGACGTTGGTCCTGTTCGCCGGGGCGGCGAGGGCGGAAACCCTGTCTGATGCCCTGAGCAAGGCCTATCAGTCCAACCCCACTCTGCTCGCCCAACGCGCTGCGCTGCGCGCCACCGATGAGCTGGTTTCCCAGGCATTGTCGGGCTGGCGGCCGACGGTCACGTTCAACGGCGATGTGGGCAAGTCCAAGGTCGATCAAGATTTAGGGTTTTTTGCTACCGACGAAACCCGCACCCCCCGGAATTACTCGCTCGGCTTCGATCAGCCGCTCTACCGTGGCGGGCGCACCCTGGCGGCGACCGAGCAGGCGGAGTTTCTTGTCCTCTCGGATCGCGCGCTGCTTGAATCCGTCGAACAGCAGGTGTTGTTCGACGCGGTAACCGTTTACCTCGATGTGCTGCGCGATTACGCAGTGCTTCAGCTCAGCCGAAACAACGAGCGGGTGCTCGAACGCCAGCTCGAGGCGGCGCAGGACCGTTTCGAGGTCGGTGAGGTGACACGCACCGACGTTGCCCAGGCCGAAGCCCGGCTGTCTCAGGCGCTGGCGGAGCGGATCGAGGCCGAGGGCCAGCTCATCGCAGTGCGCGGGGCCTATCAGCGGGTCATTGGCGAGATGCCCGCCGAATTGATTTGGCCGCTGCCCTTGCAACAACTGCCCGGAACCGAGGATCTGGCGCGAGAGGCCGCTCGTGTGGCCCATCCGAACATCCATGCCGCGATCTTTATCGAACGGGCGGCTCGCTCCGGGGTTGAGGCGATCACTGGCGAGCTGTTGCCCGAGATCAGCCTCAACGCGACGCTCTCGCGTAGCGACGAGAGTTCGAGCCGCGAGAGCACGTCGGAGGCCGTGGAGATTGCCGCCAGTCTGACCGTGCCGCTCTACCAGTCGGGCGCGGTCTATTCGCGGGTTCGCGAAGCCAAGCAACGGGCGGCGCAACGCCGCATCGAGGTCGATGAGTCCCAGCGCGACGTGCTCGAGGAGGTGACCCGGGCCTGGGAAGCCCTGATGACCGCTCGGGCCCAGATTACCGCATTCAACGCGCAGGTCGGGGCATCCGAGGTTGCGCTCGAGGGCGTCAATGAAGAGGCGTTGGTCGGCCTGCGTACCACGCTCGACGTCCTCGATGCCGAGCAGGAGCTGTTCGTGGCCCGGGTCAACCTCGTGCGCGCGCAGCGCGACGAAATCGTCTCGGCCTATTGGCTTAAAGAGTCGATTGGCGAGCTCAGCGCTGCGGTGCTGGGGCTTCCCGTCGCGCTTTATGACGCGACAGGGCACTACGATGAAGTCCGCGATAAGTGGTTTGGCCTCGATTCGGGCGGCTAAAATGACTCGTAAGAGAGGCTTGCAGCTCTATAGATTTCTTTAACAATTTGTTTTATCTTTCTAATTTCCAGAAATTCATGAGGGGCGGCGCGGGCTGCGCTGCGGCAGGTGGGGTATGAGCAACTCGAAATCCCAGCAGCAGGAACCCTCGATGGAGGATATCCTTTCGTCGATCCGTCGGATCATCTCCGAGGACGGCGACCAGAAGCCTGAGGCGGAGGATGTTCCCGAGGCGGAGGCGATCCCGGAGACCGAGGCCGCGCCCGAAGAGACGGCGGAGGCCGCGGACGAAAGCGACGATGTGTTCGATCTGACCGAAATGGTCGACGACTCCGGCAGTGTCCTTGAACTTGGTAGAGACGACGGCGAGGGCGTGCCCGAGGCGCTTGATGGGGACGAAGAGGAGGTCTTCGAGGGCGTCGAGGAAGACACTGTCGCGTCCGCCGCGGACGAGGATACCGAGCCCTTGATGTCGGACGGGGCGGAAGACAAGGCTACCGAGGCGCTATCCCGGCTGGCCCAGGTCGCTTCGAAGGGTCCCGTTGACCCTTCCTTGCTGCGGATTATGAACTCGGGCCTGACGATCGAGCAGTATGTTGTTGAGATGCTTCGCCCGATGCTTCGCGAGTGGCTCGATCAGAACCTGCCTTCCATGGTTGAACGCCTGGTCGAACGCGAAATCGAAAAACTCTCGCGCCGTGCCGACCCGCTCGATTAATTTGATCTCTCATTAGTAGCGGTGCGCCGGACGGCTCTGCGCAAGGGATCCCGTGCGGGGTGGTAGGCGAGTGCGCCCGGCCGTTGCGTTCCTGGTGATCCGCCGTTAGCTTTCGCCCATGCTTGACAAGATCTACACCCCTGCAGAGATCGAGGCGCGGCTTTACGCGGCGTGGGAAGATTCCGGGGCGTTCGCCTGTCGCCCGGACGCCGGGGCCCGCCCGTACTCGATTGTAATTCCGCCGCCCAACGTCACGGGCAGCCTGCATATGGGCCACGCGCTCAACAATACCTTGCAGGACGTGCTGATCCGGCATCGCCGCAAACAGGGCTGCGACGCGTTGTGGCAGGTCGGGATGGATCACGCCGGGATCGCGACCCAGATGGTGGTCGAGCGCCAACTCGCCGACGAGGGGCTCGATCGCAATGCTCTGGGGCGCGATGCGTTCATCGAGCGGGTGTGGAACTGGAAGGCCGAATCCGGGGGCTCGATCATCCGTCAGCTTCGCCGTCTCGGCGCCTCTGCCGACTGGGCGCGCGAGCGCTTCACCATGGACGAGGGCCTCTCTGCGGCGGTACGCAAGGTCTTCGTCGAATTGCACCGCGAAGGGCTGATCTACCGGGACAAGCGCCTGGTAAATTGGGATACCCACCTGCGCACGGCGATCTCCGATCTTGAAGTCGAACAACGCGAGATCGACGGATTTCTATGGTACATCGACTACCCGATAGAAGGCTCTAAAAATAAACATATAACCGTCGCGACGACTCGGCCGGAAACCCTGTTCGGCGATACCGGGGTGGCTGTCCATCCCGAGGATCCGCGTTATGCCGATTTAGTCGGCGGGGCGGCGATCCTGCCCTTGGTCGGCCGGCGCCTGGCGATCGTCGGCGACACCTACAGCGACCCAGAAAGAGGCACCGGCGCGGTCAAGATTACCCCGGCCCATGACTTCAACGATTTCGAGGTCGGGGTGCGCCACGGGCTGGCAGCGATCAACGTGCTCGACGCGAGCGGCCGGATGAACGACGAGGTGCCCGAAGCTTATCGGGGCCTCGATCGCTTCGAGGCGCGCGCAAAGGCGGTAGCCGAACTTGAAGCGCTGGGTTTGCTGGTCAAGACCGAACCCCATCGTCACGTCGTGCCTCACGGCGACCGGTCGGGCTCGGTGATCGAGCCCTGGCTGACCGACCAGTGGTTTGTCGATGCCGAAACCCTGGCCAAGCCCGCCATCGAGGCGGTCGAACGCGGTGACATCGTCTTCGTGCCGAAAAATTGGGAAAAGACCTATTTCGAGTGGATGCGTAACATCCAGCCCTGGTGCGTTTCGCGTCAAATTTGGTGGGGTCACCAAATCCCTGCCTGGTATGGACCGGACGGCATGGTTTTCGTGGCCATGGACGAGACCGAGGCGGCGGACGCCGCGCGGGCCCATTACGGCGAGACTGCGACGCTAACGCGCGATGCCGACGTGCTCGACACTTGGTTTTCCTCCGCGCTGTGGCCATTTTCTACCCTGGGCTGGCCCGAAGAGACACCCGAGCTCGCCCGCTACTACCCGACCGATGTGCTGGTCACGGGGTTCGACATCATCTTCTTCTGGGTCGCGCGGATGGCGATGATGGGCCTGCATTTCACGGACGAGGTGCCCTTCCGCACCGTCTACATCCACGCCCTCGTGCGCGACGAGAAGGGCCAGAAGATGTCCAAGAGCAAGGGCAACGTCATCGACCCGCTCGAATTGATCGACCGCTACGGCGCCGATGCCCTGCGATTTACCCTGGCTTCCATGGCGGCCCAGGGACGCGATATCAAGCTTTCGGAAAAGCGTGTCGAGGGCTATCGCAATTTTGCGACCAAACTTTGGAACGCCGCGCGCTTTTGCGAGATGAACGAATGCGCATCCACGCCCTCGTTCGACCCGGCGGCCTGCAGCCAAACCGTCAACCGCTGGATCGTGGGCGAGTTGATGCGGGCTGCCGAGGCCGGCGACGAGGCGCTCGACGCCTTCCGTTTCAACGACGCCGCCAACGGCCTCTACCAGTTTACCTGGGGCAGTTTCTGCGACTGGTACCTCGAATTGGTCAAGCCGATGCTCTATGGCCCCGAAGGCGCGGAGCGCGCTGAAGCCCGTGCTTGCGCTGCCTGGGTGCTCGACCAGATCCTGCATCTGCTGCACCCGTTCATGCCGTTCATCACTGAGGAGTTGTGGCAACGTCTTGATGCCACCCGCACCGAGGCGCTCATGGCCACGCGCCGGCCACCCTACGCCGAGGCCTTGCGTCACGAGGATGCCGGCCGGGAAATGAACTGGGTCTTGCGCCTGGTCTCCGAAGTCCGCGCCGTGCGCGCCGAGATGAACGTGCCGGCGGCGGCTCGCATGCCCCTACTGGTTCGTGGCGCAGGCGAGGAGCACTGGACTTGGCTCAAAAGTCACGGCCCGTCGATCGAGGCGCTGGCACGCGTCGCTTCGATCGCGCGTGACGAGGGCGTGGCCCGATTTGGCTGCGTGCAGGCGGTTCTCGACGAGGTCAGTCTGATCCTGCCCCTCGCCGACGTCATTGACCTCGAGGCGGAGCAGGCGCGCCTCGCCAAGGAAATTGCTCGCTTGCACGACGAGATAGGCAAGATTGAAAACAAGCTTGCGAACGATAAGTTTGTTTCCAGGGCGCCACCCGAAGTGGTCGAGGAACAGCGCGAGCGGCGCGGTTCTGCCGCGCGCACCCGCGCCCGGCTCGAAGAAGCGTTGGCCAGCCTGGCCGGCTAACGCGAAATCCGATGCATTCGTTTTGCCCGGATTTAGCAAGCCCGCGAGCGCGGGCCGCCGCTTATGCGGCGAGAGCCTTAGTGGCGACTGAACGCCGTATCGCTTTACCGTGTAAAGCGATTTGGAATATGCGCTAGCCGGTACTAGGAACGGAGTGAAACACACGATGGAACGACCTCGACCCGGCACGAAGATCGACCCCAAGGAAGATCTCGGCCCCCTCTACGTTCCTACCGACGAGGTAACGCTCGTTGAGGTGCCCGAGCTGCGCTACGTCACAATTAGCGGCAGCGGCGAGCCGACTGCTTCGAAGGAGTTTTCGGGCTCCTGCAAGGCGCTGCATTACCTCTCCTTCGCCCTCATGTTCACCCTGCGCGAACGCCGGCCCGACCTTAACTACGCGGTGATGCCAGTTGAGGCCCTGTTCTGGCAGGACGTATCGAGCGATGAGCCGCTGGATGCTGATGGCGGCTGGAAATGGACGGCGATGGTCATGGTGCCGGAGCTGCTCACCGAGCCCTTCGTCAAGGAGGTCGTCGCAGACGTGATCCAGTCCAAGAAGGCGAGGGCGGTGGAACGGGTCAAGCTGACGAGCTACACCGAAGGGGCGGCGGTGCAGATCCTACACAAGGGGCCGTTCACCGATGAGGGGCAGAGCGCCGGACGGCTGCAGGAATTCATGGCCGCCGAGGGCTATCAGGGTTCTGGGCCCCATCACGAAATCTACTTGACCGATCCCCAGCGGGTGTTGCCCCACCGCATGCGCACCATCCTGCGCCAACCCGTGACGCGCTGAAGCGCTGCCAGAGGGTTTAAAAATCTCTGGGTGCTGGATCCTCGTCGCTGGAATGTCGTGAAAATAGCCCTACTGGCTGGCTAGGCATTTGCGCAGATAAAGCCGTTCCAGCCGTGTGTCGCTAAGGTTGGCATTTTCGAGATTGGCGTTGGTGAAGTTGGCGTCGGTCAGCTCCGCTTCGGACAAATCGGCGCCCTCCAAATTGGCCCCACGCAGGCTGGCGCCGGTCAGCCGTGCTTTGGTCAGGATCGCATTGGAGAGGTTGGCTGGCCATTCTCGGCCCATCATCTACCCCTTGGCGTCGCGGATTGGCGCGGGGGAAAGGCTGGCGCCCCGCAGGTTCGCGTGCGTGAGGTGGGCTCCGGTAAAGTTGCTGCCGGTTAGGTCGCATTTGTAGAGCTTGGCGTCCGCCAGTTTGACGTCGCTCATGTTGACGCCCTGGAGGTTGCAACCCGACAGGTTGCTGTTCGACAGGTCTGCCGAGGCGAGGTCGACGCCGCGCAAGTCCGTGCCCGTGAGGTTCGAGGAGGCGAGTTTGGCGCCCACCAGCTTGGCGTTGGCCATGTCCGCGCCCTGGATCGACGAACGGGCAAGGTTGGCTTGCGTCAGGTTGGATTCGCGCAGCACGGCGTTGTCCAGCGTGCATATGTAAAGGTCGTTCGCAAACCATCCGGCGGTGGCCCCGCGACCGAAATTCATCAAGGCGCCCTCGCGCATGTCAGTGCCTTCGAGGTTGGCGCCGGTTAAATCCGCTTCGCGCAATTTGGTGCCGCGCATGTCGGCGCCTGCGAGGTTGGCGCCGACTAGGTCGCAATGTCAGAAATCCGTGCTGAACAGATCGGCCTCGCCCAGGTTGACCTCGTTCATCTTACTGCACGAGGCGTTCGTGCCGACTAGCTTCGCGTTGGCCAGGTTGCAAGCCACCAGCATGCATCCCTTGATATCAAGATTGGTGAAGCCCGCGCGTGCATCCTCGGCCATACTCTCCAGCCACGGACCGTGGTTGCGGATAATGGCGTCGATTTGGTCTTGGGCCATGGTCATAAGAACAACCCTCTACCCGTCCAGCCTTCCAAAGGACCGTCTTTCGTGCTCGCGAGGAAAAATTCCGGTGCGCCCGTCGCGCGTCAAATTGCATTCCGCATCTCGGGCAAATCGCCCGCACTCTCATAAGTATCTGAACGAAAATAGTAAAATTGTTGTTTAGGGTTAACGTTTCGGGTCATGTCTCGATCGCCCCGTTGGGTGCTCGACCCGGTGTCGCATCATGCTAAAGTCTGCTCCCCACGGGGCGTCGCGGCGTTTGCGCGCCCGAGCGAGACGAGGATGCACCCATGACCGCCCCATTCGATAAATCCAAACTGCCGAGCCGCTACGTCACCGAAGGCCCCGAACGCGCTGCCCAGCGATCTTACTACTACGCCATGGGCCTGACCGAAGAGGAGATCGACCGCCCCTTCGTCGGGGTTGCCACGGCGTGGAACGAGGCCGCGCCGTGTAATATCTCGCTCGGTCGCCAGGCTCAGTCGGTCAAGCACGGGGTTTCCGAGGCGGGCGGCACGCCGCGCGAATTCACCACGATCACGGTGACCGACGGCATCGCCATGGGGCATCAGGGCATGAAATCGTCGCTCGTCTCGCGCGACGTCATCGCGGACAGTGTCGAGCTCACCATGCGTGGCCATTGCTATGATGCGCTCGTCACCTTGGCGGGATGCGACAAGTCCTTGCCCGGCATGATGATGTCCATGCTTCGGCTCAACGTACCGTCGGTCTTCATGTATGGCGGCTCGATCCTCCCCGGACGCTTCCACGGCCGCGACGTCACCGTGCAGGATGTCTTCGAGGCGGTCGGCCAGTACAGCCAGGGCGAGATGTCCGCCGAAGAACTGCACGAGCTGGAACGCGTTGCCTGTCCCTCGGCCGGAGCCTGTGGCGGCCAGTTCACGGCCAACACCATGGCTTGCGTGTCCGAGGCGATCGGCCTCGCGCTGCCGGGCTCGGCGGGCGCGCCCGCGCCTTACGAGGACCGCGACCAATACGCCGTTGCGTCGGGTGAGGCGGTCATGCGCCTGTTGGCGGCGAATATCCGTCCGCGCGATATCGTCACGCGCGAGGCGCTGGAGAACGCGGCAACCACTATCGCGGCGACGGGCGGCTCGACCAACGGAGCGCTGCATCTACCGGCAATGGCCCACGAATGCGGTATCGAATTTGATCTCGCCGAGGTCGCCGATATCTTCAAACGCACGCCCTACATCGCCGATCTCAAGCCGGGCGGGCGCTACGTTGCCAAGGACATGTACGAGGTTGGCGGCGTACCGGTCCTGCTCAAGACGCTGCTCGACGGCGGCTATCTGCACGGCGATTGCCTGACGGTCACGGGCAAGACCTTGGCCGAGAACCTCGCCGACGTCGTCTTTCCTGCGGATCAGGACGTCATCCGGCCGACCAGCGACCCGCTCTCGCCCACGGGCGGTGTAGTCGGGCTCAAGGGCAACCTCTCGCCCGACGGTGCGATCGTGAAGGTCGCCGGCATGAACCGGCTGGCCCATACCGGGCCGGCGCGCTGTTTCGACAGCGAGGAAGAAGCCATGGCCGCCGTGCTCGAGCACCGCTACGAAGAGGGCTGCGTCATCGTCATTCGCTACGAGGGTCCCAAGGGCGGCCCCGGCATGCGCGAAATGCTGAGCGTGACCTCGGCGATTTACGGCCAGGGTATGGGCGACAAGGTCGCCCTCATCACCGACGGCCGCTTCTCGGGCGCGACCCGGGGCTTTTGCATCGGCCATGTCGGCCCCGAGGCGGCCGTGGGCGGGCCGATCGGCCTGCTGCGCGATGGCGATATGATCACCATCGACGCCGAGACCGGAACCCTAGACGTCGCGCTCTCCAAAGCGGAGTTCGCCGAGCGGGCTAAGGCGTGGGCGCCGCGCAGCACCGATTACCAGTCCGGCACACTGTGGAAATACGCCCAGCTTGTCGGGCCCGCCTACAAGGGCGCGGTCACCCATCCGGGCGGCGCGGCCGAAACCCACACCTACGCCGATATCTGAGCGCGCGCCTCAGTCGGTATAGAGCATGTGGATGAAGTCGGCGATCTTGTAATCGGCGTCGTAGACACCGTCGGCGAAGTAGTCATCCGCGTAGTGCGAGATGATGTTGACCGCGTCAATATCGTTCCACAGCAGGGCCGGGATCAGCACCGAGCCGTAATCGTCGGTGCATTGGCCGGGGCCGAATAGAGTGGGAGTACCGTCGGGCAGGTGCTCGTCGTCGTAAAGCTTAAAGCTAAAGCCGCCTAGGCACGTCCCGCGAACCAACTCGAAAAATGGGCCCAGAGAATCCCGGGGCGTCATCGTCGCGTCGCCTTTAAAAAAATACATCGCGCCGGTGACGTCGCCGTCGTCAAAGAACGCAAAATAGCGGTCCGCCGGGTAGACGCGCCAAAATTGGCTCATTCCCGAGAGTTCGAGCATGTTGAGAATGATCTGGATGTCCTTGTCCATGCTCCCGGTCGTCTCCGGCGGGCTCTCGCCGCTCTCGCCGCTGAACGGATTGGCGGAACTGCCCGGCGTTCCCGGGTCGGCGCTGGGCTACGAACCGGCGACGCAGTCCTCGAGCCGCGAAATCGCGTCGCTGGCGCCCTTAAGCGCGAAGAACAGCGTTTCCTGCGCCGTGTTGATGTAGAGCTTCGCTGCCCTGGCGCAACAGGTCGATATTCCAAGGCGTGTAGGCGATTTCGATGTCGATCATGTCGTAATGGATCACTTCCGCCCAATGCTGGACGAGGTCGGTGGTGTCGATAGAGATCGTTACCGAATAGGTCGCGTCGTCTTCGAGCTGCCAATCGGGGTGGGCGAGGTCGATGACGAACACGCCGTCGCCCGAGACCGAGAACAGCAGGTCGTGGCCGCTCTCGTACGCCGCATCCATAGCGCACTAGGAGAATTTTCCGTACTCGTCGTCGTAGGACGGGCCGATCCAGCTGCCGACCTCGAATTCGTCGCCCCAGGCCGTGCTTGCCATGCCGGTCAGAAGACCGGCCGCCAGGACCGGCGCTAGTATTTTCTTCATCACGTTGCCTCCCACGGACGATTGCCACCCGAACGGTGTCTTCCGGCTACTGCCAGTTGCGCGGCATGCCGCCAACCGCGCTGAAACGGTCCTCGCACCGGCCGGGCGGGATGCGCTACACTCGCGCACCATGCGGATAGCGGTCGGCGGCTTCGAGCACGAAACCAATACCTTTGCCCCGGTCGGCGCGGGCTTCGTCGAGTTCGAGCAGTCCGACGCCTGGCCCGGCCTGACCCGCGGCGAGGGGTTGTTCGAAGCGGTTGCGGGAATCAACCTACCGGTTACGGGCTTTGTCGAACGTGCGCAGGCGGCAGGCGCCACGCTGGTGCCGCTCTCCTGGTGCTCCGCCGTGCCCTCGGCGCAAGTCACCGAGGACGCCTTCGAGCGCATTGCCGCGCTTCTGCTCGAGGATACCGCCGCCGCCGGGCCGCTCGACGGGGTCTATCTCGATCTCCACGGCGCCATGGTGTGCGATCATCTCGAAGACGGCGAGGGCGAGCTGCTGCGCCGGGTGCGCGGCGTCATCGGCCCCGATCTGCCCCTCGTCGTCAGCCTCGATCTTCACGCCAACGTCACGGCGGCGATGGTCGGCTATGCCTCGGCGCTGGTTGCGTTTCGTACCTACCCCCATATCGACATGGCTGAAACCGGCGCGCGCGCCGCCGACGAGCTCGCCCGCCAGATCGAGCAACGCACGCGGCCCACCGCCTTTTTCACCAAACTGCCCTTTCTCGTGCCCGTGCAATGGGGCTGCACGGGTATCGAGCCCGCGCGCGGCCTGTACCAGCGGCTTGCGGATATTGAGCGGGATGCGCCCGTGCTGCTCTCCTACACCCAGGGCTTTCCCCTCGCCGACATCGCCGAGTGCGGTCCGGCGGTACTCGCCTACGGCGACGATCCCCTGGCGGTCGAGGCGGCGGGCCAGAGCCTGACCGATGCCGTGATCGAGCAGGAGGGCAATTATGCAGGTCGCTTATGGTCGCCCGACGAGGCGGTTGCCGCGGCCCGCGCCCACACCGGATCGCGTCCCGTCGTGCTCGCCGACACCCAGGATAATCCCGGCGGCGGCGGCAATTCGGACACCGTGGGCCTGCTTGAAGCCCTGGTCCGCAG
>Ga0302135_10000753_pt1 | contig 19568 bp, 21 predicted proteins | sample CBN3_surface_MG_FD_203119 | JGI IMG/M metagenome (GOLD analysis project Ga0302135, IMG submission 203119) | Marine microbial communities from Western Arctic Ocean, Canada - CBN3_32.1 | ecosystem: Environmental > Aquatic > Marine > Oceanic | place: Canada: Western Arctic Ocean | collected...
ATGCGCTTTATCTGGCCAATTTCTATTCTACCAACTCGGGCTGCCAGCCCGATTCGACCAAGCATCACGGCATCGGCTTTACCGCGGTGCTGCTGAAAGTGGGCGAAGAGCCGGAACTGATCTGCGACGAGCCGCCGCCCGAGCACCTGATCTCGACGACGCGCCACCGCTGGAGTCTCAACGTCATCCAGGCGACTATGGACGCGGTGCGCGAGCGCAATATCGGCGGCAAGGTGGCGTTCTGCGGCACCGAGATCTTTCCCATGAAATACTGGGCCGAGCTGCAGAAAGGCCTGCCCAACATCGACTGGGAGTTTGACGACCAGTTGATCGAGAGCGCGCGGATGATCAAAACGCCCCGCGAGCTCGACTGTTTCCGCGAGGGCGGCGAGATCGTGACCGGGGCGCTGAGCCTGCTGATCGGCGGGCTGGTTGCGGGCAAGAGCGAGGCCGATGCTGCGGCCGACGCGATGGCCGAGGTCACGCGTCACGGCGGCTCGGTCCATATGATCCCGGTCAACCACGGCGAGCTGATCGAGTTCTTCTGCCGCAATCCGCTCGCCGGCTATTCGACCGACGTGCCCGCGCAGGGCGATCTCGTGCGCGGCTGGGTCTACGGCCCCATCTGGCAGGGCTACTGGCTCGATCCCGGACGCACGGCGGTCTGCGGCGGCAAGCCGACGCCGGAGCAGAAGGAGCTGATCGAGGGCTGCGGCAGTTTGATCACGGAGTTGTCCGATATGATCAAGCCCGGCGTGCGGGTCGGTGATGTGGCCCGGCGCGGCAACGAGATCGAGGCCGAGTTTGGCGGCAAGCTCGACCAGGCGCACCAGAAGTGGCCGCTGTTCGGCCACGGCAACGGCCTGTTCTGGGAGCCGCCCTGGCTGGCCGAGGACCTGGGCCACGAAGACTTAGTCTACCAGGAGGGTATGGTCGCGAGCACCGAAGCCTTCCTATCGCGCGACGGCGTCGGCTCGGCGGGCTTCGAGAACAACTTCATCGTCACCGCCGACGGCGTCGATATCATCACGAAGACGCCCATGTACTGGTGGGACTAGGCGGCGCGTCCCGAACGGAGCGGCCAAGGCGGACCACTCCGGCGATAAAAAATGAAACGCCGCACAGCGCCCGGCGGGGACATCGCGTCGGCAAAGGGGGAGAGACGCCATGTCCGGGATGTATTTTCCGCAAAGCGAGTACGAGCAGCGTTGGGCCAATGTTCAGGCCGAGATGGCCAAGCGGGGCTATGAGAGCGCGGTGATCTGGAGCCGTTCGGCGGGCACCCACGAGCGCTGCGCCGACGTGCTTTACCTGACCAACTGGTACTCATGCCATTCGGGACATGAGCCGGAAACTCCCTTGTGGAGCGCACGGGCGCATGCCGCGGTGATCATGCAGAAGGGCGAGACGCCGCATCTGCACATGGACGAGCCCGACCCGCGCTTCGAGCTGCTCTCGACCGATCGCGCCGACTGGCACATGAATCCGGTGGTCGGTGTCGCCGACGAGCTCAAAGCCCGCGGCATCGCGGGCAAGGTAGCGCTGGTGGGGAGCGATTTTTTCGGTGCGAAATACATGAAGCAGCTCGAAGAGCTGACGCCCGGCATCGAGTGGGTGTTCGAGGACGATCTCGTCCAGAAGCCGCGCCTGATCAAGAGCCCGCGCGAGCTCGACGCCTTTCGCGAGGGCGGCGAGACTGTGACGCTGGGCCTGAATAAGATGTTCGAGCTGTTGCTCATGGGCAAGACCGAGCGCGAGGCGGCAGGCGAGGGTGCGAAGATCGTGATCGAGCGGGGCGGCGTGCCGACCCTGCTCCGGGTCTCTCATGGTGTTGGCAAGGAGATGACCAACTTCGCCCGCGAGCCGATCGTCGGCGCTAGCGACGATGCGGCCAAGCAAGGCGACATGGTGCGCGCCTGGCTGATGGGGCCGATGGCCCATGGCTACTGGCTCGACCCCGGACGGACCACCGTGATCGGCCGGCCGACCAACGAGCAGCGTAATCTGATCGAAGCCTGCGGCGGCGTTGTCCAGAAAGTGATGGACGCGATCAAGCCCGGCATGAAGGCCAAGGAGGTGGCGCGGATCGGCGACAAATTCAATGCCGAGGTCGGCTTGCCGCCGGACCAGGCGGGCGCGCAATGGCCGCTCTACGGTCATTCCCTCGGGCTCTTTTTCGAGCGCCCGATCTACGGTGAGGAGACCTGCGAGGACGACGAGACCATCGAGGCGAGCATGGTGTGCAGCTCGGAGCATTTCCTCATGTCCGAGGGGGTAGGCTCGGCGGGTTTCGAGCAGAACTTCATCGTCCACGAGGACGGCAACGAGCTTTTGACCAACACGCCGATGTATTTTTGGGATTGAGCCCGCGCGTGCGGGGGTGGGAGAGAAGAGCATGACCCGGCGGTTCGTCATCGCCATGATGAAGCACGAGACGAACACGTTTTCGCCCGTGCCCACGCCGCCCAAGCGCTTCGGCGCCCACGGTCCCGCCTTCGGGGCCGCGGCGCGCATGGAGTTCCAGGGCACCAACACGCCGCTCGCCGCCTTTCTCGACCTCGCCAACAAGGCGGATGCGGAAATCGTTACCCCGGTTGCCGCTGACGCCCTGCCCTCGGGCCCGGTCTCGGCGGAAGCCTATGAGGTGATTACCGACGCGATCCTGAAATCGATCGAGGCGGGGTGCGACGCCTGCTTCCTCGACCTGCATGGCGCCATGGTCACCGAGACCAACGACGACGGCGAGGGCTTCCTGCTCGAGCGTATCCGTCAAGCCGCACCCGGCCTGCCGATCGCGGTGGCGCTCGACCTGCACACCAACCTGACCGCGCGGATGGTCGAGAACTGCACCGCCATGGTCGGCTACAAGACCTATCCTCATGTCGACATGTACGAGGCGGGTGAGCGCGCGGGCAAGATCCTGATCCGCGCGCTGGACGGCGAATGCGACCCGGTCATGGCGTGGGACAATCGGCCGTTGATGCCGCACACGCTGTGCATGGGCACGGATTCCGGCCCCATGGCCGAGCTGGTCGAGCGCTGCCGCAAGGAAGAAGCCGGCGGCCTGCCTGCCGCGACCGTGTTCGGCGGCTTTCCCATCGCCGATATCGAGAACGCGGGGCTGTCTTGCGTCGTCGTCTCCGACGGTGACCGAGCGATGGCCGAAAAACTTCGGGACGAACTGCTCGACGAGGCCTGGGCAAGGCGTGCCGATTTTGTCTACCGCTCGCCGCCGCTCGAGCAGTCGGTCGCCGGGGTCAAGACGATGAAGAAGGGCCCTATCCTGCTGATCGACCACGCGGACAACTGCGCCTCGGGTGGCACCCAGGACACCACCACCGTGCTTGCCGAGATCATCCGCCAGGAGCTCGACGACGTCGCCGTTTTCGCGATCTGCGACCCCCAATCAGTAGCGCATATGATCGAGGTGGGCGTGGGCAAGGAAGTCACGCTCTCGCTCGGCGGTAAGGTCGCCATGCCCGCGATCGGGCGGGTCGGCGAACCGCTCGAGGTGACGGGGCGGGTGCGCCATATCTCGGACGGCGAATTCATCGTGCGCGGGCCCATGTATACGGGCGTGCGCGCCGCCATGGGGCGCTCGGCGGTGCTCGATACGGGCAAGGTCGAGATCGTCGTGATCGAGCGCAACCACGAGCCCTGGGATCTGGGTTGCTTTCGCTCGGTCGGCATCGAGCCGACCCACAAGCGCTACCTGATGCTCAAGTCGCGCATCCATTACCGTGCCGGCTTTGCACCTATCGCGAAGCATATAGTTGAATGCGCGGGGGTCGGCGTGACCTCGTCGGACGTCAGCCTGTTCGAGTTCAAGAAGCTGCGCCGGCCGATCTATCCGCTCGATGGCGACGAGGCGTTCAACTAGCGTATTGGTGCCCTTGGATTCAGGTCAAAGCGGATCACGCGACCTGGTGCGAGCCTGAGCGCGATTAATCGGGCAGCAGGGGCGCGCGCCATGCGCGATATCAGTGTTGATCAGGCTTGCTTCATCGTGGTCAAGACCCGCGAGTACCAGGCCAAGGTCGGGCCGGTAGACGAGAACATCGACGACGCCGAGTGCGACGTACTCGAAGGCTTCGCGGGCGATCCCACCTTCGGCGAACTGACCGAGGCGGTGCGCGATCTCAACACTGACTAGCGCGCCGAGCTGGTCGCGCTCACCTGGGTCGGGCGCAGCGATTTTACCAAGGCCGACTAGGCCGAGGTGATCGAAGGTGCACAACAGGTCATCGGCGAGCACTTCGGTGGCGCTCAGATAGCAAAGCTCCGTATCGCTCATGGCTCTCTCTCCGCTCGGGCGGTCCGCCGCCTAGAAGCCAATCCAGCCCTGGCCCGAGGCGCCGTCATAGAGCAACTTGAGCCCGGCCAGGATCAGCAAGCTGTAGAGTATCCGGTAAAACGACTCCTTGGGAATGCGCCGCTGCAAGTGCACGCCGAGCCAAATGCCGAGCGGCGCTATGGGGCTCAGGATCAAGCCGGTCAGCAGGGTCTCGCTCGTGAACAGGCCGAGCACGCTATAGGGGATCACCTTGACGTAGTTGACCACGAGGAAGAACACCACCGTGGTGCCGACGAAGATGTCCTTGTCCATTTTCTGGGGCAGCAGATAGAACTGCACCGGCGGGCCGCCCGAATGGGCGATCATGCTGGTAAAGCCCGAGGCCGCGCCCGACAGCCCGCCGGTCAAGATGTGCGGTTTCGTGGTGCGCTTGGCGGCACCGGGTGCGAACAGGCGATAGAGCGGCACCGCGATGGCCAACGCGCCGATCATCAGGCGGATCATATCGTCGTCGAGATAGCGAAAGGTCAGCGCGCCCGCGAGAATACCGAGCAGAGCACCGGGCAACATGATCTTGAGGTTCCGCCAGTCGCGCGCCTCGCGGTAGGCGTAGAGCCCGGCGAGATCCATGACACAGAGCAGCGGCAGGATGATCGCCGCGCTCTGGATCGGCGAGATCACCAGGGCGAGCAGCGGAGTGACCATGATGCCTGCGCCGAAGCCGCCCTTGGAGATCCCCATGAGCAGCACCGTAGGCACCGCGACGATATAGAACAGGGGATCGGCGAGCGGCATCGGATGGGCGCGGGAAGTTCAGCGTCGGTGCGACAGCCGCAGCCGCGTCAGGCCGCGCGGAGCGCGAGGTAGGCGTCGCACAGTTCGATCATGCGCTCGCGCCCAAAGCTGGGCTCGTGGCCGGCATGGACCACCAAGACGGGCATCTCGCGTAAGCGTTGGACGGTCTCGATATAGACCGCGATATCGGAATCTTCGAGCTCGTCGAGCAGCGGTCCGTCATAGAGCGCGTCGCCCGAGAACAGCGTGCCGGTGCCTGCCTCCCACAGCCCCATGCTGCCTGGTGAATGGCCCGGCAGGTCGACGATTTGGAAGGCCCGATCGCCGGTCTTGACGACGTCGCCCGCCACGACCGTGCGCGTCGCGGCGGCGCCTTCGATATCGTAAGCGTCCGGGTCGTAGCCGGCGCGGGGCAGGGCGGTGATCAGCAATTCGGGCAGGTCATAGCCTGCTTTGTCCATTTTCGCTACGAAGTCGGCGCCGAAATTGGCGGTGCGCAGCTCGGCGAAGCTTTCGCTCTCGGCCATCAGCTGTGCCTCGCGCCGGTGGATGATGCGCTCGCCGAACTCGGCCATACTGCCCGTATGGTCATAGTGGTAATGGGTTGCGACCGCGGTGACCGGTTTATCGAGAATATCCTTGGCAAATTCGGCGAGGTTGCAGATGCCCAGCCCGGTATCGATCAGCAGATCGCGCTCGGTGCCGCGAACATGCCAGATGTTGCAGCGGATGAAGGGGTGGACGTGGGGCTCGAAGATGAGCGTAATCGCGTCATCCACGCGTCGGGTTTCGAACCAGTGATCGGCGATCTGCAGAGCCATCGGTCTCCTCCCCGCTGGCGGGCGTGTTGGGCGCGACGCCCTAATAGCCACTATCAACACGGGGTGCCCGGGCCATGCACGCGCCGCGGTTGCCGCCCGTTCACGGCTTGTTGAAGTGGTGTGTAGTAAATTTGCCAACGGAGTTGATTGTATCTAATCTTAAATGTAGAGAGCGCCTAATTTTGAAAGCAGCGTATTTAAATTAAGGAGGCATTAATTTATGAGCAGTCACAGTTTTGTTGCCGCCACGGCTCTTGCCGCCTTCATCACCGCCGGCGGTGCCGGCGTCCTGTCAAGCACGGCCCACGCCGGCGATGCCGATTTCGAGAAGTGCTACGGCGTTGCCAAGGCCGGACAGAGCGACTGCCAGACCGCTACTACGTCGTGCGCCGGTACGTCGAAAACTGACAACCAGGCCGACGCCTGGATCTTCGTGCCGGAAGGCACCTGCGACAAGATCACCGGCGGCAGCACCTCCGCAGGATAAGGGCCTCGGCGCGTTCCGACCCCCCTGGGAACCTACGATGGCAGCCCCTGCCATCCAGTTCCCGCGAACCCGATCCCGGCCTCCCAGGCCGGGATCGGGCTGCGCGCGCCCCATCACCGGGCGTTGACCGAGGCTCGCGCGCCGGTCGGTTGGCTGGAAGCCCATAGCGAAAACTATCTCGACGGCGGCCCAAACGCCCTATTGCTCGAAAACCTTCGGACCGACTACCCGATCAGCCTGCACGGGGTCGGGCTCTCGCTCGGCAGCGCCGATGGGATTGATCACGCGCATCTCGCGCGGATCGCCGATCTTGCCTCCCGCACCGAGCCTGCACTGGTTTCGGAGCATGTCGCCTGGTGCGGCACGGCCGAGGCCTTTCTGAACGATCTGCTGCCGCTGCCCTGGACCGAGGAGGCGCTCAAACCCCTGGTCGAAAATATCGACGCGATGCAGACCGCGCTGGGCCGCCCCGTTCTGGTCGAGAATCCGTCGAGCTACATGGCGTTCGCCGATTCCGCGATGACCGAGTGGGAATTTCTCGCGGTGCTGGCCGAGCGCGCGGGCTGTGGCCTGCTGCTCGACGTCAACAACGTCTATGTCAGCGCGCAAAACCTCGGCTTCGATCCCCGGGACTATCTCGCGGCGGTCCCGGCGGAGCGGGTCGGCGAAATTCACCTTGCGGGCCATCACGTCAATCACCTGGAAGACGGCGACGTCGTCCTGATCGACGATCATGGCTCGACGGTCGCCGACCCCGTCTGGGAGCTGTTCGCCGAGACCGCCGCGCGCTGCCCCAACGCCCCCGTGCTGATCGAGTGGGACACGCGCATTCCCGAGCTCGACGTGCTCGTCGCCGAGGCTACGAAAGCCGACGCGGTCACCGAAACCGCCCGCGGTCCGGAGGCTCGTCATGCCGGCGTGGCCTGATCTGCAGCGCGCGCTGGGCGCCGCCGTGCGGGCCGGGCCGGGCACGCCGCTCGCGAGCGAGCTGGCGAGCGCGCTGGTCGACCCGGCGCGTTTCGAAGTTCATCGCAACCACTACGTCATTACCCTGGTTGAGGCGTTGGAAACCACCTTTCCCGTGGTCCGCCGGGTGGTGGGAGAGCATTTTTTCCGTCAGGCAGCGCGCGTCTTCGTGCGCGCCGAGCCGCCGGCCCGGCCCTGCCTGTTCGAGTATGGCAGCGGCCTGGGCAGTTTCCTGAGCACTTACGGCCCGGCCGTGGAGCTGGTTTATCTGGCGGATCTCGCGCGCCTGGAATGGGCCATCAACGAGACCTGGCATGCTACCGATGCCGTCGCGTTCCAGCTGGACGAACTGGCCGGGCTCGATGCCGAGGCCCTCGAGGCCCTAGCACTCGGCCTGCACCCGCGTTATCGGCTCGTGATTTCGCCCTGGCCGGTCGACCAGATCTGGCGCGCCAACCGGGCCACCGATGCGGAGCCTGAACCCGTGGCGCTCGATGCGGGTCCTGCGCGGGTCCTGGTGCGCCGCACCGAAGACGAGATCGAGCTGGCCGGGCTGGGCGAGGCCGAGGCGGCACTGCTTTCGGCCCTGGGTCGGGGCGCGGATTTGGGCGAGGCGCTCGGCGCCGCTAGCGCCGTCCAATCCGAGACCGACCCCGGGGCCTGCTTCCTGCACCTTGCCGCGCTGGGCGCCGTGGCGCGCCGTGAGGCCCTTTCGCCTTTGCATACGCATCACTATCCGTCATCCGCCCATCCGTCACCCGACAGGGAGTTCCAGCCATGAGCCAGTCATCGTCCGGCCTGCCCATCGTTTCGGGCCTTGCCGGGCTTTATCAATCGATCGTTTTTATGCTCGAGGCGATGCCGCTCTCGCTCGCCCAGCTTCTGTTGCACATCGGTGTGGCGAGTGTCTTTATTCAAGTCCGGCTACGTAAAAATCCAGAGCTGGCAATCCACCGTCATGCTGTTCGAGTACGAATACGACCTGCCCATCCTTGGGCCGGCGACGGCGGCGTACCTGGGCACCATTTTCGAACTCGCCATGCCGATCCTGATCGACATCGGCCTGCTCACCCGGCTTGCCGTTTTGCCGTTGCTCGGCATGACCATCATCATCGAGATTTCTGTCTATCCGTTGAACTGGTCGGAACACCTGATCTGGTTTGCAATGCTGTTCTTCCTGCTGATCCGCGGTCCCGGCGCGATCTCGCTCGACCGTCTGCTGGGCCCCACCGTGGCCCGCTGGCTGGGGGTCTCCCGCTAGGCCCGCGGGTGCGCGCGCTGGATCGCACTCCCTGCTCGCGCTAGTCAGAGCGACGCCCGCGCGCGTCGGCCGGACAGGCCGCCGTGCGCGCCCGTGCGCCGCCAGACGGTCGCCCGATGTCCGAGACGCCGAGCCTCAAGCGCAGCCTGGCCCTGCCTCTGCTCATGCTCTACGGGCTGGGCACGACGCTGGGTGCGGGTATCTATGTGCTGATCGGAAAGGTCGCGTGCTCCGCCGGGATCTATGTGCCGGTCTCGTTTCTCGTGGCGCTCGGCCTCGTGACCGCGACGGCGCTCTCGTTCGCCGAGCTCTCCGCGCGTTACCCGAAGAGCGCGGGCGAGGTAATCTACGTTTTCGAAGGCTTTCACCGGCGCCACCTCTCGACCCTGGCGGGGCCGCTCGTCGTATTCACGGCGCTGGTCTCGAGCGCCGCGCTCGCCAACGGCTTCGTCGGCTATTTCCAGTAGTTCGTCGCGGTACCGGACGGGCTCTGCGTGCTCGGCCTCGTCGTGGCGCTCGGCCTGATCGCGGCCTGGTGCATTCTCGAATCCGTAACGCTTGTCACCGTCATCACCCTGGCCAATCTCGCCGGGCTGGAGCTGATCGTGTGGGTCGGGCGCGACGCTCTGGGCACCCTGCCCGTGCGCATCGACGAGCTGTTTCCGCCCCTCGAGACCGAGATCTGGCTTGGTATCCTGTCCGGCCCGGTGTTTGCCTTTTATGCCTTCATCGGTTTCGAGGACATGGTCAATGTCGCCGAAAAGGTCCACGACGCGCCACGCACCATCATCCTCACACTGATCTTGACCGGCATTCTCTATATCGCCGTCGCCTTGGTCGCCGTGCTGGCCATGCCGTTTGCCGAGCTGGCCGCGGCCGACGCGCCGCTTGCCGCGATTTACGAGCACGCGACGGGGCGTCCGGCCACGGTGATCAGCCTGATCGGTATCGTCTCGGTGCTCAACGGGGCGCTGATCCAGGTTATTCTGGCCTCCCGGGTGGCTCTATGGCCTGAGCTTGGAAGGCCGCTTGCCCGCGGCTCTCGGCCGCGCTCACCCATTCACCCGCACGCCGCTTGTCGCCATCGCGCTGGCGACCGCGCTGGTCATGCTGGTTGCACAGGCTCTCTCGCTGGTGGCGCTGGCGCAGGCGACGACCCTGATCACCCTCGCCATCTTCGTGCTGGTCAACGTGGCACTATGGCGGATCAAGCGGCGCGATCCACGGCCGGAGGGCCTGCGCGTGTGGCCGCGCTGGCTACCCGCGCTGGGCGCCATCGTCAGCGCTCCCTTCATGGGCTTTCAGCTAGCCCGCTTGGCAGGGCTTTGGGGCGCTCGCGCCGAGCAAAAAAAACCCGGCCGCGCGGGCCGGGTCTTGATCGGAAATTGGTGGAGCCGGGGGGAATCGAACCCCCGACCTCTTGAATGCCATTCAAGCGCTCTCCCAACTGAGCTACGGCCCCGTTGACCCCAAGCCGCGCAACGCTTAAGCGCTGCCCGGGTCGTCCTTGACCACGGCCGTCTCCAGCACCTCGGCCATGTCGTCTTCGTCCTCGCCGAGTTCGGAGACGTCCTCGATCACGTCGTCTTTAACTAACTTTCATCGTCCGTCGCAGCGTCCGCCTTGGTGTCGTCTGTTTCTTTGACGACCGGTGCGACCGGCGCCGCTTTCGGCACGGGCGCGGGACGGGCGCGTCTGGGCTTGACGGGCGGTGGCGGCTCGAACACCGTCTCGCATTTCGGGCAGACGATCGGGCTGCGTTGCAAATCGTAGAAGCGAGCTGCGCAACTCTGACAGGTTCGCTTCGTGCCCCATTCCAGTTTGACCACGCTTGTTATCCTCATAGTTGATAAGGCGGCGATGCAAAAAGATATGCCCGCCCAATTGCCATGATCGTCACTCCCTGTCAAAACCAATCTTTGCACACCCGCGTCCGGATCCCCCCCCGGCGTCTGAGTGGGCGAAGCGGGAGGATGACGATGACTAACCCTGCGCAGCCACGCTTCGCGGCGGGACGAGAGCCGTGAAAGCGCTCGTCTCGAGCCCCGCCGAAAGATTCGCCGGGCGCGTTAGCGTGCCGGGCGATAAATCGATCTCGCACCGCGCGGCGATCCTGGGAGCGCTCTCGGTAGGCATAACCGAGGTGAGCGGTTTGCTCGAGGGCGACGACGTGCGGCGCACGCTGGATGCAGTGGCATGGCTGGGCGCACGCGTCGAGCGCACCAAGCCTGCGGGCGGAGCTTCGTTGTGGCGGATTTCGGGAGTCGGGGTGGGAGGTCTTGCTGAGCCCAGCGGCGTGCTCGACCTGGGCAATTCCGGCACTGGTGTACGCCTGCTGATGGGCGCTGTGGCGAGCCAGCCGATTACGACCTTCTTCGCCGGCGATCCCTCTCTGAGTCGACGGCCGATGGCGCGCATCGCCGAGCCGCTGGAAGCCATGGGCGCGCGCGTTGTTGCGCGCAGCGGTACCCGCCTGCCACTTTGCATCAAAGGCGCGGCAGAGCCTCTGCCCATCGAGTATCGCTCAAGAATCTCCTCGGCCCAGGTAAAATCGGCGGTCCTGCTCGCCGGGCTCAACGCGCCGGGGATCACCCGCGTGATCGAGCCCGCGCCCAGCCGGGATCACACGGAATTGATGCTGCGCCATTTCGGCGCCCGGCTCGAGGTCGAGGACCGGGACGACGCCAGCCGCGCCGTGGCGCTGCACGGTCAGCCCGAACTCACGGCTCAGGCCGTGAACGTGCCCGGTGATATCAGCTCGGCGGCGTTCCCCCTGGCGGCGGCCTTGCTGGTGCCCGGCGCCGAGCTGGTGATCGAGAATGTCGGCGTCAATCCCCTGCGCACGGGTCTGCTCGAAACCTTGGACGAGATGGGCGCGGAGGTCACATTGAGCGCGCGCCGCGAGGCGGCGGGCGAGCCGGTTGCCGACCTGGTGGTGCGCGCTGGGCGCTTGCGCGGCGTCAACGTGCCGGCCGAGCGCGCACCCCGCATGATCGACGAGTATCCCGTCCTCGCGGTACTTGCGGCCTGTGCCGAAGGACGGACCGAGCTGCACGGCCTCGCTGAGCTCCGGGTCAAGGAAAGCGATCGGCTGAGCGCCATCGCCGATGGCCTGGCGGCCTGCGGGGTCGGCGTCGAGGTACGCCAGGACAGCCTGGCGATCGACGGCGCGGGGGGCCCGCCGCCCGGCGGCGGCATGGTGGAAAGCCGCTATGATCACCGAATCGCGATGGCGTTTCTGGTTCTCGGAATGGCTGCCCGCACGGCGGTGAGCGTCGACGATGGCGCGATAATCGCCACCAGTTTTCCCGGTTTCACGGCTCTGATGAACCGGTTGGGCGGAGCGATCGCCGATGGTTGAGCCCGCCGAATGCTTTGTCATTGCGGTCGATGGGCCGGCGGCATCGGGCAAGGGCACGCTGGCGCGCCGCCTCGCCCGGCATTGCGGCCTCGCCCATCTGGACTCGGGCGCGCTTTATCGGGCGGTCGCGATTCGGGTCTTGCGCTCCGGCGGCGATCCGGGCGACGCCGCCGCCGCCATCTTGGCGGCGCAAGGGCTGGAGGCGGGCGATCTCGAGGATCCGGGCTTGCGCGACGAAACTACGGGGCAGGCCGCTTCGAAGGTGGCCGCCGTTCCGAAAGTGCGCGAACTGCTGCTCGACTACCAGCGTGCGGTCGCCGCAACCCCGCCCGGCGCGGTGATCGACGGGCGCGATATCGGTACCGTCGTGTGCCCCGGTGCGGCGCTGAAATTCTTCCTCACCGCTGGGCTTAAGGCGCGTGTCGCCCGGCGCCTTAAGGAGTTGCAGGATCGAGGGGCCAAGAGTATACATAGCGCCCTTGAGCGGGAGATGGGGGAGCGCGACCGTCGCGATGCAGAACGGGCTGTGGCTCCCCTGAAACCTGCCGACGACGCGATCGAGATCGATACGACGGACTTGGATGCTGATGGCGTGTTCCAGTCCGTCTTGTCGCATGTCGAGGCATCGGGGCGCGCGTCACGGACCGGTTAGGGGACGCCGCGCGGCTTGGGCATTTGAAGAATTGTCGATCCTCTGGGTGTGCGCGAACGAGGCGGTGGCCTCGGGCCACGGAGCCGGATGGGTCGGAAAGGACCGAGGGATATGAACGAGAAGACCACGACCGACAGCGCTCCGGCAACGCGGGGCGAAGCGCCTCCCGCGATTATCGAGAGTTTCGCCGACATGCTCGAGGAAACGCTCGGCTCGTCGACCCGTTTCGAGGGCTCGGTGGTGCCGGGCAAGGTACTGAGCATTCAAAACGACATGGTTCTGATCGATGTCGGGCTTAAGGTCGAAGGCTGGGTTGCGCTCAAGGAATTTGGCGCCGAATCGCCTGGCGTGGGCGACGAGGTCGAGGTCTTTATCGACCGCATCGAAAACCGTCGCGGCGAAGCCGGGCTGAGCCGCGAGAAGGCCCGGCGCGAGGAAGCCTGGACCCTGCTTGAAAAGGCGTTCGAAAATTCGGAGCGCGTCACCGGCGTCATATTCGGCCGGGTCAAGGGTGGTTTCACCGTCGACATCAACGGCGCCTTCGCCTTCCTGCCGGGCAGCCAGGTCGACATTCGCCCAGTGCGAGACATCACGCCGCTGCTCAATACCGACCAGCCGTTCCAGATTCTCAAGATGGACCGCCGCCGGGGCAACATAGTGGTCTCGCGCCGCGCGGTGCTCGAGGATTCCCGCGCCGAACAGCGCGCCGAGTTGATCGAAGGCCTGCGCGAGGGCCAGGTGCTCGATGGCATGGTCAAGAACATCACCGATTACGGCGCCTTCGTGGACCTGGGCGGCATCGACGGCCTGCTCCACGTCACCGATATCGCGTGGCGGCGGATCAACCATCCGACCGAGGCGCTTTCCATCGGCCAGACCGTCAAGGTCCAGGTCATCCGTTTCAACCCGGAAACCCAGCGCATTTCGCTCGGCATGAAGCAGCTCGAGGCCGATCCGTGGGAAGGCGTCGAGGCGAAGTACCCGGTCGGCACGGTGTTCAAGGGCCGGGTCACCAACATCGCGGACTACGGCGCCTTCGTCGAGCTTGAGCCGGGCGTCGAGGGCTTGGTTCACGTCTCCGAGATGAGCTGGACCAAGAAGAACGTCTATCCGGGCAAGATCGTCTCGACCAGCCAGGAAATCGAGGTGATGGTGCTCGACGTCGATCCCCAGAAGCGGCGGATCAGCCTGGGCCTGAAGCAGTGCATGGCCAACCCGTGGGACGCCTTCGCCGAGAAGTACCCGGTCGACATCGAAATCGAGGGCGAGATTCGCAACATCACCGAATTTGGGTTGTTCGTCGAGCTGCCGGGCGAGATCTTCGGCATGGTTCACCTCTCGGATCTAGACTGGAGCAAGCCCGGTGAAGAGGCGCTCGCGGAGTACAAGATCGACGACACGATCAAGGCCAAGGTGCTCAATATCGAGGTCAACAAGGAACGCATTTCGCTTGGCGTCAAGCAACTGAGCGACGATCCCTTCGCCGGCAGCATGGGCAAGCTAAAGAAGGGCGATAGCGTGACCTGTACGGTGACGGCGCCGCAGGATTCCGGGATCGAAGTGGCCGTTTCCGACGGCGTGCAGGGCTTTATCCGTAAATCCGATCTCGCGCGCGATCGCTCGGAGCAACGCCCCGATCGTTTTGCCAAGGGCGATAAGATCGACGCCAAGATTACCAATATCGACCAGAGCAATCGGCGCGTCACGCTCTCGGTCAAGGCTCTCGAAGTCCAGGAAGAGAAGAAGGTGATGGCCGATTTCGGCTCCGCGGACAGCGGCGCCAGCCTGGGCGACATCCTGGGTGCGGCCATGAACAAGAAGGCCAAGGAATCCGAGGAAGAAGCCGAACCCGAGGCCAAGGCTGAAGTGGACGAGGAAGCCGAGGCTGAGGCGAAATCCAAAGCTAAAGTGGACGCAAAACCCAAGGCGGCTGCGAAAAAGAAGAGCGCTAAGGCCGACGCCGGCGAGGACGACGAGGCGAAGGGCAAAGACGCTTCCGGCGAAGACGCGCCCGCCAAAGACGACAGCTAGGGTCGCCGGGGCGGGGTTTTTTGCCCGCCCGACGCGGTTTTTGGGTGTCTCGGGGCCGCGGTTCGTTCCGGACCGGGCCGGGAGTATGGAAAAAAGCTATTTTCATAGAACGACTTGTGCTTGACGGTGCGGTGCTGGTTTGTCACCCTTTAGGTCAGGAATCGGAACCCGCTGGTTATGCAAGAGACGGTGATGCAATGCCACATGCAAGCGTCGCCGGGGTGCCGCTCCATTGTGAAGCTCGGGGGGAGGGCTTACTGAGATGACGAAATCCGAGTTGATCCTGCGGCTCGCCGAGATGAATCCGGGCCTCAAGCATCAGGATGCGGAGCGTATCGTCAGCGCCGTGTTCAACGAGATCTCCGCGGCGCTCGCCCGGGGCGATCGGGTCGAGTTGCGCGGCTTTGGGGCTTTTTCGGTGCGCCCGCGCGCCGCGCGCATGGGGCGCAACCCGCGCACCGGCGAGGCTGTGTATGTGGGCGAGAAGTATCTGCCCTTCTTTAAGACCGGCAAGGAGCTGCGCGGCCGCCTGAACGGTAAGGACGCCTAGTCTCGTCTGTGTCCGCCCAGCGCCGGGTGGAGGAGGGCTCGCGGCGCCTGTCGCGTGGCCCCTCAAGTGGAACGCCATATGAAGATTATTCGCTGGACTGCCGGGCTCCTTGCTCTGGTGATCGTCGTGGCCTTTGCGGTGGCCAACCGCGAAGGCGTCGCCGTCCGCTTCGATCCGCTGCCCTTTCTCATCGATATCCCGCTCTACGTCTTGGCGCTGGGCGCCCTCGGTGTGGGATTCTTCGTGGGCGGCGGGGTGCAGTGGCTGTTTGCCGCACGCTGGCGCCGCCTCGCGCGCGAGCGCAAGCGCCGCGTCGGCGCGCTCGAGACCGAGACTGAGGGGTTGCGCGCCGAGCTTGCGCGCCACGAGGCGGCCCCCGAAGAGGTCCAGATCCCCCTGCCGCCGCCGACCGACGGGGACTAACCCCGGTGGCTGCGCCGGTTTCGGGCAGTCGAGTTCTGGAGTAGACTGTGCCCCGAAGCGGCCTGTAGGGCCGGCAAAACGTGGTGGCGAGCGCGCGGGAGAGATTTACCATGGCCGAAATCGGCACGGCGGAGCGCCTGCTAGTTGCGATCGACACCACCGACCTTGAGGCGGCGCTCGGGCTGGCGCGCGCGCTTACGGGCGAGGTCGGCGGCATCAAGCTCGGCCTCGAATTCTACACCGCCCACGGGCCGGACGGCGTGCGCGCGATTGCCGATGCGGGAGCGCCGGTCTTTCTCGACCTCAAGTTCAACGACATCCCCAACACTGTGGGCGGCGCGGTGCGGGCCTGTGGGCCGCTCAGCCCGTTCATGCTCACGGTCCACGCGCTGGGTGGCCCGGCTATGTTGCGCGCCGCCATGGCCGCGGCGTTCCGCCTCGGCGAGGCGGCCGCGGCCGAACGCCCTCGGGTGGTCGCGGTCACGGTGATGACCAGCATGGATGCCGTCGACCTCGCAGCCCTCGGGCTTTCGGGCACGGTCAGCGACGTGGTCGGGCGCCTCGCCGGGATCGCCCAGGAATGCGGCCTCGATGGCGTCGTCAGTTCGGCCCACGAAGTCGAGCGCTTGCGCGCTCAGTGCGGCGCGAAGTTCCGCGTCGTGGTGCCCGGCATCCGGCCGGCCTGGAGTTCGACCGATGATCAGAAACGCATCGTTACGCCGGGCGAGGCGATAGCGCTGGGCGCCGACTATCTGGTCGTTGGCCGGCCCATCACCCGGGCCGACGAGCCGGTCGAGGCGGCACGCCGGATCGTCGGCGAGATGGCGGCGAGCGGCGGCAAGAGCAAAATCCGATGAAAAGGAGTCAGCCGGATTTTACAAGCCCGCAAGCGCGGGGCGCCGCCTATGCGGCGACTGAACACCGTGTTGCTTTATTACGTAAAGCGATACGGAAAAACGATTAGGGCCTGCGCGATGAAACTCGACGTCAAAATTTGTGGGCTGTCCACGCCCGAGACGCTCGACGCGGCGGTCCGGGGCGGCGCACGGTTCGTGGGCTTTGTTTTCTATCCGCGTTCGCCGCGCAACGTCGATCCCGAGCGCGCCCGCGCGCTGGCCCGCGCGGTACCCGAGGGCGTCACCAAGGTCGGTGTGGTGGTCGACCCGGCAGACAGCGCGCTGGCCGCGATCGGTCCCGCCGTAGACATGCTCCAGCTTCACGGCGAAGAATCGCCCGCCCGGGTGGCCGAGATCCGCGCCCGCCTTGAGTTGCCGGTCATGAAAGTGATCAAGGTCGCGAAAGCTGTTGATCTCGAGAAGGCCGCGCCCTATTCCGACGTAGCCGACTGGCTGATGTTCGACGCCAAGCCCCCGCCCAATCACGTCGATGCGCTACCCGGCGGCAACGCGGTCGCCTTCGATTGGAAAATTCTGAGCCAGGCAACCAGCGGCGACGATCCCGCGCGCGGGCGGCCCTGGATGCTTTCCGGCGGGCTGAACCTTGACAATCTTGCCGAGGCCGCCGAGATCAGCGGCGCTTCGGTGGTTGACGTTTCGTCCGGGGTCGAGGAAAAACTGGGTGAGAAAAGCGTTGAGCGAATTCGCGCCTTCCTCGAGGCCGCGGGCGCCGCGCGCACGTAACGAGATAGAGGAGATCCGGGTGAGCGACAGCCTGAACACCTACCGCGCCGGGCCTGACGATACGGGGCATTTCGGCATCTATGGCGGACGCTTCGTGGCCGAGACCCTGATGCCGCAGATCCTTGAGTTGGAGAGCGCGTATAAGGCGGCGCAGGCCGACCCCGCGTTCCAGATCGAGCTGGACGACTATCTCGCCCATTATGTCGGCCGCCCCAGCCCGCTCTATTTTGCGAGCCGGCTGACCGAGCATTTCGGCGGTGCTAAGATCTACTTTAAGCGCGACGAGCTCAACCACACCGGTGCGCACAAGATCAACAACTGCATGGGCCAGATCCTGCTGGCGCGGCGCATGGGCAAGACGCGCGTCATCGCCGAGACAGGGGCCGGCCAGCACGGCGTCGCGACGGCGACGGTGTGCGCGCTCTTCGGGCTGCCCTGTACCGTCTATATGGGCGAGGTCGATATCGAACGTCAGATGCCCAACGTCTTTCGCATGAAATTGCTGGGCGCCGAGGTCGAGCCGGTCAGCTCGGGCTCGCGGACGCTGAAAGACGCCATGAACGAGGCACTGCGCGACTGGGTGACCAACGTCGAGGACACCTTCTACATCATCGGCACCGTCGCGGGCCCGCACCCCTATCCCCAGCTCGTGCGTGACTTCCAGTCGGTGATCGGGCGCGAGGCGCGCGAACAGATGATGGCCGCTGAAGGCCGGCTGCCGGACAGCTTGTGCGCCTGCATCGGCGGTGGCTCGAACGCGATGGGCCTGTTCCACGACTTCCTCGACGAGGAAAGCGTGCGCATCGTCGCCGTCGAGGCCGCCGGGCTGGGCCTGAATTCGGGCAAGCACGCGGCCTCGCTCACCGGCGGCAGCCCAGGTGTGCTGCACGGCAACCGGACCTATCTACTGCAGGACGACGAGGGCCAGATCATCGAGACCCACTCGATTTCGGCGGGGCTCGACTATCCGGGCATCGGTCCCGAGCACGCTTGGCTGCGCGACCAGGGGCGAGTCGAGTTCGCCACCGCGACCGACCACGAGGCGCTCGACGCCTTCCAACTTTGCTCCCGGCTCGAAGGCATTATCCCGGCGCTCGAACCCAGCCACGCGCTGGCCCACGTCGCCAAGATCGCCCCCGACCTGCCGGCCGATCATATTTTGCTGATGAACATGTGCGGGCGCGGCGACAAGGACATCTTCACCGTCGCCGAGCACCTGGGCGTAAAACTGTGATGGGCGGCTCACCGGAGCGCATCGAAAAACGCCTCGCGGCGCTTGCCACTGAGGGTCGCGCTGCTCTGGTCACCTTCGTCATGGGCGGCGATCCCGACATGGAGACCGGTGCTGCCATCCTCAAGGGCCTGTCCGCCGCCGGCGCCGACGTGATCGAGCTCGGCATGCCGTTCACCGATCCCATGGCCGACGGCCCCGCGATCCAGGTCGCCGGGCAGCGGGCGCTGGCCTCGGGGGCGACGCTGAAAAAGCTACTCGCCCAGGTCGCCGACTTCCGCAGATTTGACGCCGAGACGCCGGTCGTCCTGATGGGCTACTACAACCCGATCCACCATATGGGCGTCGATACGTTTATCGCCGCGGCGCTCGACGCCGGGGTCGATGGCCTGATCATTGTCGACTTGCCGCCCGAGGAAGACGCCGAACTTTGCCTGCCGGCGCTGGCCGCGGGCTTGCGCTTTATCCGGCTCGCTACGCCCACCACCGACGACGCCCGCCTACCCAGAGTGCTCACGAATACCAGCGGCTTCGTTTATTACGTCTCGATCACCGGCATTACCGGGGCGGCGCGCGGCAAGACCGGCGCGGTCGGCGACGCGGTCGCGCGTATCAAGCGCCATTGCGAGCTGCCCGTCGTGGTCGGATTCGGCATCAAGACGCCCGAGCAGGCGGCCGAAATCGCCAAGGTGGCCGACGGCGCGGTGGTCGGCTCGGCGCTGGTCTTGGCCGTGGCCGAGGGCCTCGACGCGCAGGGTAACGCCCTCCCCGGCTGCGCCGAGCGGGTGCTCGAGCTGGTCGCGGCGCTGGCGTCGGGCGTGCGCGGCGCGCGGAAGGGCTAGGGGCGAGTGAACTGGCTCGAACGCTTCGTACGGCCCAAGATCCGGGCCCTCGTCCGCAAATCAGATATTCCCGAGAACCTGTGGGATAAATGCCCGGCCTGCGAGCAGATGCTGTTCCATCGCGATCTCGACGCGAACCGTTTCGTCTGCAGCGCGTGCGGTCACCATCTCCATTTCCCCCCGCTCAAGCGGCTCGCCGAGCTGTGCGACGAGG
>Ga0302135_10000755_pt1 | contig 19508 bp, 17 predicted proteins | sample CBN3_surface_MG_FD_203119 | JGI IMG/M metagenome (GOLD analysis project Ga0302135, IMG submission 203119) | Marine microbial communities from Western Arctic Ocean, Canada - CBN3_32.1 | ecosystem: Environmental > Aquatic > Marine > Oceanic | place: Canada: Western Arctic Ocean | collected...
CCAGGCCGTGGATCAGCTTGCGGACCTGGTGGAAGGTGATGCCGCCGGGGGCCGGGGCGGCGACCGCCGGGGCGATGGTCGGGTCGAGGCCGTCGGCGTCGATCGTCAGGTAATAGGTGCCGCCGTCGGGGATGCGGGCGAGGACCGACTCCATGCCGTGATCGTGGACCTCGTATGCCGTGACGATATGCGCGCCATAGGCGCGGGCGGCCCTGTCCTCCTCGCTCCGGGCGCTGCCCTGGCCGCGGATGCCGATCTGGAAGATTTCGCCAAAATGGTCCATCTCGGCGGCCCGGCGGATTGGGCTGGAATAGCCCTCGCGCACCCCGAATCGTTCCTCGCGCCAGTCGAGATGGGCGTCGATCTGGACCAGGGTCACGTCCTTCCAGCGGTCCATCGCCCGAAAGATGGGAATCGGCACGCCGTGATCGCCGCCCAGGGCGACGATTCGCGCGCCGGCATCGAAGATCTTGCGCGCGGCCGCCTCGGCCTTGCGGAAATGGGCGCCCAGGTCGCGGGCGTCGCCGGGCACATCGCCGACATCGACCAGTCGGATCGGCCTGCCGTCCAGCATGGGGCCGCCGACATCGTAGTCGAACTGGTCGGGCCCGATGCTCAACTGCGCCGATTCCCGGCGGATCGCGGTCGGCGCGTTGGTCTGGTCGTTGGTCACCTCGTCGATCGTGTAGGGATCGCCGTAGGGCAGACCGATCACGGCGACATGGGCGTCCAGGGACTCCAGGTCGGTGTGCAGCAGAATATCCATGAAGGTCTGGAATTCGCGGCGCGGCGGCACCGTCAGGCTTTCGGTCATTTTCGTCTCCCCCTTATCTCGTTCTTGCGTTGCGGCCGTTGCGGCTCGGCGGCGTGCTGGATGTCCCTCGCGGCGCGGGCTTGGACGGTAGCGCGCCGCTGCGCCTATGATTGCCCTGTTTGCCGCAGGGGGGGAAGACAGCGATGAAATTCGGTCTGATGACGCAGATCCAGATGCCGCGGCCCTGGGAAGCGGAGACAGAGCGCCGCGCCTATTGGGACGGCCTCGACCAGGCGGCCCATGCCGAGGCAGTGGGCTTCGATTATTTCTGGATCACCGAACAGCATTTCTATGTCGAGATCGGCCATTCCTGCGCGCCGGAGATGTTCCTCGCCGCGCTCAGCCAACGCACGACCAGGATGCGTCTGGGCTTCGGTGTCATCCTGCTGCCCTGCCACCACCCGTTTCTGGTGGCCGAGCGGGTGGCGACCCTGGATATCCTGAGCAACGGCCGGGCCGAATTCGGCGTCGGGCGGGGCACCGCCGGCTATATCGTCGAGGGCTTCGGGGTCGATCCGGCGGATGGGCGTGGCATCGCCGACGAATCCTTCGAAGCCGTCATGATGATGTTCGCGGACCCGCATTTCCCCGGCTACAAGGGCAAGCATTTCGACCTGCCCCCGCGCCAGGTCATCCCGCGCCCGATCCAGACGCCGCACCCGCCGCTCTGGGCGGCCGCCTCGAATCTGGAAACCTATGCCCGCGCGGCGGAGCGCGGCGTCGGCGTGCTCGGCGTGACCCGCAACACGCCGGAGGAAACCCGCCCGGCCGTCGAAGCCTATTGGGACGGTGTGCGCGGGGCGGACCCCAAGGGTTTCGCGGGCGTGGTGGCCAATCCCCATTGCGGGGCTTTCGCGATCACCTGCTGCGACGCCGATGATCGGGCCGGCCGGGCGCGGGCCTGCGAATTGGCCCGCTGGTATTACGGCGATAACGACGCGGAGCTGAATCGGCTGCGCTTCGGTTCGGCCGCCGGGGTGCCGGTGGTCAACGAGAAGGTCTGCGGCAGGACCGACGACGAGCTGATCGCCGATGCCATGGTGATCGGAGGCGATGCGGATACCTGCAGCCGGGCGATCGAACGCTGGGCCGAGATCGGCCTCGACCAGATGGTTTTCATGATCCAGGCGGGCCCGGCCCGGAATGACGAGGTCATGCGCTCGATCGACCTGCTGGGCGAGAAAGTCATCCCGCGCTTCGCGGATTAGGCCTTGGCTGCCGAGCGCAAACGCCTGGGCCTGATCGCCAATCCTGTCGCCGGGATGGGCGGTCGGGTCGGGCTCCAGGGCACGGACGGGGCCACCGTCCTGGCCGAGGCGCGGCGGCGCGGGGCTGTGCCGATCGCCCATGACAGGGCGCGGCGGGCGCTCGACGCGCTCAAGCGCGAATCCTCAGCTTTCGACCTTCTGGCCGCGCCAGGCGCGATGGGCGAAACCGATGCCGTGGCTTGCGGATTTTCTCCGCGGGTCCTGGGCGGAGAGCGAACGGAGACGACGGCCGAGGACACTCGCGCGGCGGCGCGCGCGATGGCCGATGCTGGAGTCGAGCTTTTGCTCTTCGCCGGGGGCGATGGCACGGCGCGGGATATCTTCGACGCAGTCGGCGACAGGGCCGCGCTGTTGGGCATTCCGACGGGGGTGAAGATGCAAAGCGCGGTCTTCGCGACGGGGCCGGCGGCGGCGGGCAGACTTGCGGGGCTCGTCCTGGCCGGGCATTCCAACGAGACCCGCCTCGCCGAAGTGATGGATATCGATGATGCGGCGATGGCGGCGGGCCGTCTTTCGGCACGCCTCTACGGCCATGCCCGCATCCCGGCGGCGCGGGGCCTGACCCAGGCGGCCAAATCGGGCGGCGGCATCGACGGGGACGGGGCGCTGGACGCCCTCGCCCGGCGCATCGCGCGGACCATGGAAGCGGGCCGTCTCTACATTCTCGGTCCCGGCACGACGACGGCTCGGATTCATGCGGCCTTGGGAATGCGGGCAGACCTGCTCGGCATCGACGCCTTGCGCGACGGCGTATCGGTCGGCAGGGATCTCGACGAAGCGGGCCTGCTGGCCCTGATCGACGGGAGGGGGGCGAGCATTCTCGTCTCGGTGATCGGCGGGCAGGGCTTCGTCCTGGGGCGGGGAAACCAGCCGATCAGCGCCGAGGTGCTGCGCCGCGCGGGCCCGGAAAACCTGATCCTCCTGGCCTCGATGGAGAAGCTGTTGGCCCTGCCGGACAGGGTCTTGCGGGTCGACACGGGCGATCCGGCGATGGACCGGGCACTCGAAGGCTATATCCGGGTGCTGACGGGGCCGGGCCGAAGCATCATGATGAGGATCGCCGCCTGACGACGAGAGAGGACGCATGAAGAACCGACTGGAGACGGCCCATCCCTATATGGCCAATTCCGTGCCGGCGATCAAAGAGGCGATGCTGCGCGCGATCGGTGTCGCGACGGTCGAGGAATTGTTCGAGCAGATCCCGGCCGAGCACCGTCTGAGATCGCCCCTCGACCTGCCGCCGGCCATGCCTTCGGAAAACGAGCTGCGCCGCCATGTGCTGGACCAGCTGCGCCGCAACGAAACCTGCGAGGACAATCTGAGTTTCATCGGCGGGGGCTGCTGGCAGCACCATGTTCCGGCCGTCTGCGATGAAATCGCGGGCCGGGCCGAGATGATGACCTCGGTCTGGGGCACGCCCTATTCGGATCACGGGCGCAACCAGGCCTGGTTCGAATTCGCCAGCCTGCTGGGCGAACTCGTGGGCTGCGATGTCGTGGGCCAGCCGGTCTATAGCTGGGGCTATGCCGCCGGGCATGCCATCCGGATGGCCGCGCGCCTGACCGGGCGGCGCCGGGTCCTGCTGCCCTGCTTGATCGATCCCGAACGCCTCTCCGTCATCAGCAATCTCTGCGGATCGAAGGAGATGGCGAGCCATATCGAGATCGTCGAGATCGGCTTCGACGATGAAACCGGCCTGCTCGATCTGGCGGATCTCGAAGCGAAGCTTTCGGGGGAGACGGCGGCGGTCTATTTCGACTGCCCGTCCCATCTCGGCCTGATCGAGAGCCAGGGGGCGGAGATCGCGGCCCTGGCCCGGCTCCACGGCGCGGAAACCATCGTCGGGGCCGATCCGATCTCCCTCGGCGTGCTGGAGGCGCCGCCTGTCTATGGTGCCGATATCGTCGTCGGTCCCATGCAGCCGCTCGGCATCCATATGAACACGGGCGGCGGGGTCGGCGGTTTCCTCGCCACGCGCGACGAGGCGCGTTACGTCCACGAATACCCGACCCTGCTGATCAGCCTCGCGCGCACGCGGCGGGACGAATGGGCTTTCGCCCTGTCCTGCGCGCATCAGACCTCCTATGGGCTGCGCGAGGAGGGCAAGGATTGGACCGGCAATTCGGTCAATAACTGGGCCATCGTCAACGCGGTCTATCTGGCGCTGATGGGACCGGCGGGGATGCGCGAGCTCGGCGAGCTGATCCTGCAACGCGCCAATTACGCGGCCTTCAAGCTGGTAGAAATCGACGGCGTGGCCCTGCGCTTCTCCGGCCCGCTCTTCAAGGAATTCGTCCTCGACTATGCCGGGACCGGCAAATCGGTCGCTGCGATCAATGCGGGACTGCGCCGCCACGGTATCTTCGGTGGCCGGGGCCTTGGTGATTTGGGGGGCGATCTGGGGCCGGATTTCGAGACCTGCGCCCTGACCTGCGTGACCGAGATCCATAGCCAGGCGGATATCGACCGGTTCGCTGATGCCCTGGCGGAGGAGGCCGCTCGATGAGCGAGAACACGAAACTCCGGCGCTATCACGCCGCCCGCTGGGACGAGCCGGTGATCCACGAGATGGGCCATCCGGGCCGGCGCGGCAATGTCTTCCCTAAACCCGAGGATGCGGTGCGCGAGGCGGTCGGCCCGGCCGCCGATCTGATCCCGGTAGCGCTGCGCCGCAAGGCCGCGCCGGCCTTGCCGGAGATGGACGAATACGACGTGCTGCGCCATTTTATCCATCTCTCCCAGCAGACCCTGGGCATGATGGGGATCAGCCTCTTCGGCACCTGCACCATGAAATACAATTCGCGCCTGATGGAGGGGCTGACGGCCCGGCCCGAGGTGCGCGCCGCCCATCCCCATCAAGACGAAGACACGCTGCAGGGCACCTTGGCCATGATCCACGGCCTGGACCGCATCCTGCGGTCGCTCTCGGGCATGGACCGTTTCGTCTTCCAGGCGGGCGGCGGGGCCGATGCCGCTTATACCCATTGCTGCGTCACCCGGGCCTATCACGCCAGCCGGGGCGAGCTGGCGCAGCGCGACGAGATCGTCACGACGATCCAGACCCATCCCTGCAACGCCGCCACGGCGGCCACGGCGGGGTTCAAGGTCGTCACCCTGATGATCGAGGAGAACGGCTATCCCTCGCTCGACGCCCTGAAGGCTGCGGTATCGGATCGCACGGCGGCGCTGATGATCAACAACCCGGACGATATGGGCGTCTACAACCCGGAGATTCGGGACTGGGTGCGCATCGTTCATGAGGCCGGCGGGCTGTGCTTCTACGACCACGCCAATTTCAACGGCGTGATGGGCAAGCTGCGCGCGCGCGAACTCGGCTTCGACGCCTGCATGTACATGCTGCACAAGACCTTCGGCGCGCCCAAGGGCAATGGCCCGGCGGTAGGCGCCTATGGCTGCTCGGAAGAGCTCGCGCCCTTCCTGCCCGCGCCCCTGGTGGTCGAGGAGGCAGGGTGCTACTGGCTCGACCGCGACCGGCCGCAAAGCGTGGGCAAGATCCGCGAGTTCTGGGGCAATGTGCCGGTGATCCTCAAGGCCTATGCCTGGGCGCGCGCCATGGGGGCCGAGGGCATCGACGAGGCATCGGACCTCTCGGTCCTGGCCAACAATTATATGGAGAAGGGCCTGCTCGCGATCCCGGGCGTGACCAAGTCCCAGTCCCATCTGACCCAGCGACGGCTGGAGATGACCCGCTACAGCGTCGAGAAGCTGCAGGAGGAGACGGGCATCGGCATCGGTGAGATATCCAACCGCATGACCGATTTCGGCATCGACGCGCCCTGGCTGGCCCATGAACCCTGGCTGGTGCCCGAGCCCTTTACGCCCGAGGCGGGCGAACTCTGGTCGAAGGAGGATATCGACCGCTGGATCGCCGTCCTCGCCGAGGTCGCGCGCGAGGCGCGGGAGGAGCCCGAAACGGTGAAGACCGCGCCCCACAACCAAGTCGTCCACGCCTTCGATCCGGCACCCCTGGAAGACCCCGACCATTGGGCGATGACCTGGCGGGCCTGGCAGCGCAAACGCGGGCGGGGATAGAGCGTTGTCGTTCGAAGGCAGCGATATGCTGCGGCCCGCCCTTCGACAAGCTCAGGGCGAGGCCCTCATGCTGAGCTTGTCGAAGGGCGGGCCGCGGCACGGCTTCACGGTATGGAGAACCCGACAATGACCGGAACAAGCGACTGGCGATTGCCCATCGGGCATACGCATCACATGGCGGCGACGGCGGGGCCCTTGACCTTCGTCGGTGGGGCGGGGGATTTCGATTCGGCGGGGGCGACCCGCAATCCCGGCGATCTGGGCGGTCAGATCCAGGGTGCAATGGCCAATTTGGCTGAGGCCTTGGCCGCCGAGATGTGCGGACTCGAGGATATCGTCCGACTCAAGGCCTTCTTCACGGCCGAGCCGGGGGAAGCGGTGCGCGACGACTGGGACGTGATCGCCGCCCTGGCCCGCCATATCGCGGCGGATCCCTTGCCGGCGATAAGCACCCTGCCGGTGCCCCTGCAGCCTTTCGTGGGCCAGCGTATCCAGCTTCAGGCCATCGCCCAGCGCGGCTGGCGCGGATTGGACGATATCCGGGTCGTCGAGCGGCCGGTTCCCGCCGCGCATCGGGACGCCTTCGGCGGCCGGGCGCTGACCGGGGGCTTGCGGGCCGGGGAGTTCATCGCGCTGTCCAACCGCACCGCGGCCGACGCGGAAGATCGCATCGCGGCTCCCGGAGACGGTCCGGCGCAGAGCCATGCGGTTTTCGAAATCCACGAGGCGACCCTGGCCGCCCTGGGCGCTTCGACCCAGGACAGCGTCAAGCTCGAGGGCTACTATTTCGGCACCACGCGTGAGCAATGGGCCGGCATGGCCAAGGCGCGGGCCAGCCATTTCCGGGAGCCGGGGCCGGGGGCGACCATGGTGCCCTGCCAGCGACTCCATCCGGACGGCGCGATGACCAAGCTCGAACTGCTGGCCATGCGCGAATCGCGCAACGGCTTCGACAAATACATTCCGCGCGAGGACCATTGGCCGGCCCGGGTCTGGGACTGGCCGATCCCCTTGCCCTACCGCCAGGCGATCGGGCTGCGCGACACGGTCTGGCTGGGTGGCCAGGTGCCGTCGGAGCCCTGGAGGAATTCCGGCCTGCGTGTCATGCCCGGCCGGCTGCTGCCCCAGACCCGCTTCGTGATGAGTTATATCGAGGACCTGCTCCGCCCCTTCGGCCGCCGGCCAGCAGACCTCAAATTCATGGTCTGCTATTACACTTCGGACGGCTCGGCGGCGGTGACCGAGGCCTTCGTGCAAACCCTGGCGGATTGCATGGGCGGCGCGTTGCCGCCGATGACCCTGGTTGCCCAGCCGATGATGCACACGGTCGAGAACACGGTCGAAATTTGGGGCGTCGCCGAGGGTTGAGCGGGACATAGACTGGCAAGGGGAGAATCGCCATGCGCTTCGTGACGGCGATGATGAAGCATGAGACCAACACCTTCTCGCCGGTGCCGACGTCGCTGGCTGCCTTCGCGGTCGGCAGCCCCGGGGGGGTGCCGCCGGAGGGCGAGGCGGCCATCGCGGCTTTCGGCGGGACCAACACCGGCATCGCCGCCTATATTGATCTGGCGCGCGAGGCGGGGGCGGAACTGGTCGTCGCCACGGGAGGCAATGCCGCGCCCAGCGGCCCGGTGGAGGATGCGGCCTTCGAGCATTTCGCGGAGCGCATCTGCGCGGCGGTGGCGCGGGGCTGCGACGCTCTGTTCCTGGACCTCCACGGCGCCATGGTCACGGAGAACCGGGACGACGGCGAAGGCGCGCTGATCGACCGGGTCCGCGTCATCGCGCCGGACCTGCCCATTGCGGTTAGCCTGGATTTCCACACCAATATGAGCCCGGCGATGCTCGACGGCGCAACGGTCATGACCGGCTACCGCACCTATCCCCATATCGACATGTACGAGACGGCGGAGCGGGCCGGGCGCATCCTGCTGCGCAGCCTGGCGGGCGAGGCCGATCCGCGCATTGTCTGGGGCAAGCGCCCGATGCTGACCCATACCCTGCGCCAGAGCCCGTCCCTCGCGCCGATGAAACCGATCATGGATCGGGCGCGGGCGGCCGAGGCCGATGGCAGCGTGCTGGCCGCCTCGGTCTTCGGCGGCTTTCCGATGGCGGATATTCCCCATGTCGGGCTGACCGCCGTGCTGGTCGTCGATGGCGAGGACGGGGTTGCGGCAGCTGAATCCCTGCGCGATGCCTTGCTCGATGAGGCTTGGGCGCGGCGCGCCGATTTCGTCTTCGATGTGGAGCCCCTGGCGGAGTCGGTCGCCCGAGCGAAAGCCTTGGAGGACGGCCCGATCGTCCTGGTCGATCACGGCGACAATGTCTTCTCGGGCGGTGCTCAGGACGTGATGGCGACGGTCGGGGAGGCCCTGCGCCAGGGCCTGTCCGATATGGCCGTGGGGCCGATTTGGGATCCCGACAGCGTGCGCGCCATGGTCGCGGCGGGAGTCGGGGCCGAGGTGACCCTGAAGCTCGGCGGGCGGACCTCGATGCCGGCTCTGGGCCTGCAGGGCCAGCCGCTCGAGATTTCAGGACAGGTGCGGCGGATCACCGACGGCCGCTATGTCGTGACCTGCCCGATGATGACGGGCCTGACCCTGGATCACGGGGTGAGTGCGGTGCTCGACACCGGCCAGGCCGAAATCCTCGTCTGTTCGGAACGGATGGAGGCCTTCGATTTGGGCGTCTTCCGCCATGCCGGGATCGAGCCGACGGCCAAACGTTATCTGCTGATCAAATCGCGTCAGCATTTCCGCGCGGGCTTCGAGCCGATCGCAAAACATATCGTGCTGCTCTCCGGGCCGGGCGTTACCAGCTCGGATTATTCGCTTTTCGACTTCCGTGCCGTGCCCCGGCCGCTCTATCCGCTCGACCCGGACATGACGCTCTAAAAGGCAGTTGAAAAAGGCGAACAGACCCTTCGAAACGGCCCTGCGGGCCTCCTCAGGGTGAGGCTAAAGTATTGAATTTCCTTATCCTGAGGAGCTCGCGTGAGCGAGCGTCTCGAAGGATGATTGGCACGACATTCCTTTTTCAACAGCCTGCTAACCCGCGCCAGAAACGATGCCCCAAAGACAACGGGCGCGACCGGTTGCCCCCGATCGCGCCCGTGCGCCGTTCGCTCTCTCGATGATCAGTCGAGGATGACGAGGTTGTCAGCTGCGGACTTGCCGTTCCGGCCCGGCACGAGGTCGTACTGGATCTTCTGCCCCTCGTTGAGGGTCGAAAGACCGGCGCGCTCGACAGCGGAGATATGGACGAAGGCGTCATTCGAGCCGTCATCGGGTTGGACGAAGCCATAGCCCTTGACGGAATCGAACCATTTCACGGTTCCAACGGTCATGATTGCCCCTTTCCTGTTCGCGGGATTTTTTGGTCCTGATTTATAGCTCGGGTGCGGAATCGACTCGGGGTGAAATTTTTGAATATTTTGAATGAATGCATCGCGCGCGATCCGGATAAGGCTGGTGCGTTTTACCCGCTAAATGGTGATGCTGCTGTTGCCGTTGCGCCAGACGGCCAGGGCTTTGCATTTGCCGCAGATACGCTCGCCCGCCCAGGCGCTTTCAAAGTTCTCGCTGCACATCAGGCAGGTGCGCGCCTTCGCCTTGTGCACGCGCTCGGGCACAAGTTCGGTTCCATCCTCCGCAAGCGTTTCGCTGGGCCGAGTGGAGACTTTGGAGAGATCTATATCGGACACTTCTAATAACCTTCATTAGCGCGGGCCATCGCCTCAAAGCCGAGGCAAAGCGGCATGACCGGCGGATTTCCGCTTTCCACGCACAACTGGAGCAAACGGAGATCGTTTATGGTAAGCGGCCGATTGATGATCCGAAACCATAGACCACATCGCGCGTCTAGATAACGCCTGCCTCTTTATCGCGCGGACCCTTTGTCAGAGTCAAGCAGAGTCAGATTTACCCGCAAGCGAACGAGCGATCACTCGGGCTTGACTCGAATCGGGGCTGTGGCCAGATTGCCCGACCGAGCGATCAGTCGAACTTCGGCGGCAGACTTTTGGATCAAAACGCGTTTCTCGAAAGCCATCACAGTGGCCTGGGCCAGTTGCTCGGCATCGAGTTCACCGATGCCCGGCCTGACCGGATCGTGGCGCGGCTGGCGCTCGGCCCGGCCCATTACACCCGTGGCGATGTCGTTCATGGCGGGGTCATCATGGCCATGGCGGATTGCTGCGGCGCGTACGGCACGGTCCTCAACCTGCCGCCGGGCCATACCACCGGGACCATCGAGTCGAAGACGAATTTCATGCGCCGGGGCGAGGGCGCAGAACTGATCGCGGAATCGACACCGGTCCATCTCGGGCGGACACTCTGCATCTGGCGCACCGCCGTCAGGCGCGGGTCCGGGCGGCCCATCGCGGAGGTCACCCAGACTCAGATCGTCATGGCCGAGCCATCCGGCGCGGCGGGGACTTCGGCCCAGGAGCAGATCGACGGGGAGGCCGGGGAGGCGGTGGATGCCGCGTCAGGCGCGGCGAATGAGTGCGCGGCGACCGCCGATTCCGCCATCGTGGCCGACCGCAAGCGGCAGATCTTCGAGGGTGCGAGCCGGGTGCTGTCCGAGAAGGGCTATGCCGCGGCCACGATCCGCGAGATCGCGGCGGCCGCCAGCATGCCGGTGCCGACCATGTATCAGTATATCGAGCGCAAGGAAGACCTGCTGCTCTTCATCTACGAATCCTTCATGGCGGATTACACGGGGGCCCTGCGCGCGGCGGTCGAGGCGGCGCCGACGCCCGACGCCAAGCTCGATGCCGCGTTGAAGGAGACGATCGCCAATTTCGACCGCAATCACGAATACATAAAACTGATGTTCCAGGAGACCCGGGCCCTTGCGCCGGAAGCGCGCCGCAGGGTCTACGAACTCGACGGCCGCTATATCGCGGTCTGGCGCGAGATTCTGGAGCGCATTTCGACGACGAACGGCGCGGCCCCGGCGAATCCGCAACTGATGGCGAATTTCATCTATTTCCTTTGCTCCATATGGCCCCTGCGCCATTGGGCGATCGCCGATCACGGCCGCGAGGCGGTGGAGGCCGCCCTGGCCGGCTTCATCAAAGGCGGCCTGGGTCTGGCGGCTGAAACCACGGGAGAAACGCAACATGGCTGACTGCAGCTTGGCGCCGGCCTGGGACGGGGTTTGGGACGCGGACGGCGAGGGCGCCTTCATGATCGGCGGGCGCTGCGGCGCCTGCGGTGGCCTGGCCCTTGGCCTGCGCCCGATCTGTCCCCATTGCCATAAGGATGGAACCTTGACCGCCGAAGCGGTAGGGCGGCGCGGGCGTTTGTACTCCGCGACTGTGATTCATCAGGCACCACCCGGTTTCGAGGCGCCCTATCGGGTCGGCTATGTCGATATCGGCGAGGGCCTGCGCGTCTTTGCCCATATCCAAGCCGATGCCGAGAATGGCGTCCCTGCACCCGGACCCGGCGACGAGGTCGCCCTGTGCATCGCGGCTGTGAAGACGGACCCGGATGGAAAGGCCCGGAGCGGGCCCCTCTACGCCGCGGTGGAAGGAGCTGCGAAATGAAGTTGCGACGCGCCGGAATCATGGGGGTCGGCCTCACTCCCTTCGACAAATACGACGATGTCTCGGTCGAGGTGATCGCCCAGCGCGCGGTCGTCGCCGCCCTGGCCGATGCCGGGATCGCCCTGGCCGATATCAACGCGGTCTATGCCTCTCATCTCTACCAGGGCGAGGTTTTCGGCCAGCGCGTGCTGCGCGGGCTGCACGCGCCGGAGGTCCAGCTCGTCAATGTCGAGAATGCCTGCGCGGGCGGGTCGAGCGCGGTGCGCGCCGCCTGGCTCTCGGTTGGCACGGAGGAGCACGATCTCTGCCTCGTAGTCGGCGCGGAGAAGATGGGGCGCGGGTTGATCGCCTTTTCCAGTGCCGATCTGGAGCTGACCCTGGGCAACACGGCGCCGGCCCAATACGCCCTGGCCGGCCAGCGCCACATGCACGAATACGGCACCACGGCAGAGGATTTTGCCCGGGTCGCGGTCAAGAGCCGGCATCACGGCGCCCTCAACCCGAACGCCCGGTTCCGCGAGGAGGTCGCGCTCGAAGAGGTCCTGGAAAGCCGCCCCATCGCCGATCCCATCACCCTGCTGCAATGCTGCCGCAACGGCAGCGGCGCGGCCGCCCTCGTGATCGGGTCGGAAGCCTGGTGCGCCAAGCGCGGCGGCCCGAAGGTCTGGATCGAGGGCTCCGGTCTGCGCTCGATCATGGGCGATTCGACCGAGCGCGATCTGACGAATTTCGGCGCGACCCGCACCGCTTCGACTGCCGCCTATGAGATGGCGGGCATCGGCCCGGAGGATATCGATCTGGTCGAGCTGCACGATGCCTTCACCGTGGGCGAGCTTCTCCATTGCGAGGGGCTCGGCCTCTGCCCGAAGGGCGAGGGTGGGCGCCTGGTCCGCGACGGGGACACCGCGTTGGGCGGGCGGATTCCGGTCAACACCTCCGGCGGCCTGATTTCCAAGAGCCACCCGGTGGGCGCCACCGGGGTCGCCCAATTCGCCGAATTGACCTGGCAGCTGCGCGGCGAGGCCGCGGGCCGGCAGGTCGAGGGCGCGAAGACCGCATTGGCCCATTCCCAGGGCGGGACTGGCCTCGAGGCCGGCGCCACCTGCGTCACCATCCTGGCCCGCGGCTGAGCCGTCGGGCCCGAACGAAACGAAGGAGGTCGTATCGATGAAGTTCATGTTTTTCTCGGAGGCCGAAACCCTGCCGGGCCAGTCTTACCAGGTGCGCTATTGGGACCTGGTCGAGCAGGTCATCCATGCCGAGCATTGGGGTTTCGATTCCTTCGGCGTGTCCGAGCAGCAATACGCCATCGGCGGCATTTCGACCTCCTGCCCCGAGGTGCTCTACGGCTATCTCTTCGCGCTGACCAAGACCCTGCGCTTCGCCCATGCCATCACCCTGCTGCCCAAGAACATCAACCATGCCCTGCGCATCGCCTCGCGCACGGCGGTCCAGGACGTGCTGTCCCGGGGGCGGATCGAGTTGGGGGTCGGGCGGGGCAACACGACCCTGGCCCTGCGCGCCTTCGAGGTCGATCTCGAGACGAACCGGTCCGAGGTCAATGAGGGCATTCAGATCCTCCAGAAGGCCTTTACCGAGGATCCGTTCATGTTCTACGGCGAGCATTACAACATCCCGCCGCGCTCGCTCGTCCCCAAGCCGATCCAGACCCCCTACCCGCCGCTCCATATCGCGGCGACCAGCCCGGAATCGCATATCATGGCGGCCGAACTGGGGGTCGGCGTCTATAGTTGGTCCAACTTCATGGGCTACGACGCCCTGGCCGAATCCCTGAGCGCCTATCACAAGGCGGCCGAGAAAGTCGCGGCGACCGGCAAGTTCGTCAACCAGAGTGCGGGCGCCCTGCTGCAGGGCTATTGCGCCGAGACGGACGAGATCGCGCGCGAGGAAGCGGGCGAGGGCAACGTCAAATGGCTGCAGATCGCCCTCGACGGCTATCCGCGTCTGGCCAAGATGGCGGAAAGCTATTCCTATATGGCCAAGGTCCAGGAGGTCTCGAAGCAGGCGACCAATCTCGATTATTTCCAGGAGGGCTCGGGCGCGGCCGTGTTCGGCTCGCCGGAAAGCTGCATCCGGTCCATCGAGAAGCTGCGCGATTGCGGCGTCGACACCCTGGTGCTGCGCATCGACAGCGTGCCCCATGACAAGATCATGAAGTCGATCGAGATGTTCGGCCGCCATGTCATTCCGCATTTCAAGGCGCCGAAGAACTTCATGCGCCCGGCCGAGGACGTGATGGCCGATATCCGCACCATGCGCGACAAGGCCAAGGAAATGGGCGTCTATGTCGAAGGCGGCAAAAAGCCGGCCAAGGCGTCCAAGGCCGGCGCGGCGGAGTAGGCCGAACCATGGGCAAGATCATCGAATTCCTGACCGTCAATATCGCGACCGCCGATCTCGACGGAGCCTTGGCGAAATTCCGGGCGATGGGCCTCCAGACCCTGCCGCCCGCCTATATGCCCGACCCGCCTGCGGAGATCACCGACGTCACCCTGCCGATCGGGCCGACGGGCTCAATCTCGGTGATCGCGGCGACCGGGCCCGGCTCGCCGGTCAAACGCTTCATCGACAAGCGCGGCGAGGGGGTCTACTCGATCGCCGTGCGGGTCGACAGCCTGACCGAGGTGATGGAGGAATGGGCGGCGGCGGGCCTGCAATGGGTCTTGCCGGAGCCCTATGTCTTCCCGCATGAGAATCCGGCGGCGCGCTTCGTGCCGGAGCAGCTCAAGGTCAATTGGGTCAAGCCGTCCAGCCTGGGCGGGGTGATGCTCGAATGCTTCGAATTCGTCGGCAAGGTCCGCGAGGAACAGCCGGAATAGCCGTTCTGCAGCTAATATTTCTATAATGATAGAATCGAAGGAGGCAGCCTTGGCCGATGTCTATAACCAATTTGAGAATCTGACGATCGAGCGGCGCGCGAACGGCGTGGTCCTGGTGACTTTGGACCGGCCCGACAAGCTGAACGCCATGACCTATCCCATGCATGCCGATCTGGGCCGGGTCTGGGACGCGGCGGACGACGACAATACGACCCGGGCCGTCGTGGTCACCGGCGCCGGCCGCGCCTTCTGCTCCGGCAACGATCTCAAGAACCCGGACCCGGACCATGACGGTGTGCGCGAGATCATGCGCGATGCGCTAAAGATCGTCCGCGGTATGATGGAATGCGAGAAACCCATCATCTCGGCGATCAACGGGGTCGCGGTGGGCGCCGGCCTGGCCGTGGCCCTGATGGCCGATATCAGCATCGCCGCCGAGGACGCTAAGCTGATCGACGGCCATGCCAAGGTCGGGGTCGCGGCGGGCGACCATGCCTGCATGCTCTGGCCCATGCTTTGCGGCATGGCCAAGGCCAAGTATTTCCTCTGGGACCTGGAGCCCCTGACCGGCGCCAAGGCCGACGAGATCGGCCTCGTCTCGCAATCCCTGCCCAAGGAGCAGGTCCTGCCCCGGGCCCTGGAGATCGCCGATCAACTCGGCCAGGGCTCCCAGCCGGCGATTCGCGGCACCAAGCGGGCGATCAATGGCTGGTTGCGCCAGGCCATGCCGATCTTTGAACATTCGGCTGCACTCGAAATGTATGATTTCTTCGGACCGGATGTCTTCGCCGCGCGCGAGGCGTTCCGCGACAAGAAGCCCGTGAAATACCCGTCGGCCAGCTAGAGCGGCGACTGGACCACAATGAAGACACTCGAAATCGGTCGCCAGGGTCGCTTTGTCGTCGAGACCGGGCCGGAGCACACGGCCCAGGCCTTCGGCAATCCGGGGGTCGTGGTGATTTCCAGCGTGACCCTGATTGCCGCGATCGAAAGCGCCTGCGGCGATGCGACCGCGGAACTGCATGACGAGGGCGAGGCGACGGTGGGGGTGGGCTTCGACCTGGCCCATCTCGCCCCGGCCCCGGCGGGCGCGGTGATCGAGGCCCGGGCAAGGCTGGTCGGGATCGAGGGCCGCAAGCTCGATTTCGAAGCGGAGGCCTGGCTTGGCGAGACCCTGCTGATGAAGGGCCGCCACCGGCGCGCGGTGATCGACTTGTCCCGCTTCCTCGAACGCGACACGATGCGCTCCACCCCGTCCTGACACCGGAGGTGCGCGCCATGGCCGCCGCAAATCGCATCGAGATCGTCCGCCCCGACGACTGGCATCTTCATCTACGCGATGGTGCGATGCTGGAGGCCGTTCTGCCCTATACCGCCGCGCTCTACGGCCGCGCCATCGTCATGCCGAATCTGGCCCCGCCGGTGCGGACAACGGCCGAGGCCAAGAGCTATGAGAGCCGCATCCGCGCGGCCCTGCTCGACGGCCATCCCTTCCAGCCGCTGATGACGATCTATCTGACCGATACGACCGATGCCGCCGATCTGCGCGCGGGTTTCGAAAGCGGCGCGGTGACGGCGGTGAAACTCTATCCGGCCGGGGCGACGACGAATTCCGAGAGCGGGGTGACGGATACGACGAAAGTCGCTGCCGTCCTGGATGTCATGGCCGAGATCGGTATGCCGCTGCTGGTCCATGGCGAGGTGACGGACCCGGATGTGGATGTCTTCGACCGGGAGGCTGTCTTCATCGACCGGGTGCTCGATCCGATGCGCCGCCGCCATCCCGGCCTGCGCGTGGTGCTGGAACACGCGACGACCGAACGCGCTGTCGACTATGTCTTGGCGGAAGCGGAGGGGATCGCGGCCTCGATCACGCCCCATCATCTGGTCATCAATCGCAATGCGCTCTTCGCCGGCGGGCTGCGCCCTCACATGTATTGCCTGCCGATAGCGAAGCGGGAGAAACACCGCCTGGCCCTGCGCCGGGCTGCGTGTTCGGGCGATGCGCGCTTCTTCCTGGGCACGGATTCGGCGCCCCATCCCGCGCGCCTCAAGGAAACCGATTGCGGCTGCGCGGGCATTTTCAACGCGCCCAACGCGATCGAATACACCGCGCGGGTCTTCGAGGAGGAGGGCGCGCTGGACCGTCTGGAGGCCTTCTGTTCCCTCAACGGCCCAGGCTTCTACCGCCTACCGCCCAACGAAGACCGCATCCTGCTGGAGCGGGGCGACGCCCCCGAGGCGATGCCGGAATCGATCGCGATTCCCGGCGGCGACGCGGTGCGGGTCTTCCGCGCCGATCCGATTCCCCTTTGGCGGATCGCCGCCGGCCGCCGCCCGACCCGCCCGGCTGCCTGACTTGCCCTGGGCGGCCGAAAGAGGCACTTAGGCGTTGACGCAAACGGGCGTTTGCATCACGCCTACGTCGCGTTTTAACCGATTGCACGGTGCGCGCCGCGACGGCGGCGCAACGACCGGGTGATCGGCAAGGACTGGGTTATCGGGTGAGAAGCATGACGAGAAAAACGGCCGCGACGGCCGATGGCACGGCCGGTGCCGCCAGCCATCTGCGGAGTCTGGAAGCTGAAAGCATTCATATCCTGCGGGAGGTCGCGGCCGAGTTCCGCAAGCCGGTGATGCTCTATTCCATCGGCAAGGATTCGGCGGTGATGCTTCATCTCGCGATGAAGGCCTTCTATCCGTCTAAGCCGCCCTTCCCCCTGCTCCATGTCGACACGACCTGGAAATTCAAGGAAATGATCGCCTTCCGCGATCGGCGCGTGGCGGAACTGGGCTTCGACCTTATTGTCCACATCAACCAGGAAGGCCTAGCCCAGGGTATCGGCCCGTTCAGCCATGGCTCGCAGGTCCATACCGACGTCATGAAGACCCAGGGGCTGAAGCAGGCCCTGGACAAATACGGTTTCGACGCGGCCATCGGTGGCGCGCGGCGCGACGAGGAGAAGAGCCGGGCGAAAGAGCGGGTGTTTTCCTTCCGCAGCCGCAGTCATCGCTGGGACCCCAGGAATCAGCGGCCGGAACTCTGGCGGGTCTACAACTGCCGGGTGGCGCAGGGCGAGAGCGTCCGCGTCTTCCCGCTGTCCAATTGGACCGAGCTGGATATCTGGCAATACATCTATCTTGAGGATATCCCCATCGTGCCGCTCTATTTCGCCAAGCCCCGCCCGGTGGTGGCGTGCAACGGTATGCTGCTGATGGTCGATGACGAGCGCATGCCGCTGGAGGTGGGCGAGGAGCCGGAGATGCGCATGGTGCGGTTCCGGACTTTGGGCTGCTACCCCTTGACCGGCGCGGTCGAATCGGATGCCGGTGATCTGGCTGGAATCCTACGCGAGATGTTGCTGACCCGGACCAGCGAGCGCCAGGGACGGGCCATCGACCACGACCAGTCGGGCTCGATGGAGAAGAAGAAGCAGGAGGGCTATTTCTGATGCCCGAAGCGACGGCCCAGCCGATTCAAGACATGCGCGCCTATCTCGAGGCCCAGGCCGGCAAGGACCTACTGCGCTTCCTGACCTGCGGCAGCGTGGACGACGGCAAGAGCACCCTGATCGGGCGGCTGCTCTACGATTCCAAGCAGATTTTCGAGGACCAGCTCGCCAGTCTGGAAAAAGACAGCCGCACCATGGGCACGACGGGCGGCGCCATGGACCTGGCGCTGTTGGTCGATGGGCTGCAGGCGGAGCGCGAGCAGGGCATCACTATCGACGTCGCCTACCGCTTCTTCGCGACTGACAAGCGCAAGTTCATCGTCGCTGACACGCCCGGGCACGAGCAATACACCCGCAACATGGCGACCGGGGCCTCGACGGCCGACCTGGCCGTCATTCTGATCGACGCGCGCAAGGGCGTGCTGACCCAGACGAGGCGGCACAGCTTCATCGCCTCGCTGCTGGGCATTCGCCATGTTGTGCTCGCGGTCAACAAGATGGATCTGGTCGATTACGACCAGGGGCGCTACGACGAGATCGTCGAGGAATACCGCGCCTTCGCTGCCGGGATCGACCTGCTCGACGTGACCGCCATCCCGCTATCGGCGCTCGAGGGCGAGAATGTTCTGACGCGCGGCGCGCATATGCCCTGGTATGACGGGCCGACCCTGATGACCTATCTCGAATCGGTCGAGGTCGGATCCGATCTGGCCGACCGCCCGTTCCGCATGCCCGTCCAATGGGTCAACCGGCCGAATGCGGATTTCCGGGGCTATAGCGGCACGATCGCCAGCGGCCGGGTCGTTTGCGGCGAGGCCGTCGTCGTCTCGCCCTCGGAGCGGACCAGCCGGATCGCGCGCATCGTCACCGCCGACGGCGATCTGGACGACGCGGCCGCAGGCCAGGCCGTGACACTGTGCCTGGAGGACGAGGTCGATGTCAGCCGGGGCGATGTCCTGGCCGCGGCCTCGGCGCCGCCCGGGGTGACCGACCAATTCGCCGCCCATGTCGTCTGGATGCACGAACACGCTCTCATACCGGGGCGCAGCTATGTCATGAAGATCGGCTGCCGCTCTGTGCCCACCGTGGTGACCGACCTCAAGCACAAGGTCAACGTCAACACGATGGAGCATGTCGCGGCCAAGACCCTGGAGCTGAACGAGGTCGGGGTCTGCAATCTCGCCCTCGATCACCCGGTGGCCTTCGATTCCTATGGCGACGACCGGGCGACCGGCGGTTTCATCCTGATCGACCGGGTGACCAATGCGACGGTCGGCTGCGGCATGATCGATTTCGGCCTGCGCCGGGCGACCAATCTGGTCTGGCAGGAGATCGAGACCGACAAGGCGGCGCGCGCCGGGGCCAAGGGCCAGAAGCCCTGCATCCTTTGGTTCACGGGGCTCTCGGGCGCGGGCAAATCGACGGTCGCCGATCTGGTCGACCGCAAGCTCCACGCCATGGGTCGCCACACCTATGTCCTGGATGGCGACAATGTGCGCCATGGCCTCAACCGGGATCTCGGCT
>Ga0302135_10000756_pt1 | contig 19459 bp, 18 predicted proteins | sample CBN3_surface_MG_FD_203119 | JGI IMG/M metagenome (GOLD analysis project Ga0302135, IMG submission 203119) | Marine microbial communities from Western Arctic Ocean, Canada - CBN3_32.1 | ecosystem: Environmental > Aquatic > Marine > Oceanic | place: Canada: Western Arctic Ocean | collected...
CTCTTTACCCGCTGAGGACTCTCTACCCGCTGAGGACTCTAACGACCCTCCAACCGTCGAGAAGACTGAACGACCGTCTATCGCGCAACTCGCATTTCCGTCGATTCTCGGCAATCTGCTCTTCGCTGTTGTTGGCATGGTGCAGACCAAGTTCGTCGGCGAACTCGGCCCCGACGCCGTCGCAGCCGTCGGTATCGGCCAACGCGTTTTCTTTGGCCTGCAAGCCGTGATGATGGCGGTTAGTGCAGGAACGACCGCGCTGGTCGCGCGCGCCTGGGGCGCGGGCGATAAGGTTGAGGCCGGGCGGGTGACCATGGCTAGCCTCGCGCTCGCAACGGTGTTCGGCCTGCTTCTGACCGTGCCAGGAATTCTCTTTGCGCGTCCCGTTGCGTCCATCTTCGGCCTGTCTCCGGAAACGGTCGATCTCGCGGCCGAATACATCATCTGGCTTTCCATCTTCAACGTCGCCTTTGGCCTCAACTTCATCATCGGTGCCGGGCTGCGCGCGGCAGGCGATGCGTGGTCGCCCCTATGGCTCGGAATCGGCATCAACATTCTCAACCTGGGTCTGCTGTATGGGTTCGTGTTCGGCGCCTGGGGCTTTCCCGAGATGGGCGCGCCCGGAACGGCGGTCGCCGGCGGCGTTTCATTCGCTGTCGGCGGAGTTCTAACAGCAGCACTCTGGTTCAAACAGGTGTTCCGGCTGCGCTATGTCGCAAGCGGTTGGGCGCGTCCGGACCGGTTTTTGCGCCTGTTGCACATCGGCTACCCGGCTGCAGTGGAGATGATCATCTTCCAGATCGGATTTTTCTTTTTCTTCATGCTGATGGGTAATTATTACGGCACCGAAGCATTCGCCGCATACAGCGTGGGTAGCAACGTTCTTTCCGTCTGCATGGTTATCGGCTTCGGGTTCTCCATCGCCGGCTCCACGCTGGTTGGACAGCACCTGGGTGCAGGCGACCCGGACGGCGCCGCACGAAGTGGCTGGCGCGCGATGGGTTACGCCGTGGCCGCGATGGCCACCATTGGCTGGAGCATGGCGTTCTTTGCAGAAGAACTCGCCCACTTCTTCCTCACTGACGCGCCCCTAACGATCGAACTGACAACCTACATGATCGTCATCCTGGGTATTGCGATGCCGCTGCTGGCCGCAGAATTCGCCCTTGGCGGTGCGCTGCGTGGTGCCGGGGACACCCGCTTTCCACTCATCGCCACGTTCATCGGTCTTATCGGTGTTCGCTGCACCCTCACGGCGCTCTTTACTTTTCTCGGCTGGCCGGTTGTCTGGGTGTACGCAACCCTGCTGGGCGAATACCTCGTCAAGGCCACCATGCTAACGCTACGCTTCAGAAGCGGGCGCTGGAAGCACGTCATCCCACATAGCGTGCCACACGCACCCTAACGACCATTCGCCTGTTCGCTGGCCCCGGAGAGGCCTGGCCAAGTCGGATAGATCATCAGCTCCAGCAGATTGCCGTCCAGATCCCGGTATCAGTTGGCGACGCCGACGCCAGCCCTCCCCCTCTCCTCTCCTCTCCTCTCCTCTCAGCGAGAAAGCTAGAGAAAGCGCGCACGGGACATGGGACTCGCAGGTTGTTGAAAGGGTTCTCCTTGCGCCGCTCACATCCGGCGCGCAGGCGCCCATCAGGATTGACCCGATATCGCATCCCGTTCTTCAGCGTTCATACCCAGCGCTTGTGCGGTCAATCGGTAGCTCTCAACCCGAGCCGCGTGTTCATGAACCTGGCAGGCAAGAATGACCTCGTCAGCGCCTGTTTGGGTCACAAACGCTTTGATCTGGTCGCGCACGGTATCTGGCTCGCCAACCGCTGACACGGGCGGCATCTGCTTCAGCGCCTGCTGGTCGGCCGGGCTGAGGGTGGAAAGAAAATCACGGACAGGGGGCTGCAGTCGTCGCGGCTGCCCCCGGCTCATGTTGAGAAATGACTGTTGCGACGAGGAGCGCAGATACTGCGCTTCATCCTCGGTCGCCGCCGCGCAGATGTTGTAACCAACCATCACATAGGGTTCTTGCAATTGCTCGGACGGTTCGAAGCGCTCGCGGTAAATCTCAAGCGCTTGCGTCAGGGCACCCGGCGCAAAGTGCGAAGCAAAACCGAACGGCAGACCCAGCGCCGCCGCAAGCTGCGCTCCGAACAAGCTCGAACCCAGTATCCAGATTGGAACATGGAGGCCCGCACCCGGCACAGCACGCACTCTTTGACCGTCGACAGGCTCGGAGAAGTAATGCTGCAGTTCCACCACATCCTGCGGAAAGGCATTCACATCGCCGTCCAGATTTCGACGCAGAGCCTGCGCCGTCACCTGATCAGTACCCGGTGCCCTGCCGAGGCCAAGGTCGATGCGCCCTGGAAAGAGCGATTCGAGCGTGCCAAATTGCTCCGCGATGACGAGCGGCGCGTGATTCGGCAGCATCACGCCACCCGAGCCCACACGAATGCTGGACGTGCCCTGAGCAATGTGACCGATTACGACCGCGGTTGCTGCGCTCGCAATGCCCTGCATGTTGTGGTGCTCGGCAACCCAGTAGCGGTGATATCCGAGGGCTTCCGTGTGACGCGCCAGATCGAGCGTATTGGCGAGGGCCTGCGAGGCATCGCTGCCTTCGGTGATCGGTGACAGATCGAGGACGGAGAAGATAGTCATGTGTGGACGATTGGTGACGGGGCCGGCAGCATAATCAAAGCGGTTCGACGAGACCAGCGCTGCCATCCACACGCACCTTGTCGCCGGTCTTCAAGACCATCGTCGCATTGCCAGTCCCGACCACGGCCGGAATACCCAGCTCCCGCGCCACAATCGCAGCATGCGAAAGCGGTGCTCCAATATCCGTAATCACCGCAAGCGCACGGGGAAAAATGGGCGTCCAGCCAACGTTCGTGAACGAGGCGACCAGGATCTCTCCCGTTTCAAACTGGTCGGCATCGTTGTGAGATCCAAGCACCCGAACCCGCCCTTCGACAACGCCCGCCGCGCCCGGGCAACCGGTGATGACGTCTTCGCTTGCAGCGACCAGAGTCCGGTGCGAATCATGGAAGTCGGTACGGCGGCGAAGGTCTTGGTACCATGCCTCGACATCAAACTGACCCGAGATGAAATTGGGCAACATGGGCATCTGATTGTAATGATCATAGCTCTCGCGGCGATTCCGAATTTTTGACTCCTGCGCCCGGTCACCACCCAGCAGCGCATCAATCTCCAGCATCTCCAGCATGAAGATGTCGTCCCCGAGACCGGTGAGTTCGCCAGCCCGCAGTGCCAACGCGCGTGAAAGCCCCGCCAAACGCACGAGTTCTGAACGCACGATCTCTCGATTCTTGCCTGTCGTAATCGCCGCGTCTGCCTTGCGCCGAATGGACGCGAGCCTGCGCGGCGAGACCAACGCCGCCAGCCGCTGCCAGGCCGCGTCCCGCTTAGCCTGCTGGGCCACCAACAAGCCATCGATGTCGAGTTCGCGCGACTGCTCAATCAGTTTGTCAATCCAGGCCGGGTCCTCGCTCGTCGGTCGCAGGCCCGCCTCCATCTCGCTCGGGCCCCGATGACCGTAGCGACGGACAAACTCTTCGCGGGACTCCTCACCGCGAGCAACCCGGGCGATCGCCATCATCGGCCCCATGCTCTCAAGCGTCCCGCCACCGCTCAGCCCGGATACCAGCGTTTCAACATGACTGGCGCGCAGGTGAGGTTCCAGTGCACTCTTCAGGCGCCTTCGGGACTGGTGGGAACCTTCGGTCGCGACCAGCAGGACCGGAAAGTCAGCGACCGACTTGGCACGCAGCTCGTCGCCCATCGTCATCAGTCCCGCATACGTATCCACTGAGTCGACACGGCCGCGGTACTCCTCACAGTAGCGTGAAGACTCATCCGTCGCCCAACGCAGATGGCGCTTCAATCTCAACGTCGCCAGGGCACCGCGTCCGAGCAGACCAAGCGCCCACCGCAGGGTCTTTGCAAGTCCAACTTTCTGCATGGGGAGCGTCATGTCGGGCGGCACATCACCGAGCATCTCACGATACCCTTCAAGCACTGCGACCGGCCTGATCCCAATCGCACCGAGGAGACCGAAGAAGGTGCTGAGGTTCATGAACGCCCTGCCACCGATGTTGCCCAGAAATGGCGCATTGGGTGTCGCGAACACACTCACGAAGACGTGACTGACAAGTGACCAGGTATAGGGCGTCATCACCGTCGACATGGCTTCGCCGACATTCGTGTTCGTCCACAGCCAGTCGCCTTTCAACGAATCATTCCACGGCTCCTGCAACACGAGCGTCGTGATGGGCCTCGCCTGCAAGATGCTGACATCGCCTGACGCGACCGCCCACTCGATGTCCTGCGGGCTACCAAAGTGTGCTTCGATATCGAGTGCAAGCTCGCCAAGCCTGGTTGCTACATCCGCGAGTGCCACATCACCTTCATAGGCACCTGAGGCGCGGTCGATCGTGAAGTCGTTCGCAGCGACTTCTCCCGAAACCAGCGCCTCGCCGAGACCCGAAACAAAGTTCCCGCTCAATACCTGCGGGTTTTGGGAGACGGGTTCGACCGTAAACAACACCCCTGCAAAATCAGCCTTGACCATTTCCTGCACGACAATCGCAATTTGATGGTCTGTGTCTTCACCGAGGTGTTCGCTATAGCTGCGCACGCGCTCACTGCTTGCGCTCGCTTGGACCTCGCAAATCGCCGCGTCAAACTCATCGGTAGTCGCTACGTTGAGCACGGACTCGAACTCGCCTGCGAACGATGCCCCTGCGGAGTCCTCTGCGAGCGCAGATGAGCGCACCGCCACAGCACCGGCAGATGCAACCAGTGCGACGAAGCGACGATTCGCCTCGTCGCGAAACGTGTCGATCAGACCGTTGGCATCGAAACAGTCCGCGTCGAGGATGAAACCATCGGGAACCGGGAAACCGGATTGAACGAGGCTCGCGAGCGCCGCGCCCTTGCCGCCGGCCCTGTTGGTCGACTCCGGATTTGTGCTCCCCCGGTCACGCTGATCGACGTTGCCACGCTCACTGTCGTCAACGGCATTGTGTCGCGGCGAACCCCGACCCGTGAGACCGACAGTCACCAGATCAGACAAGCCGCAGATCATGCAAGTGGCTCCCAGCAGGCCGCCAGTCGTCGCGCTCCCGCTTTGCGACCCTTAAGCTGCAACTGTCACCACGCAGCGACTTCACGCTCGATCAAGTGGCCGTATTGCTCAAGCGCTCGGTCCTGACGATTCGGCAGCGTGTAGTGCGGAAAGAGATCATTGGTCCCTTCGTAATCACGCAGCACCTGGCGCGCCAGCGTGACTTTGTGTACTTCGGTTGGGCCGTCCGCGATACCCATCGTCAGCGACCCCATCAGCATGCCCGTGAGCGGCAGTTCGTTCGACGTGCCGAGAGACCCATGTATCTGAATACAACGCATGACAACGTCATGATAGACGCGGGGCATCGCCGCCTTGATGGCGGCGATATCCTTGCGCACCTTCAGATAGTCGTTAAATTGATCGATACGCCAGGCCGTCCGCAATACCAGTAGACGGAAGGATTCGATCTCGATCCACGAATCGGCGATCTTCTCCTGCACCATCTGTTTCTGGGCGAGTTGCTCACCCTTGGTTTCACGCGACAGGGCGCGCTCACACATCATGTCGAACGCACGTCGGATCTGGCCGATGGTGCGCATCGCGTGGTGAATGCGGCCACCGCCAAGCCGGGTCTGGGCAACCGCGAAACCCTGGCCCCGTGGCCCGAGCATATTGGACTTGGGGATCCGCGCATTCTCGTAGCGGATGTATCCATGCGCCCCCTCGCCCGGCGCTTCCTGCCCAACGCCGACATTGCGAATAATGTTGACGCCCGGCGTGTCGGTTGGCACAACGAACATGGTCGCGCGTTGGTGCGGGGGTGCGTCCGGGTCGGTCACGGTCATCGTGATCAGAAAGCTCGCGTAACGCGCATTGGATGAGAACCACTTCTCGCCGTTGATGACGTAGTCATCGCCATCTTCAACCGCGAGGCACTTGAATGCGGTGGGATCTGCCCCGCCGGTCGGTTCTGTCATTGAGTAGCAACTGGCGACCTCACCATTGAGCAAGGGTTGCAGGTACTTCTGCTTGAGCTCGTCACTACCGTAGTGGGCAAGAATTTCGGCGTTGCCCGTGTCCGGGGCCTGGCAACCGAACACGACCGAGGCGAACCGTGAGCGACCGAGAATCTCGTTGAGCAGCGCGAGCTTCAACTGACCGTACCCCAACCCGCCCAACTCGGGCCCAAGGTGACACGCCCAGAGACCCATCTCGCGGACCTCATCCTGCAGCGGGCGGACCAGCTTGTTGAAGTCCGAGTCGCCGTACTCCATCGCCGACCCAAGGATGACATCCAGCGGCTCAACTTTGGTGCGGACAAAGTTGTCCGCCCAATCCAGAAGCGTTTGATATTCCCTGTCCGTTTCGAAGTCCCAGGCCATCGCGATCTCCTCGGTAATTTTGTCAGATTTTTCTTGTTCTTCGTCTAACCCATACGGTTACTAACGTTCCCCGTTTCCGCACACTCAATCAAGCCAAACCCCGGTCGATCAGGTTGCTCATGCAACGCGTACTATCACAGATCAGGCGAGCGCGGGAAACTCCGTCCGCGAGCGCCCTCGCGGCACCCATCCCTGGGCGGTTTCCCTGCTATTTGGAACCTGCCTGACGACTCCTCAGTGGCGTGTTCAGGTAACCAAAGCGCGCCAACGGACAAGCGCTATTAACGAGTGCGATCGCGCTCGGGTTCCGTCGCGCGTCTATCCGGCGTCGCGGGGCACGGGATCGAGCTTTCGAATCAGGGGTCCGGTCGTCAGTCCCTGCACGACGATTGAGAAGATGACAATGACGTAGGTTATGACAAGCAAGGTGTCGCGCTCCGGGCCGTCTGGCAACGACAGCGCGAGCGCAACCGAGATACCTCCGCGCAGGCCCGCCCAGGTCAGGATCTTGATCGCATGGGTAGAAAACGGCATCACACGCTGCAGCAGTAGCACCGGCAGCCCCACCCAGAACATCCGGCACAGCAAAACCGCCGGGATCAGTAACAGGCTGGCGGCAATGGTCGAGGCGCCGAATGCCAAAAGCAGAACTTCGAGACCAATCAACAAAAAGAGGACCGCGTTTCCCACCTCGTCGATCAATTCCCAGAACGTATCCACGTGTGCTCGCGTTTGCTCGGACATCGCCCAACGGCGCCCGTGATTGCCGATGATCAGCCCGGCGACGACCATCGCGAGCGGCCCGGAGACATGCATCGCAAACGACGCAGCGTAGCCGCCCATGACAATCGCGAGCGTGATCAAAGCTTCAACGCTGTAGTTATCAACAGTCCGCAGCGCGCCGATGCCGAGCGCGCCAAGGATGAGGCCAAAAACAATGCCGCCGCCCGCCTCTTCGAGCAACAACAGCGACACCGCCGTCGGGGTCGGGTCAAAGTCGCCCGAAGCGATGCCGAGCAAGACCAGGAAGACGACGACTGCAACGCCATCATTGAAGAGCGACTCGCCGACAATCTGGGTTTCAAGCGTCTTCGGCGTGCCACTTACCCGGAGAATGCCGATGACCGCAATCGGATCGGTGGGAGAGATCAGCGCCCCAAAGACGAGGCAGTAGATGAACGGCAGCCCGATACCGAGCAGATCCAGAATCCAAAAGGCCAGGAAGCCATTGACGAACGTCGAACCCACCGTCCCGACGGTCGCCATGACCGCGATGATCGGCCCCTGTCGCTTCAGATCATCAAGGTTTACGTGCAGCGCACCGGCAAACAACAGGAAACTCAGCATGCCGTGCATCAGCGCTTCATTGAAGTCGACCTGTGCGAGCACCTGGATTGCCCAGGTCTCCATGCTGGTAAAGCCAAGCCGTCCGGCCAGCACCATGATCAGGGAGCAACCCAATGACAGCACCATGACACCGATCGTCATCGGCAGGCGCAACACCTGATGGTTGACGTAAGCGAGTATGGCCGCCGCGCTGACGATGACCGCGGCGAGGTCAAACAGGTTCAATCGTCGGTTCCATCAGCCGCAATATCGCCGGGTCCATCAGCCACATCGGGTCCACCAGCCACAATCTCATCCTTGCCAGTGCCAATGCGTGCAGCCCTCTCCTCGTCCCACCACCACGTGTCGATATGGGCGAGGCGGATCAGACGTGCGGCTTCGGGTTTGCCGAACTTGTCCCAATGCGCAACCCCCATATTCATTTTGGTCATGCCCGGAACGAAGTAGAAGTTCCACAACAAGACCCGGTCAAGCGCATGTATCGCAGCGACAAAGTCGTCATACTCATCTGCATCCTGCATCGCCTGGATGAGATGATCGACCGCTGGATCACGCATGTTCGACCAATTGCCGCTGTAGGCCTGATCCGCGGCGACGCTCTGGAAGCTGTTCGCGATGAGCAGACTCGGTATGTTGTCAGGAACAAACGCGATCGCGCCAGCATCGAAATCGCCAGAGCGCATGCGATGTAACCAGTTTGATATCTCGGGTGACTTGATGCTCGAGGTAATCCCCAGTCGTTTCAGCACCCGGGTATAGCCAACGAATGAGCGTCCCAGCGCAGGCGAGACCGCGACGAAACGGATGTGAAACGGCTCACGGGTCTCTTTGTGCACAAGCTGGCCGTCGGCCATCTCCCAACCCGCGTCATAAAGCAGTTCCATGGCGCGCTTCATGTTATCCCGGTGCCAACCGCCGCCGCCGTTGGGGGGTGGCTCATAGGCCGCGGTAAAGACCCGTGGCGGCACCTTGTCCCGAATGGGTTCCAGCAGCTTCAGTTCGCGTTCGTCGGGCAGGCCAGTCGCGGCGAGGTGAGAATCGTGGAAAAAGCTGCGCGCCAGACCATAGAAGTCATAGTTGCGCGAGTTGAGCCAAACGAAATCGCTGACAAGCCACAACGCCTCGCGAACGCGAACGTCCCGGAAGCGGGGTTGATCGAGATTCCAGAAGACCGGCCACCAGAGACCCGCCGGCCGCGCAAGCTTCAACATGGTCTTTTTGAAGTGTCCAGCGCGGGTCGCTGGAAAGTCGTACGCGTATTCCCAAAGGCGGGGCAGGTTCTCAACGTGCAGATCCACCACGTTACCCTTGACCGCTTCAGTCTGCACCTGATCGTCCCGAAAGTAGTCGAACTTCAACCGGTCGAAGTTGAAGCTGCCCACATTCGCCGGCAAATCGCGACCCCAGTAATCATCAACCCGCTCATACCCGACCCACCGCCCAACCTGGAACTTGCCGATGCGGTACGGGCCTGAGCCGAGCGGCGGTTGGACCGTCGTCTTTGAAATGTCGTTGTCGGTCCAGTAGTGCTTCGGCAGAATCGGCAGCACACCCACCCGCATCGGCAACATGGGATTGCCCCGCGAGGCAGGTTCAATGTGATATCGAACCTCACGATCGCCAACAACCTCGATATGCGTGAAGGGGATCAGCGGTTCCGTGATAGTCGGGTTGGCGAATTCAGACTTGTACGATTCAAACGTGAAGACGACATCTTCCACGGTTATCGGTTTACCATCATGCCAGCGCGCACCCTCGCGAAGCTTGTAACCGATCCAGGAGTTGTCATGCGCAAACGCAATGCCCTCAGCAAGCACGCCGTATAGCGTCGAGGGTTCGTCGAGCGCCGGGGCCATCAGGCTGTCCAGCAGATAGTTCTGGTTGGGCGACCAGATCGACAGCCCGGCTGCCACGCGCCCGCGCAGGGGCACGGGATTGAAGCTGTCCCAGGTGCCCATCTGGGGAACCCGGATGCGCCCGGCCTTGGGGGCATCCGGATTGACGTAGTTGAAGTTCTGATAGTCCGCGGGATAGCGCGGAGTGGACAGGAACGCATACGCATGATGATACGTTATGTTTCCCGCTGCAGCCGACGACGTGGAGTCCACAGCAACCGCGCCGCCGCCCGACAAGAGCAGTGGCAGAAACAGACCCCAAAGCCATGCTTTGCGCGGTTTTAACATCACACCGTGCGGTTTGTGATCATTGAATTTTCCCCTGACGACCAGCCGAGCACGCTTTCCCACCCGACATGCTGGCAGCATGAATTTGGGAGCGCTTTTGGTAGCATGCCCTTCTTACTCTTCGAAGGACACCCCAGTGCTTGATCGCTTTCGTGTTGCCGATGACATCGCCGTTCGTATCCCCCAGGAGACCATGCGAGCAACAGTTGAAGACATTTTCACGCGCCTTGGCATGACGCCAGAAGACGCCTCTCGTGGCGCTGACACGCTCCTTTATGCGGACATCCGAGGCATTGATTCGCACGGCGTTAGCAACATGATGCGCGCTTACGTGCACGGCCTTGAGAACGACCAGATCAACCCGACACCGTCGTGGCAGGTTGTGAATGACGCTGGCGCTGCCGTCAACGTCGACTGCGACGAGGGTCTCGGCATTGTCGTCGGCCCCCAGTGCATGGACCTTGCGATCAAGAAAGCCAAACAGAACGGCATCGGCATGGTCACAGCGCACAACGGCGGGCACTACGGTGCCGCCGCGTACCACGCCCAGCGTGCGCTCGCGCACGACATGGTGGGCCTCTCTATGACCACCGGCGGTGTTCTCGTGGTACCGACCCAAGGCGCAGAACCGATGCTGGGACTCAATCCCATCGGCATCGCTGCTCCCACACGCAATGCTGAGCCGTACATCTTCGATGCCTCCATGAGTTCACTTGCGGCAAACAAGATTCAGTTGCTGCGCCGCGTCGGCGGAACGGCGCTCGCTGGCTGGGTCGCAGGCGAGGACGGCGCACCGATCATGGAGGAAGGACCGGTCCCGGAGAAATACCGCATGCTGCCACTGGGCGGCACGCGCGAGATTGGCTCCCACAAGGGCTACGGCTTAATGATGTTGGTCGAAATCCTGACGGGTGCCCTGTCAGGCGGCGGCGTGGGGCCATTCAGGCGTCAGGGCAGCTCGCACTTTTTCATGGCGATCAACATCGCCGCACTGACCGGACTGGCGAGCTTCCAGGACGACATGGACGAGTACCTGGGCGCCTTGCTTGCAAGCACACCGGCACCCGGTGAGGAGCGCGTGGTGTATGCCGGCATTCCGGAGGCCGAGGACGAGGCAGATCGGCGAGAGAAGGGCATTCCCTATCACCCGGAAGTCATTGAATGGTTCAAGAGCACGGTCGACCGACTGGAGCTGAGATCACGCTTCAATTAGTTGTTGTCCCAAAATTACTGGTTGTCCCGAAATTGGTGGTTGTCCCAAAATCGTCATCCTGATAATGCTTGGGGCTCGGTTCGCAAACAAGCCTTACGTTTTCTTGACAAAAATGGCGGTGCATTCCTGCAGTGCAAGCGCATTCGCTATCCCAGAGGTCGACAACCGACGCTTATCGAAATGAGTGACGAGGCTCCGAAATCCTGGTCCCGATACTACGCCCGAACGCGGACTGAGAAACCCAATCCGCATCTGGCATTTGCACTCTCGCGCATTCGCGGACGGGCCCGCGATTGCAGGGTCGCCATGGATGGCGGCTGTGGTGCCGGGCGCGACACCGCGTTTCTCTTGACGGCCGGCTTCGACGTTCACGCCTTCGACCCCGATGCCCGGTCGATCACGATCTGCGAAGACCGATTTCGAGACCTTCTCGGCCGAGGCTGCTTCATGCACCGCGCGGACTTTGTAAGCGCTCACTATCATCCCTGCGCAGCGTTTGTCGCAACGGCGAGCCTCTTTTTCACACGACCGGCAACGTTCGCCGACGTCTGGTCGCGAATCACGAGCGCAATCGAACCGGGCGGCGTGTTCTGCGGCAACCTGCTGGGGGTCCGGGACACCTGGGCAAGCCCCGAAGCCGATACGGTCGGTGTCGTGACCGCGTTCGAATCGCACGCCGCACGCAATCTCTTTGGGGGATTCGACATCGCCCGATGGCACGAGCGGGACGAGACCGGCACAACCGTTTCCGGCAATGCCAAACACTGGCACACGTTTCACGTCGTAGGGGTAAAGCGGGGGTAAAGCGCAGGTAAAGTCGGGGTGAGTTGGGTGAAGTCAGGGTGAAGTCGTGAGGGCAATTTGGCTCGAAGCGCGGCAGTCGGCATCCGCGTCTTTTCGTCACCCTCGCAACTTCCTATACTGCGCGCTCTCTAATCTGACGAGCACACACGCTTATGGCCAAGAAGATCGACTGGTATTACTACCGCAAGCGCTGAACCACCTGTGACCGAGTCGCCAGGTTTCTGGAGACCAATGAGATTGAAGCCGCAGAGCAGGTGCCTGCAAGCCGCAAACTGCAAGTTACCGACGCCCGGGAATTACTGGAGAAGGCTTCCCGCCTAATCGCCATGAAGGGCAAGAAGGTCCAGGAGTTTGCTGTCGCCAAGTCGATTCCGGATGAGGCGGTCGCCGCCATGCTGGGGCCAACCGGCAACCTCCGGGCACCGACGGTCGTCCGCGGCAAGACCGTACTCGTCGGTTTCAACGACGAGATATTCACCAAAACCCTGGGCTAGTAACGGTTGTAACGGGCGCCGGTCCGGTCCGTGTCGGACCGGCACTCGCGCCAACGTTGCATTAGGCATTAGGAGGCCAGTGCGAACTGGGCCATCAATGCCTCCTGGCGATCCTCTCACCTCTCTTTTGCCAGACGTCTCACCAGAGGATTTCGCAAGAAGTCTTGCCTGAACCGGTCTCGCCCGACGCGAGGCCAACTCGTACTCTTTACTCCGGCAAACCGGGATTACCGATGACCAGACCCCCGACACCCGCCTTCTTGCCGTTGCTCGATCTCACACCGTCGGGCGAGGACGTCTACCTGGCTCCCGTAGCACCCGAGGAGAGCGGGCATATGTACGGCGGCCAATTCCTCGCACAGTCCCTTGCCGCAAGTTACCTGACGATCGACGCGGACCGAACGATTCATTCCTTGCACGGCTATTTCCTGCGTCCCGGCGACATCAATGTGACTACCGAGCTGCGCGTATCGCGAATCCGCGATGGCCGCTCGTTCAGCTCACGTCAGGTGTCGGCCTACCAGGCGGGTAAAGAGCTGTTTCGCGTCATGGCGTCATTTAACGTACCGGAGCCGAGTTTCGAGTACGCGGGCGCTCGCAAGCCAGACGTGCCACCACCCGGGTCGGTCGAGACAACGTACAACGAATACTGCGCCGGCGAGGACATGGAATACACAGGGCGTGGCCGGCCCATGGACATCCTGTACATCAATCCGCCCAGTGCGCCTGTCGGTGAACCGGTGCTCGAGGATCAACGCATGTGGATGAAGATCGTGGACCCGCTGCCTGACGGTCATCACATCCACGACCCGGCGCTCGCCTACCTGTCTGACTCAACCCTCATTGACCACGTGCTACTCCCCGAAGGGCAGCGCTGGCACGACCCCCTGTTTCTGGGCGTCAGCCTGGACCACAGCATGTGGTTCCACCGACGCGTTCGCGCAGACGAATGGCTGCTATTTGATCAGACGGTCGAGGCGACCGGCGACAGCCGGGGGCTCGCAACCGGCCGGTTCTTCACGGCCGACGGAGCGCTCGCCGCCACCTGCAAGCAGGAAGGCCTGATCCGCTGGGAAACCTGAACCGACTGACTATCACCCCGGATCAGGGAGCGCTGCTATTTCCCAGCAGCTGCCTGATTTCAGTCGCGTCAGTCTCCGACAGCTCGCTGAAGTGTGCGAGCCTCTCTGCGAGCCCCGCATTTTCTGTAGGTAGCCCCACTGCTGACGCAACACTCGGTTCGCCGGCCAACTCAAAGTACATATCGGCACAGGTGAGGTGGATATTGCCCGATGGATTGAACATGCCGTCCTCGTAGAACTTCAGCCGAATGCGCCACGCATCTTTGTCGATCGTCTCACGGCAGTGACGACAACGCGCCCGCCCGCTCGACGCACGCTCGGCACCATCCGCCCGCGACAGCCGACGATGGGCGAGTCCAACCGCAACGATAGCTCGCTGCCGCTCGACCTCGTCTTGCGGCTGTCTGGTCTCGTCTATGATCGTCTCCAGCGCATCCGGCCGCTTGTAGGCCGCACAGCGCGGGTGGTACCAATGCGTCATGTCGCCATCCGCAAACGGGTTCGGCAGCCGCTCGCCAAACCGCAGCTCAGCCTTGTCGATGCGTTGGCCACAGCCCCGACACTTGGACCGCGCGCTGGGTGCAACTTCGATCACGTTCGCCAATGGATTTACCCTCGCAGTCGCACAAATTTTTGCAGCGAGTGCATATCGAGAGGCACGAGGCCGCGGTTACCACCCCCACTCTTGATCACCTCGCCCACATACAGGTCACCGCGCGAATCCGCCCACAGGCCATGCGGCGCGAAGAAATTGCCCGCTTCAACCGGGTCCTGTTCGCCAAACCTTGTGTGCACTTCGCCGTCCAGCGTCATCACCGCAACGCTCGCGTGGGGATCGTGCGGCAGGATGTTCACGGACGGATCACGTCCGGCGCGCATACCGAGTTCAGCGACGTAGAGGTTCTCGTCGCCATCAATGTAGAGATCGTCAGGTCGGGTGACGTTGTTCCACTCGGTGCGGTAGGTGCCGTTCGCATCGAAGACCTGGATCCGCGAGTTCTCTCGATCAGCGACATACACGAGTCCGCGCTGATCGACGGCTATCGCATGCGGCAGTCGGAATTCGCCCGGGCCGCCGCCCGGTTCTCCCCACGAGAACTCATACGCGCCGGCCGCAGAGAATTTGTGCACCCGCGCATTGCCATAGCCGTCCGAGACATACATCTCGCCCGACGGCGCAAGGCACAGGTTAGTGACGCGGTTGAACGGGCCGGCGCCACGCAGGACGGGCGATTCGCCAGCGATGAAACCCGTGTCTGACGGCTTGTTCTTCTCTCCGAGGGTCTGCTTGAGTTCGCCGTCCGGCGTAAAAATCCGGACCGTGTGATCGAAGTTATCCGCCGCATAAACGGTATCGTCCGCACCGATGTAAATGCCGTGCGGATTGGTAAAAATGCCCTCGCCCCAGGCTTCAATAAACCGCCCGTCGCGATCGAAAATAATCATCGGATGATCGCCGCGGTTGAACACGAACACACGATCCTGCGAATCGGTTGCGACCCCGGCTACCTCGACAAAGTTCCAGCCTTCGGGCAGTTGCTCCCAGCCCTCAAGCACCTCATATTCCAGTCTGTTTGCACCCAGCGCCATGCCTTCACTCCCGTTGGTTTCACAAGCCTGACTGTGTTGGCAAAACCGCCACGCTGTCAAGCATCTGGACGCGACCCGAAGCACACACCAGGAACCCGTCGTGTAGACTCGGGCCACCTAATCAAACGTCTACTGACGAGAAATCGGCCGGCAATAATCGACCCACTGGATTCGATCTGGGCTTTGCCGGCAGGAAGCCCGGGCGACACCTCGTTGCGAGAGTACGGAGTACACAATGGGCCTCACAGTCAGTCATCTGTCCGTCCGCCGCGCAGCCTTCATCCGCGCACGCCCCGCCAGCGTCTGGTACGAATTCGACTCGTTCAGCCGGCTGGCCGCGTGGTTCGGCACGGGCCATCAACTCGAGGTCTTTGAACCCGGACCCAACGGCCGCATCGAACTGTCGGTCGACGACGGCGGCGATCGCCTGGCTTTCGGCGGTGACACAGTGATCTGGGAACCGGGTCTGGAATTCAGTTTTGAGGATAACTGGTTCGGCAGCCAGGCCTGGCCCGTGCCGACCTTTGTCACCTTGCGGCTGCAAGCACTCTTTGACGGCACGCAGGTCGAACTGATTCATCACGGCTTCGAGCGTCTCGGCGACGCGGCAGCGGCGACATTTGAGGGCTACGAAGCCGGCTGGGACAACCATCACCTCGCGGCCCTCAGAAAAATTGTAGAGGAGTGAACCAACGCCACGCTCTGGCATGCCGAGTGCAGAGAAGCGCAGACCTCGCATGATCTTGCAGAAAAGAGTCTTGCCAAAAAAGGCGGTTCATCCCTGCACTCGCAGGGTGCTGAAAAAGTGCTTTCCTGCACCTTTTCAGCGTCGCGGGCCTCAGCCCGCCAGCCCACCCAGCAGGCGCCGATAATCTCCTGCGAGTGCAGTCCATGTCAGGTGACTGACATCCGGTGCGCGCGTACCTGCTGACACCAATTGCGCGAGTCGATCCGCTGCTAGATCAGCCTCTGTCTGAATGCTACCGACCGGATAACGATAGGGTTCTGCAAAGAGTTCCCGATACGCCAGACGGTCTGGCACCAGCGGCACGCATCCATTCGCGACCGCTTCGAGCACCGCGAGTCCCTGAAACTCATGCTCGGCTGTCGACAGGACGACATCTGCGTCGGCGAGAATTTTCAGGTACCCGTCGCGCGACGATACGAAACCGACGTGACCAAGATGGCCCGTCGCGTCCAGTAACGCCTGAACTGCCACCATTTCTGCCGGCACCTTGCGGGTATCACCACTCAGGATGTGCAGTTTGAAGTCAAACGACCTTGCGACCAGGACGCGCATCAGTGCGAGTAAGCGGTCGACGCCCTTGTCCGCTTCCCACCGATGATTCCACACAAGCACCAGACTCTCGCTTGTCCGATGGCGCTCGCCCGACGCGATGATCTCCGCGGTATCGAGCGGCACTGGCAAGATGACACTACGTTGCTGCAGAGTCTCGGCAATGCCCGATGGCACGCCGTCGGGCAGCTTGACGAGCAAACTATCGACGCCCACCAGGAACGTGTCTCTGTTGTACGCCGAGTTGAACGCCAGCAGATCGGCAGCGAGCGCGCCATAGAGGCTTGTCACCTGTCTTTCCAGCAGATGCGACGGCGGTTCGGAAGTTGGGTACGCAAACTGGTTCTCATGAAAGTACATCATGGCGGGCAGGTTGCGTACGGAGGCGTTCATACCGCGCAGGGCAGACAGATCGGTCATTGACGTACATAGCAGCAGTTCGTGATCGCCACCGAAATCGGTGTCGTGGAAGGTCAGCGAGTTGCCGCGAAATCGCCAACTGAAGTAACGACCGGGCAGCGTGTGGACGCTGAAGGTGAACTCGGGCAAATGCCGGACGACACCGCGCCACCAATAGTTGTGGCTACTCGCGTCATACGGCGACAGAACGAGGACGTTACGACTCATTACCAGCCGCTCGCTTCGCCACGTGCAGACAGCCTGAATCGAGTCGTACCGGCCGCCTGGCGGACCGCACCTGCAGGTGCGTCATCGATAATTTCTGAGTACGTGCTCGTGGGCCGTGTCTGTGATCAATCCCTCCTTCAACAATTGATCCAGCGACCGCCGCCTCATATCGCGCATGCCGTACTCATTTTAGCCGGACGTAATATGGAACTTCAATTGATAGGATTCTCGCCGCCTGATCACCGCCCGCACCGCCGGCGTATTGACCAGAATCTCGCACGCGACACGCTTGCCACCGCCTGTTGTTGACATGAGTTCCTGATGAATGATGCCAAGGAGCGCCTCAGCCAGCATCATTCTGATATGGCCTTCTTCTGACGCCGGCACGTAGGACAGGAGCCGCTCCAGGATCTTGTCGATGGAGATCGTATGCACGCTCGAGAGGACCAGAACACCCGTCTCTGCCGCAGTGAGCGCGATACGAATGGAGTCAAAGTCGCGCATCTCCCCGATGACAATCACGTCCGGGTCCGTCCGCAGCGCAGCCTTGAGTCCGCTCTCGAACGACACGGTGTCCCGGCCGATCTCCGCTGGAGAATAATCGACTTTTTGTTCTCGTGCACATATTCGACCGGGTCTTCAATCGTGATGATGTGCTTGTTGCGCTTCCGATTGATGAAATCGATCATCGCCGCCAGTGTGGTCGTCTTGCCCTGACTGGTCGTTCCCGAGATCAGAATGAGGCCTTTGTCACGCCGACACATCTCGTTCAGGATCGCTGGCATCCGCAGTTGTTCGAGCGCCATGGGCTTGAAGTTGAGGACGCGTATCACGGCGCCCACCTGCCATTGCTGATATTGAGATCGATCCGAAACCGGTGCTCCTGCCCGGTCTTGATCAAATCAAGATCCAGGCCGGTCTCGAACGACCTTATCTGGTCGGCGTCCAGCAGCGCATAGCAAAGTCGCCGCGTGTCGTTCGCCGAAAGGACGACCTCGCTGGCCGGCTGCAAGCGGCCCGCGCGACGGTGCATCACTGGCAGGTCCGGCACAATGTGGATGTCGGTTGCCTCAAGGCGCACTGCATCCTCCAACACCTGCCCCATGTTGATATTCACCATGACCCATTACTCAACCGCGTGCGAAGCACCACGCAAGACGCCTTCATCGTCACGCTGCGGGTGGCAGGCCTCTTATGACTCATCGCCGCGCCTGACCACCGGCCGGGGAGAGCCATCCGATGTTGCTGCATACCACTTGCCATCGTCTTCAAGCCATTGGAAATCATCGTCCGGGTAGTCGACAACATCGCCGCGCATCCGCGTGCCCACCACCAGAAACTGCGCATCTGCTGATGACTGGTTAACGAGGCGGTGGGCATTGCCGTCACCCGCCGGAAAGCCTACACACATCCCCGCGGTCATCAGCGTCTCCCCCGTATCGTCAAATAGCACGAGTTCACCGCTGATCACGTAGGCGAACTCATCTGATGATGAGTGCGAATGCCGGAGCGCAGACGCGCTGCCTGGATGCAGCGTTTCGAGGTTGACTCCGTACTGTCGCAGACGAAACAGGTCGCCAAGTGATCTCGACTCATGCGTGCCAAGTGCACGATAGGGTTGGGGAATCGGCCCATCGCCTCGCCTAGGGATATCTCTCGCCAGTAGCGGTACGGATTTGGTGTCGGACATCTGAACTCCAATGTCGCTCTATCGATTCTCGCAGTCTGCCTCTGTCACGTCTCAACGCCAAGTAGAGGATCACGTTGTCCCAATCAGGAGGGCGGTCAGCGTGCAGGCGGCCCCCGGGACGCCGCAGCGGTTTACCCCCCAGACGCCGCAGGCGCTTTACCCCAGACGCCGCAGGCGCTTGCCATCTTCGCGCGTCTGTCATACAAACCGGGCAGAGAGGACACCCATATCCTCCGACTCACGAGGATCGCCGATGGACGAAGCGCGGGTAGAAGGGCTGCTTGACCAACTGAAGGCACTGCACGACGACGCAGCCACCTGGTCGCTGCTCTGTTGCCACTACGACAAGTCACTCGCCGAAGATGTCCTGCAATCGACCTACCTCAAAATTCTGGAAGAGCGCGCACGTTTTGGCGGCGCATCGACCCTGCGCACCTGGTTGTTGGGCGTCATACCGCGCACGAAGCGGTGCGCAAACGCGGCCTTGTGGTTGCAGACGCCGGCTTCGACGGCGGGGCACTGGACCGCGAAGACGATGCGGCCCGAATCGAAAACCACGACGCAGCGACGATGGATTCTGATGTGCAGCGCGCCGCCGTCAGTGCCGCGATGGACCGCCTGAGCCTGCAGCAACGGCAGATCATCTTTC
>Ga0302135_10000758_pt1 | contig 19415 bp, 10 predicted proteins | sample CBN3_surface_MG_FD_203119 | JGI IMG/M metagenome (GOLD analysis project Ga0302135, IMG submission 203119) | Marine microbial communities from Western Arctic Ocean, Canada - CBN3_32.1 | ecosystem: Environmental > Aquatic > Marine > Oceanic | place: Canada: Western Arctic Ocean | collected...
CGTCGGGAATGTCGGAGATGCGTTTGTCACGCAGCAAGACCTTCTCGCCTACGACGTACAGGGCGTCTCCGGCGCTCTCTTGCTCGCCGCGAGGCCACCGCAGGGCCTTTTTGAACAACTCCTACCTCACTCTCGTCGTGGGTTTCCGCGCATCTCGCCTGTACGGAGAAGCGCGATAATCCCGGCCCCGCCACACCGGTGCCATCCGGAAAAAGGGGGCTCTGCGGTCAATTCTATTTCTCGCCCCGCAGGAGGGTCAAGGAGGTCAGGAGCCTCGAAACGAGCGCTTGAGGTCGATGGCGGAAAAATATAGACTGAACAGGTTAAGACAACATCCAAATTCGCCCTTTAAGTGGCAGTCCTGAGAGACTGACAAGGGTCGGGCCCGACAACAAGGCAGAAACGCCATTCGGGCTCGATTGCGCGGGATAAAAAGCCCCCTTGTCAGCACAATGACGGGGGTTTTTTTATGCCCGCAAATAACGAAAGAACGGTGCTCCGGGCCGATGATGTGCGGCGGGCGCTCACGCGCATTGCCCACGAAGTGCTGGAACAAAACCGGGGAGCCGAGGAAGTGGTCCTCGTCGGGCTGCACACCCGGGGCGTGCCGATAGCCGAGCGCCTCGCAGGGCTGATCGAGAAGTTCGAAGGCATTCGCCCTCCGGTCGGCAAGCTGGACATCGGCCTTTACCGCGATGACCTGCTGGGCCGCCCCAGGCCGGTCGTACGACCAACCGAAATACCAGTGCCAATAGAGGGCAAAGTCGTGATCCTGGTGGACGATGTTCTCTACACGGGGCGCAGCATTCGAGCATCTATGGACGCGCTGATGGACTTTGGCCGCGCCCGGTTGATCCAACTCGCAGTACTGGTAGACCGGGGCCACCGGGAGCTACCAATACGCGCCGACTATGTGGGGAAGAACATGCCCACGGCGAAGGGCGAGGCCGTGTCGGTGCGCCTGACGGAGATTGACGACCGCGACGAAGTGGCACTGGTAACGTCGGGACCGGTCGACGAACCGACGGCGACCAGCGCCCCGAGCGGCCACAAAGGCGGCCGCAAGTGAACGCTGTCAGGCGGGTGGGCATCCCCGCGCTGTCTAACGGCGGCGGCTCCATGTCTCCGGGCCGCAAGAATGTGTTGGACCTCGACGACTTCTCACGAGAGGAGATAGACGGCGTCCTGCAAAACACCACGGCCATGCGGGAGGTGCTGAACAGGTCCATTCGTAAAGTCCCAGCGCTGCGAGGGCACACAGTCATAACCCTGTTCCACGAGCCCAGTACGAGAACGAGGGTGTCGTTCGAACAGGCGGGAAAAGTGCTGTCGGCCGACGTCATTAACGTGACGTCTGCCGGGAGCAGTTCCAAAAAAGGCGAGTCGCTATACAACACCGCCCTCACCTTGCAGGCCATGAACGCCGACATCATCGTCATGCGCCACCCGCACTCCGGCGCGCCGCACTTCCTGGCCCGGCACCTGGACTCGTGCATCATCAACGCCGGTGACGGTGCCCATGCCCACCCCTCGCAGGCGCTTTTGGACATGTACACGATTAAAGAAAAGCTGGGCAGCATTGAGGGCAAGCGCGTTGCCATAGTCGGCGACATTCTCTACAGCAGGGTGGGCAGATCGAACCTGTGGGGCCTGCTAAAGATGGGCGCACATGTGACCCTTTGCGCCCCGCCGACGCTGGTGCCGCCAGACTTTCTCAGGCCGCTACCGGAGGAGCACCCGTTCGCTTCGGTGCGGATAACGCACAGGGTAGAAGAGGCGCTCGACGGTGCGGACGTGGTGATGGCCCTGCGACTGCAACTGGAGCGTCAGGCGTCGGGGCACCTGCCTTCGCTGCGCGAGTACTCTCGCATGTACTGCATCAACTCGCGCCGCATGGAGCTGGCCGCTCCGGACGCCATAGTTATGCACCCCGGTCCCATGAACGAGGGCATTGAGATAGACCCTGAAGTGGCCCACGGGGTGCGGTCGGTAATAGACCAGCAGGTCACCAACGGCGTCGCGGTACGCATGGCACTGCTGTTCGGGGTCGTCACGCCAGACAGGAGTGTGGCCCCGTGAGTGCAGCTGTGAAACAAGTGCTGATTAAGGGCGGCCGTGTCATCGACCCCGGTTCTGGCCTGGACGAAGTAGCCGACGTTCTGCTTGCCGACGGCTCGGTCAAAGCCGTAGGCCAAAAATTAGTTGCGCCCGAGGGTGCCGAGGTCCTGAAGGCCACGGGCCTTATCGTGGCACCGGGCTTCGTGGACCTGCACTGCCACCTGCGCGAGCCCGGCTTCGAAGACAAAGAGACGATAGCGACTGGGACACGAGCGGCGGCGGCCGGGGGTTTCACCACCGTTTGTGCCATGCCCAACACCAACCCGCCCATGGACAACGCGTCCACCATTGACTATGTAATGCGCAAAGCCGCCGCCGAGGGGGCTGTTCGCGTATTACCAATCGGCTGTGTGACCAAGGGCAGCGCTGGCCGTGAACTCGCCGAGATGGCAGAGATGGCAGACGCCGGGGCCATTGGCTTTTCCGACGACGGTCACCCGGTCGCCGACGGCGCCCTTATGCGACAGGCGCTCACTTACGCTTCGGCGTTCGGACTGCCAATCATCGAACACTGCGAAGTACCAGAGCTGGCTGCTGGCGGGCAGATAAACGAGGGCTGGGTCGCCACCCGCCTCGGTGTCAAAGGCGTGCCAGCGGTCGCCGAGGAGCAGATGGTGGCCCGGGACATAGCGCTCGCCGAACTAACCGGGGGCTGGGTGCACCTCGCCCACGTCAGCACGGCCGGGACCGCAGACATGGTGCGGCGGGCGAAAGAGCGCGGCGTGAGGGTTACGAGCGAGGTGACGCCGCACCACCTGACGCTTACCGAAGCAGCCGTTCTGGGCTACCCCCTTGGCGGCACTGGGGGCGGCACTGGGGGCGGCTCGCAGTATGACGCCCTCACCTCGGACGCCTACAACACCTTCGCGAAGGTGAACCCGCCCCTGCGGTCCCAATTCGATGTTGAAGCAATGATCGCCGCATTGGCCGAGGGCGTCATCGACGTGATCGCCACCGACCACGCACCCCACAACCGGCAGGACAAGCTGAGTACGCTGAATGACGCAGCTTTCGGTATTAGCAACCTGGAGACGGCTCTCGCCGCCGTGCTGGCGCTGGTGCACACCGATGCGGTGACCCTAACTCGACTCATTGAATCGCTCACTCTTGGCCCGGCGAAGCTGCTGGGCAACAGAGCCCCGCGCGGCCTAGGGACGCTGGCCAAGGGCGCTCCCGCAGACATCGCACTGATCGACCTTGACGTCGAATGGGTCGTCGAGCCAGAACACTTCGTTTCCAAGGGCAAAAACACACCGCTGGCCGGGGCGACCCTCAAGGGCCGGGTGGTAAAGACAATCTTCGCAGGGAGGGTCGTCTTCGGCCCTGAACAGGGCAAAGCTTCATGACGGACGCTCGGGTAAAGAGATATCTCGTGCTGGAAGACGGGTCGGTGTTCGAGGGCTACGCCTTCGGTGCGGACGCGGGCACAGCCGGAGAGGTCGTGTTTTCGACCTCGATGACCGGCTATCAAGAAATGCTGACCGACCCGTCGTTCGCCGGGCAGATAGTGGTGCCGACCTACCCGATGATTGGCAACTACGGCATAAACGGGCGGGACGCCGAGTCGGCTCGCATACGGGTGGCAGGCTTCGTGGTACGCGAACACTGCGACCAGCCCAGCCACGCCGACTCCGAAATGACGGTGGACGAGTACCTGCGCTCCCAAGACGTACCAGGCCTGTGGGGCATCGACACTCGCGCATTAACCAGGCGCTTGCGAACAAGAGGAGTGATGATGGGGGCGCTGGGTTCCTCTGCCGAGGCGGCAGTCGGGCAACTCAAAGCCGCGTCCACCTATGGCGACACTGATCTTGTGCAGGCCGTCACGACCGGGCACTCGTACCGGTGGACCGATTCTGACGGTGATCGCCAACACTCCAATAGCGACGCGGGGCAGCGACGCCCCGATTGGCCGCGACGCAGGGTGCTGGTGTCGGACTACGGCGTCAAATACAACATCATGCGGCTGTTGCAGAGCCGGGGGTGCGAGGTAATTACCTTCCCGGCCACGGCTACGGCCGAGGAGCTTTTGCAACGGGAACCCGACGGGATTCTCCTGTCGCCCGGCCCCGGTGACCCGGAACTGCTGGACTACGCAGTCGAGACGGCGAAGGGCATTGTGGGGAAAGTCCCGGTGTTCGGCATCTGCCTGGGCAACCAGGTACTCGCCAGGGCATTTGGCGGCAGTACCTACAAGCTCAAGTTCGGCCACAGGGGCGCCAACCACCCTGTGAAGGACCTGCGCACGGGGCGGGCCTACATAACCGCTCAAAACCACGGGTACGCCGTCGATGCGGACTCGCTGCCAGCAAACGTCGAGGTGAGCCACGTCTCCCTCAACGACGGCACGGTGGAGGGGATGCGCCACCGGGAGATGCCGGTAATGTCGATTCAATACCACTCGGAGGCCTCGCCAGGTCCACGAGACAGCGAATACATCTTCGACGACTTCGTGGCCCTCATGGACCAGGGGATGGACCAGGGGATGAATGAGGCGAAGTCCAATTGAATAACCCCCCGAGCGAGCCGAAGCCCATAGCCAAACCCAAAAAAGTCCTCGTCATCGGGTCGGGGCCGATTGTCATTGGCCAGGCGGCGGAGTTCGATTACGCCGGAACGCAGGCGTGTAAGGCCCTGCGCGAAGAGGGCGTGACGACCGTTCTGGTCAACTCGAACCCGGCGACGATCATGACCGACGAGGGCGTGGCCGATGTCGTGTATATCGAGCCTCTTACGGTAGAAGTCATCGAGCGCATTATCGCCAGGGAAAAGCCCGACGGCATTTTGCCCACGTTGGGGGGCCAGACTGGCCTCAACCTGGCAGTGGAACTGGCCGACGCGGGCGTGCTGGACAGGCACAACGTGCGCCTTCTCGGCACCCCCCTGGCGACTATAAGGGCCGCAGAAGACCGGGAAGAGTTTCGCGACCTGATGGGGCGCATCGGCGAGCCGACGCCGCCCAGCGAAATAGTCGAGTCACAGCAAGGCGCAGAAAAGGCGCTAAAGATAATCGGCCTGCCCGCCGTAATCCGGCCCGCCTACACGCTCGGCGGCACCGGTGGGGGCATCGCCAACACCCTCGAAGAGTATTGGCGCTTTGCCGGGACGGGCATGGCGGCCAGTCCAATCGGGCAAGTATTGGTAGAAAAGTCGCTGGCGGGCTGGAAAGAGGTCGAGTACGAGGTGATGCGGGACGCGGCCGACAACTGCATAACCGTGTGCAACATGGAGAACTTCGACCCGATGGGCGTCCATACCGGCGACTCCATCGTCGTTGCGCCCAGCCAGACGCTGTCCGACAAGGAGTACCAGCTTCTGCGCACGGCCAGCCTCAACATAATCCGGGCGCTCGGCGTGGAGGGCGGCTGCAACGTGCAGTTAGCACTCCGGCCGGGGAACATCGTGGCAAAAACACTGCCTGACCAGATCGAAGGCCCCGACTACTACGTTATCGAGGTGAACCCACGCGTTAGCCGAAGCTCGGCGCTGGCGAGCAAGGCCACCGGCTATCCGATTGCCAGGGTGGCGGCCAAGATTGCCGTGGGAAAGCGACTGGACGAGATTCCCAACGCAGTGACGGGCAAGACGGTCGCGGCCTTCGAGCCCGCTCTCGACTACTGCGTGGTCAAGATTCCGAGATGGCCGTTCGACAAGTTCGCCGGGGGCGACCGCTCGCTGGGGACGCAGATGAAGGCGACCGGCGAGGTAATGGCCATCGACCGCACGTTCGAAGCGGCGTTGCTAAAGGCGGTCCGGTCCCTGGAGATTACCGACCGGGACGCCCTGTGGGAGCCCAAACCCGACGACACGCACTTCGAAGCGCACGACGAGCGACTGTGGACGCTACTAGCCGCGGTGCGGCAAGGGACGGCACCGGAAGAGCTTTCCCGCATTACCGGGGTGGACCCGTGGTTCACAAGAGCGCTGGAGCGCATAGCGAAAATGGAGGCGCGGCTGCTGGCCGAGCCCCTTGGGCGGGACTTGCTGTGGGAGGCCAAGCGCATGGGTTTTGCCGACGCCCAGATAGGCGTGCTCACCGACCGCTCCGAAGAGCAGGTGGCCCGGCGGCGGGCCGAGTACGGACTGCGGCCTACCTACAAGATGGTCGACTCCTGCGCGGGCGAGTTCGAGGCTGAGACGCCGTTTTTCTACTCGACCTACGAGCAGGAGAACGAAGCGCTTCCGACAGGCGAACCCACGGCCGTCGTAATCGGTTCAGGGCCGATTCGAATAGGACAGGGGATCGAGTTCGACTACTGTTCGGTGCACGCTGCCTGGGCGCTGTCCGACGCCGGGGTCAAGTCGGTCATGATCAACTCCAACCCGGAGACCGTATCGACCGACTTCGATACTTCCGACCGGCTGTACTTTGAGCCGCTGGACGCCGAGAGCGTCATGAGTGTGATCCAAAACGAGGCCGGCGATGGCGCGACGCCTGCGTCTATTGTCCAGTTCGGGGGCCAAACAGCGATAAACCTGTCCCAGTCTCTGGACGCCGCCGGGCTACCCATACTCGGCTCCTCGGCTCAGTCCATCGACATAGCCTCCGACCGCCACCTGTTCGAGGAGTTCCTCGCCCGCCACGGCATCCCCAACCCTCCCGGTGCAGCCGTGGCGGACGTGGGCCGGGCATTGCAGGTCGCACAAGAAATCGGCTACCCCGTGCTGGTGAGGCCCAGCTACGTGCTGGGCGGACGGGCAATGGAGATTGTGCAGAACGCCACCGAGCTGGTGCGCTACATGTCCAGCGCCTTCGCGGCAGCTTCCGGCAGACGCGTTTTGATCGACAAATATTTCGAAGGGCGCGAGGTCGAGGTGGACGCGGTGTGCGACGGCGAGCAGGTGCTCATCCCCGGCATCATGGAACATGTAGAGCGCGCTGGTGTGCACTCCGGGGACTCGATGGCGGTGTACCCAGGCCTGAACCTGACGAAGCAAGAAGTCGATGCCATAGTCGACTACACAACCCGCATCGGCCTGGGCCTGAACGTACGCGGGCTGATGAACATCCAGTACGTCCTCACAAGCGGCAACACGTACCGGTCACCCACAGACGGGTCCAAGCGAGAAGGCGATGGCCGCGCTGAAGTCTTTGTCATCGAGGTCAACCCCCGCTCGTCACGAACCATCCCGTTCATCTCCAAGGTCACCGGCGTACCCATGGTGCGCCTGGCGGTCAACGTGATGTTGGGCAAGACGCTGGCCGAGCAAGGCTTTTCGGGCGGGCTGTGGAAAAAACAAGACATCGTTGCAGTCAAAGCCCCGGTCTTCTCTATGTCCAAGCTGACAGGCGTCGATACTTACCTCGGCCCCGAGATGAAGTCGACCGGTGAGGTCATGGGCATCGACCGCGAGTTCCGCCCCGCCGTGGCGAAAGCATTGATGGCGGCCGGGCTTATGCTGCCGAAAAATGGATCGATACTGCTTTCGATGGCCGACAAGACCAAGGCCGACGCAGTGGCGCTGGTGAACGAACTGCACCAGGCCGGGTACAAGCTGTACGCCACCAAGGGCACGGCCGCCATGATTTCTGCGATGGGGCTGGAGGTGACCACGATTACCAAGGTGCTGAGTGGCGAGCACCCCAACGTCGTAGACGTAATTTCAGACGGAACGGTAGACGCAGTTGTGAACACGGTCACCGGCGACCGCAAGTCGTTACAGGACGGCTTCAACATTCGCCGGGTGGCGACCGAGAAACGCATCCCCTGCTTCACCTCTATCGACACCGCCAGGGCGGCGGCGGAGTCCCTGAACGGGCCCACCGACGACTACTCGGTAGCGCCACTACAGGATTATTTGAACGGCCCGTAACCGGATCGTAAAAAGAGCAAAACGAATAGCAAAACGCCAGGGCATAACGAGGGGGCATGAGCATGGAAACGAGGACTCTCGGCAAAACAGGCATAGCCGTCACCCGGCTGGGCGTGGGGCTGGCCGCTATCGGCGAAGAGGAGTCGTTTGACTCCATCGACAAGGTCGAACGAGTGCTATCTACTGCGCTGGACTCTGGAATCACGTTTTTCGATACTGCCGAATGCTACTTCGACAGCGAGGAGATGGTCGGCCGCACCATTTCGTCTCGCCGCAGCGAGTTCACTCTCGCCACCAAGTGTGGCCACGCAAAGCCGGGCGTGACGCCGGTGGGCCAGGACGTCGAAGACTGGTCCATTGAGGGCATTACGGCCTCTATCGACCGAAGCCTGAAGCGCCTGCGCACCGACTACGTGGACCTGCTCCAACTGCACTCGTGCAGCGTCGAAGAGCTGGAAAAGGGCGACGTAATTGAAGCGCTTCGGCGAGCACGCGACGCGGGCAAGACGCGCTTCATCGGCTACTCAGGCGACAACGACGCGGCCCACTGGGCGGTCGACAGCGGCCAGTTCGACACGCTGCAAACATCGTTCAACCTGGCAGACCAGAGGCCCCGACTCGGTCTGCTAAGTAACGCCAAGGCGAAAGGCATGGGGACAATCGCAAAACGGCCGATTGCGAACCGGGCCTGGGGTGCGCCCCAAAGCCCCACCGTCGGGTTCAAGTTCGACCCCAACTATGCAGATGAGTACTGGCGCCGCACGCAGGAGATGATGGCTCTCGGCCCGCTGGCTGGCGACCCCGAGAACCCGATACTGCTATCGCTGGGCTTCGCCTACGCCCACGACGACCTGGACGTGGCCATAATCGGCACCCGCAGCCCCGAACACATGAGGGCGAACTGCGCCATGGTCGAAGCGGGCGCGACCATCTCCGACGCCACGGTGCAGGACCTGTACAGCCGCTGGGACCGCCTGGACGACGGCAACGACGGCTGGGAAGGCCAGATGTGAGTTGGGTTAGCGACTGACTAGAGGTTTTCGATTGGCACAGGCTCGATGTGTTCGGCCAGTTCGAAGCCGAGGATGCGGGAGTAGAAGTACAGCTCCCCTTCCAGCGTGCGCTTGATGTTGGCGGCCTGGCGAAAGCCGTGCTGCTCGCCCTCGTAGGCGACGTAGGCGACCGGCAGCCCCTTTTCCCGCACGGCGGCCACCATGGTCTCGGCCTGGTTAGGCGGGACGATCTTGTCTTCCATGCCCTGAAACAGGATTACCGGCCGATCCAACTTGTCGACGTTGTATATGGGCGAGCGCTCGCGCCACACTTCGGCCTGCTCGGGGTATGGCGCTATGAGCCCGTCCAGGTAGCGGGACTCGAACTTGTGCGTGTCGCGGGCCAGCGCCTCCAGGTCGGTAACGCCGTAGTAGCTGGTACCGACGTGGAACACGTCCCGGAACGTGAGCACGGCCAGCGCCGTGAAGCCACCGGAACTGCCGCCGTCGATTGCCAGGCGGTCGCCGTCGACGTCGCCCCGGTCGGCGAGAAATCGGGCGACGTTGACGCAGTCGTCCACGTCCACGATGCCCCACTTGTCGTTCAGCCGCCGCCGGTAGGCGGTGCCGTAGCCGGTGGAGCCCCCGTAATTGACATCGGCCACAGCGAAACCCCGGCTGGTCCAGTACTGAATGCCGAGACTCAGGGTGCTGCTGGTCGCGCCGGTGGGGCCGCCGTGAATCTTCACCAGCAGAGGCGGCTTTTCATCTCCAGTGCTCGTGAACTCGGCATTTGTCGGGGCGTAATAGAAAGCATGAGCGGAATGGCCGTCTTCAGTCGGGAACTCGACGGCCTCCGGCACGCTCAGGTTCGCCACGTCCACATCTATCGACGACGGGCGGCTAACGACGGTCGCCTCGCCAGAGGGCAGGTCCAGTTGCACAATTTCGGCACCCCGGGTGGGCGATCCGGCCCGGAACACCGCAAGCCCGTCGCCGACTCTCACGGACGAAAAGTCGGTGTAGGGCAGGTCGAACGGCGTCAGTTCGCCCGAAGTGGTGTTCAACGACGTGAGGGTCCAGGATCCGCGCTCGGCGTAGGTGCAGACGATGGTCTCGGCAGACGAAAAGCCATAAGTGCGCATGCCGAACACCCAGGCCGGGGTGGCGAACTCGGCTTCTATCGGAAAGAGAGGCCCGGTGAGCCCGGCGTCATAGAGCCGATACAGGTTCCACCAACCCGACTTGTCGGAGACGAAGTGGAGCACGCCGTCGGGCGACCATTCGGGCTGGAAGATCGATTCGTCAACGCCTCCGGCCACTTTTTTAGCGTGGGTTAGGCCCGCGTCGCCAACCTGCGCCACCCACAGCTCGCAGCCGTCCCAGGGCATGTTGGGGTGGTTCCACTGCAGCCAGGACATGCGCGAGCCGTCCGGGCTAAGACGCGGGTTGGAGTAGAAGTCTGCGCCCGTCACCAGCACCTCTTCCGGCGCGCCCATCTCTGGGTCGGTGGACACGCAGACGATCTCGTTCACCGCTTCGCCGGTGCGGGCGAGGTCGGAGTGGTCTTCCCGCACCGCTATCAGGCGGCGGCCCGGCATGTCCACGACGGCATCTGCGTAGCGCAGGTCGATGCCGTCTGGCGTGAGGGGCTTCGAGTCTTCACCGGGCCTCTGGGCATACAGCCGCTGATCGCCGAAGTTGGAGTAGTAGACGGTTCCTTCTGACACCACGTAGGAGGCTCCGCCGTACTCGTGCACCCGGGTGCGGACGTTGTGGTCAGCGGGCGTGACGTCCTCGATAGCGCCGTCGGGTCCGCGCCGCACTACGACGTTGCAGCCCTTCTCGGCTGGCCTGCCCTCGACCCAGTAGACGTGGTCGCCGTCTAGCGCGACCTGGCTGACGCTGACGGTGCCGGCGACTATGAGGTCGGCCGTTATGGGCGACGGCCAGCTACCGTACGGGGCTGTTTCTTTAGTCATCAAATTCGCTTCCTATCGCCAATTGGGCGAACCAAAAATCTGGCGCATTATACTTTGCGCATGATCCCCCTTCGGCTCTCGGTCAGAAACTTCATGTGCTACCGGGAGCCTCCGGACCTGAACCTGGAACCCATACAGGTCGCCTGCCTGTGCGGCCCGAACGGGCACGGCAAGTCCGCGCTGCTCGACGCCATCACCTGGGCGCTCTGGGGTGAGGCGAGGGCCAAGACGCAAGACGAGCTTATCCACCAGGGCCAGACGGACATGTCGGTCGAACTGGACTTCTCGGCTCGGGACAGCCGCTATCGCGTCAGTCGTCGCCACTCCCGGAAAAAGGGCAAGCACGGCGCGACCATGCTCGAATTGCAGATCGGGTCCAACGGCAACTTCACCCCTATCACTGGAAATACGGTGCGGGAGACTGAGGCGGCAATTCGGGAACTGCTGCACATGGACTACGACACCTTCGTGAACACGGCCTTTTTGTTGCAAGGCCGAGCGGACATGTTCACTGCGGCGACGCCAGCCAAGCGAAAGGACGTCCTGGCTGAAGTCCTCGATCTGGGCTACTACGAATCTTTGGCTGCCAAAGCACGGGAGCGCAGCAGGGAGCGGGAGCGGCGCATCGCCGACATTGACGCCACCGTCGCTGCGCATACGCCGGAGATTGACCGCAAACCAGGCTACGAAGCCGACCTGTCGAATGCCGAGGGGCAGTTGCGCGCGCTGGACGCCGAGCTTGAGCCAGCACGCAAGGCCATGGCGGAACACCGCACCGGGGTCGACCGGCTGCGCGGACAACGCTCGGACCTGGCTGAAATGGAGGCGAGGCTGTCGGTCGCCCGCACCGACCTGGCGGCCCTCGAGGCTCGCGCCGAGTCCCAGCGAACCCAGCTAGACGAACTGGAAGCTCTGCAGGCGAACTCGGCAGAGATAGAGGCCCGGTTTGCCGAACTGCACAAGGCGAAGGGCACTGTCGAGATCGGGGACGCGGCGTTGGCGTCGCTAAACGAGCTAGAGCGCGAGAGGGCCGGGGTAGAACGAGAGTTGGCCGTTGGCCGGGAGCGCGTCTCCGCCGAACTGGCCCGCGAGCAGGCCGCGCTGGCCGAACTTATTGCGGCTGGGGACCGGCTCCCGCAATTGGAGGCGGCACAGACGGCGCTCGGCCAAGACAGGAACGCCGCCACCAAACTGGACCGGCAAGCACAGGAGCAGCGAGTCGCACTTGGCGATTTGAAAACAGAGGCCCGGGTTCTCGAAGCGGAGGCCGCGAACCTGCGCTCCCAGATGGCCGACACGCGCCAGCGATTTGACCTGTTGGAGGCCGGGGAAGCCCAGTGCCCTGTTTGCCAGCAGCCGCTCGGAGACGAGGGCGCCGACCACCTGCGGTCCGAGTACGAGAAAGAGGGCAAGGAGGCCAAGGCCCGCTTCAGCGAGAACATGGCCCGCACCAAACAGGTCGCCGATGATGCAGCACGCACAGAGGCCGCCCTGGCTGCGGCGGTCGCGCAGGCGGCGAGCGCTGGGCAAGACGTCGAGCGGCGTGCGGCCGAACTTGACCGGGACCTCACCATAGCGAAACGGGCAATAGCCGACTTAGACGGGGCCAGGGCCAGGGCCGCCCAGGTTGCGGCCTCGCTAAAAAACGAGGACTTCGCCAAAGACGCAGCCGCGCAACTTGCCAGGCTGGACGCCCAAATCGGAGAGCTTGGCTACGACGCCGAGGCCCACCGAATGGCCAGGGAGGCTGTTGCCGAGTTGGAGCCGTACGCGGCCCTACACATACGCCTGCTCGACGCCGTGGTAGCGCTGCCGAAAGAGCGTGAGGCGCTAATTTCGGCACAGGCGATGGCCGAGCGACGCGGGGAAGAGATCGCCCAGGACAGCAAGGCCGCAGTTGAACTCGCCGCCGGACTGGAAGGCCTGGCCGCGATGGAGGCAGAACTGGCCGCCGCTGTCCGATTGGCTGCCGGGCTAGAAACGCGCCGGACGGCACTGACCGAAACGTTGGGAGGCCTGCGCGAGCGCATAGCCCGAAGCGTCCAGCTAGAGGCGACAGTGGCAGAGCAAACGAAGCGCCGAAAGAAAGACTCAGATGAGCGGTCTATTTACGACGAACTGGTTCGGGCGTTCGGCAAGAACGGCATCCAGGCCCTGGTCATTGAGACCGCCATTCCACAGATCGAGGACCAGGCCACTGGACTGCTCAGACGGCTGACGGACGGTCGCATGTCATTAAAACTGGAGCTGAGAGCGGGCCGCCGAGAGCGCCGGACGGGCGAGCCCTCCGAGCAGCTTGAGATCCTAATCGGAGACGAGATGGGCACCCGTAGCTATGAGACGTTCAGCGGCGGGGAGGCCTTTCGCATCAACTTCGCCCTCCGTATCGCTCTGTCCAAGCTGCTCGCCGCCCGCTCGGGAGCGCCGCTACCGGTCCTGTTCATCGACGAGGGATTTGGCTCCCAGGACAAAATTGGACAGGACGGGCTTGTAGACGTCATCAAGTCGATACAGGACGATTTCCAGAAAATACTGGTCGTCACTCACATCGAGGAATTGAAGTATTCGTTCACGGAGCGAATAGAGGTGGAGAAAACCGGGGCCGGTTCTACCTTCACGGTCACCACCCCTTTTGGGCAAGCTTAGAGGGCTATGGCTCCTCGGGTTTTCGGTACGGACGGGTTGTCGGGTCTGCTACGCGGATTCACCGTGGCCGCAGCCGCCATGCTCTTCGCCGTCGCAGCGGCCTGCGGGGGTACTGGCGACGTTGCGCTTTCGGGCGACGTAACGACCGGGACTGCGCCGCTGCGCGTCGTGTTTTCCAACCTGTCCGAAGGTGGTGACCGCTTCACCTGGGACTTCGGCGACGGCACCACCCAAACGACGTTCGACCCCATTCAGACAATCCTGCACGAGTTCACCGAGGCCGGTGTGCACACAGTTACGCTGACGGCCGGCGAGCCGGGAAGCCCGGGAAACCCCGGTAACGAGGAGGGCACGGCGCGCCTGGAGATAACGGTCGAGCCCGGTGCGCCGAGCCGCATCGACTTCGGCGAAGGCTCAGGGTCCATCGTAATCGAGGCCGGTGGCACAACCACAATCCAGGCCAGAGCCAGAGACCGCTTCGACAACGAGATGTCTGACGCGCCGGTCACGCTGGAGGTGCAGCCGGGCTCCGGCAGCGTGTCTGCAGACGGGACGTACACCGCCCCCACAATGGTCGGCACGTACAGGGCTGCGTTGACCGGCAGGTTCGAGTCGGCCGGATCGGTGGCATCGGGCCTGCTCACAGTGGTCGTCGTTCCAGGACCGCTTACAGGCTTCGTCCTCGACCCCGGTGAGACGGAGTTCGCCGCAGGCCAGGCCGTCAGGTTTTCCGTCACCGGAGTGGACCGCTTCGGTAACGAAATACCCGCTGCTCAGGCCGTAGTTGAGGCCGGTCCTGCGGGCAATGGTGTCGTTGAATTGGACTTGCGAGGGCGGGTGCACATGCCCACGGTGCCGGGTCGCTACCCGGACGCGATAACCGCAACGGCAACGCTGGCGGACACTACCGTTTCTGGCAATATCGACATCTCAATAGTGCCCGGACCTTTCGCCGCAGTTGAGGTTATGCCGAGCAACCTTCAACTGGACGCGGGAGAAACCGTCGTCGTCCAGGCCCAGGCCACCGACGAGTACGGCAACGTGCTCTCTGGCGTGTCACTCACGTACTCGGCGGACCCGTTGGCCGGAGCCATCGGCCAAGACGGGCTGTTCGCCGCTGTCACCTCGACCGGTGCCTTCGAAGAGGGCATCGAGGTCGTCGGGGACCTGGACGGCTCCGTACGCCGGGCAGTCGTCCCCGTTCACCTCTCGGCCGGGCCGCTGAACGACGTTGTGGTCGAACTCACGAGCGCTGTGGCGGGCAACCCGGCGCATACCCTCGCGGCCACGGCTATCGACCAGTTCGGCAACCCAATACCCGGTGATTCTGGCGAGGCCGCTACGGTCGAGTTCAGCTTCGCGCTGCCCGAAGGGGCCGGGGAGCTGGCCGGTAGCTCGCTCGCCGTATCAACGGTCGCAGCGTTCTACGCCGAAGGCCTCGTCGTTATCGCGACACAGCAAGACCGGGAGCAGGGAACTGTCACCCGCGCCGTCAGGGTGGACTTCGAAGTCGTTGCTGGCCCCGTTGAGTCGGTAGCCATCTTCCCGGACCGGCCCACCATTCAGGCCGGGGGCCTGTCTATTTTCGTTCTCACCGGCCTGGACGAATATGGCAACCACATCACCGGGTTGGAAGCCAAGTTCAGCATGGACGACCAGGCGGCGGGCACTATTGAGCCGAAGGGTCTTTTCACGGCGAGTAACACTGCGGGCACCTATGAACGGGCCGTCAAGGTCATCGTGCGTCACGGCAAAGACACGTTCGCGGCACGCACCACCGTGGTAATTAAGCCCGGCCCGTTAGCGGTCGCAGGGCTAGCACCGGGAACAGCCGCGACCTCGGTTCTGCGCACCGTGGAGTTCTCCGTAATCGCCCAGGATGCCTTCGGCAACGAACTGACCGCAACCCTTGTGGAATACACCGCGGACGCTGCCGTTGGCGCAATCGACCCGGACGGCCGCCTCACAGTGGGCCAGCGGGCGGGGACGTTCGACAATGCAGTGACCGCCACGGTGACCGTAGGCAACGTTTCGTTTGCCGCAACGGCGAACGTAGTGGTGGAACCGAGCTTCTTTTCAGCCGTCACCATACAGCCCGGCACAGTAATTCTGGGCAGGGGGCAGACTCGAACGTTTACCGCCCAACCCCAAGATGCGTTCGGAAACGCCGTGTCCGGGGGCGCGACCGTACGTTGGAGCATGGGAGACCGGGCTGCGGGTGTAGTTAATTCAAACGGCGTACTGACCCCGGGCACGCCCGGCTCTTACCCTCTCGGCCTCACAGCCGAAGTGACCCTTGGCGGCACGACCGTTTCGGCTACAGCCGACCTGACCATACTGAGCAACCCGGTCGAAGACCTGGTAATTAGCGGCGCAGACGCAATACAGGTAGGCCAAACCTCGCAGCTCACGATCACCGATCTGGCCGGTCTTGCGCTGCCGGACGATTTCGCAGTCGCGTTCTCGGTAGTAGACGAGGCGACGGGCTCGGTTACCGCAGATGGCCTGCTGACGGGAGGCCATGTAGCGGGCACCTACGCTAGCGGCGTTCTAGTGACCGCCACCAGAGGCGAAGAGGCCTTGACCGGCATCGTCGCGGTGACTCTCACGCCGGGGCCGCTGGACAGCGTCGTCGTTTCGCCCGACGCCATTGAACTGGGCAAAGGTCAGGAGCAGCAGTTCGTTGCCATCGCCGTAGACGAGTTTGGCAACCGAACCCCAATCGACAACCTGAAATGGTCGGTCGACCGGGGGGGCGGAACGGTGCTGAGTAATGGCGTATTCATTGCCGGTAACGGTCGCGGCGACTTCAGGGGCACCGTGTCGGCGACGGCCAGCCAGTTCGACGGTGACGACACACTTGCCGCCATCGCCAGGGCCGACGTGGTGGTCGTGGGCGACCGACTGACGTTCCGATCTCAACGCGTCGATGGCGTCGACGTTTATGTCCTGGACACGGAACGAACGACCGTGCAGCGCGTGACGACGGACGACGGTAAGACTCCGCGGTGGAGCCCGGACGGCAAGCGAATCCTTTACGGCCTGGGAGGCCAACTCTTCATAATCAGCGACGACGGCCGGTGGCGGTCGCAGGTGTTTTCTTCCGACATTTCAGGCGATCAGCAGGGCTTCGAAGCCGACTGGTCTCCAGACGGCCGCCACGTTGTTTTTGAAGACGGAGAAGAGATTTACACGGTCGAGATCGACGGCACTTCGGTGGTGCGGCTGACCAGCAACATCCACATGGACGACCTGCCCATGTGGTCCCCAAACGGGAGCTTCATCGCCTTCGTCTCCAACCGTCAGGGTGCCGACGACATCTGGAGAATGGAGCCGAATGGGGATCTGCCGACACTGCTCACAACCAACTTCGCCGCCGGGGAAGAGGGTATAGACACCCGGCCCGCCTGGTCGCCGGGCGGCGAACTGCTGGCATACGTCAGCGGGCAGGGAGGACTGGGCCCGGCGATCCACTACATGTCACCGAACGGAAGTAGCGTGACGAGAGTGACGCTGACAGAGACGGGCCTGGGTGAAGTTGGGTGCCCCGAGTGGGCGGGAGGAACTGAGCGGTTCGCGCTGCAAATTGGATCTCCCTCGCCCAGTTTGTTCCTCGTCGATCGCGACGGAACCAACCTCGCCGCGCTCACGACTTCCGAGTTCCCTGACCTGTGCCCAGACTGGTCGCCCGCAAAAACTGGCTCGGAGATGGCCGCTGGCAACGACCTGGTCTTTATCCCCGAGGCTGGTGATCTGCCAGGGCTGCCCAAGGACGACATCGTGCACGCGGCCACATCTTCAGTGGCAGTCATCGAAGTTACGGGCCGGGCGCAGACCACGTTCGCCACCGCGTTTTTGATAGACGGCTCCGGCCGGGCGCTGACCACGAACTCGGCCGTTACAGGGGCGACATCCTTAACGGTGTTCACGCCGGACGGCCAGGAACTTGAAGCCTTCGTCATCGGCCGAGACCTCGTTCGTGACCTTGCCGTAATCTCGGTCCTCGGTTGGAAAGGGACGCCCCTCTCTCTCGGCACGGTCAGCCACCTGTCGGAAGCGAGCGGGCTTTATGTGGTCGGCAACATCATTGGACAGTCGGGTGTGGCCGTCGAGACCGTGCACCGGGTCGCCATGGACGCAGACCCCAGTCGCAACATTGTGTGGCTGGTCACCGACGGTGACTGGAACGGCAATTTCGAAGGGGCGCCAGTGATCGACCCACGGGGGAACGTTGTGGGGCTGGTGTCACACAGCATTGAAGACCTGGAGAACGGGTTGACCGGCCTGGCGATTTCGTCGAACACCATCGACATCTACCTGGACCGCCTCAAGCTGGGTCGGATTCTTTCAAATTAGGCCCACCAGGCCGGGACAGGCAATTGCGCTGGACGCGGCCTGCCCGGCCGGTTAGTGTGACGGCCAACGCCGAAGCCAACACCAAAACCAATAGGGAAGCGAGCCAATGGCCTTCTCAGAACCGAGTAAAGACGGGCGCGAGGCGGAGGCGGTGCTGATGGTCGTGTCGGACGACCCGGCCGCCGCGCACTCCAGGATCGCCCAACTCGACAAAATCGTCGACATGACGCTTGGCTGCACCACTGGGTTCGAAGCCGACGACAGCTATTTCGACACGCCCGCAGGTACGCTGACAGAGCGCGGCCTGGCGCTTCGACTTCGCCGCCTAAACGACCGCATTCTCGTCGGCTTAAAGGGCGAAGAAGAGTGGACGGAGAAGGGCGTGCTACGCCTGGAACTGGAAGCGCGCTGGTCGTCCAATGCTTTCGCCGATGTCCTGCACGAACTGGGCTTCCGAAACATCCGGTTCACCGCTCCGGGCTTCGCCATTAGCGGGAAGGACCCGGCCGAGGTGCTCGGCGCGATTGGCCTGGTGCCGGTTCAAACCAGGCACCTGGCCCGGTCGGCGCGGCTCGTGCTCAACAGCGAGGGCGAAACGATCGGAGAGCTGGCCGCCGACACCGTCACACAAGAAATAGAGGGCACTTCAATCACATACCGGGAATTCGAAATTGAGGCGTCCGACGCCTCGGCCGCTTCGGTCGTTTCCCAACTGGGCGACGGGCTGCTGGCCGACTTTCCGGACGACCTCAGACGCTGGTCACACAGCAAGCTGGCAAACGGGGCGGCGCTCCTGCGAATGGCTGATGCCGGGGCACTGGCAGGGCTGATTGGAGCCGACGGCCAGCTGACGGTCGCCGGAATCGCCGCGCTGGCCCAAGCACTGGACCAGGATTAAGGCAGGCGAGTGGTTCGAATACTTGGCGGGTACCAGACCGACTTCGCACGCAATTGGCTAAAGCAGGGCAAGGACCTGCCCGAAGTCATGGCCGAGGCCGTTAACGGCGCCCTGGAAGCTGCCAGTCTCCAGGCAAAAGACGTCGGCACCATTCACGTTGGCAATTTCGCCGCCGAACTGTTCGCGTCGCAAGGGCATCTTGGGGCGTTGGTGCTCGAGGCAGACCCCGCTTTGCGCGGACTGCCTTCCGCCCGGCACGAGGCCGCCTGCGCGTCCGGGGGGGTGTCGCTACTATCGGCGTGGGCCGAGCTGGACGCCGGTCGCTACGACGTGGCGCTGGTGGTGGGCGTTGAGCAGATGAAGACCGTAAGCCCCAGCCAGGGCGGGGAATATCTTGGTACTGCTGCGTGGTTTGCGAGAGAGGCTGAGGGCGTTGAGTTCCCCTTTCCCAAGCTGTTCGGGCGGCTGGGGGCGGAGTACATGCGCCGGTTCGAGATACCGCGAGACGAGTACACCGAGGCCCAGGCGTACCTGTCCGATCTTATGTACCGGCACGCCCGCAACAATCCGCGTGCCCAGACGCGGGCCTGGGACCTGGACGCCGTAGCC
>Ga0302135_10000759_pt1 | contig 19405 bp, 17 predicted proteins | sample CBN3_surface_MG_FD_203119 | JGI IMG/M metagenome (GOLD analysis project Ga0302135, IMG submission 203119) | Marine microbial communities from Western Arctic Ocean, Canada - CBN3_32.1 | ecosystem: Environmental > Aquatic > Marine > Oceanic | place: Canada: Western Arctic Ocean | collected...
CCGACCTGCGTGAAGTAAAGATCATGCGGCAATGGGCGGGGCTGTGCGACATGACTCCCGACTATGCGCCGATCATTGGCAAGGCGCCCGGCCTGGACGGGTTCATCCTGAACTGCGGCTGGGGTACGTGGGGATTCAAGGCAGCACCTGCCTCGGGGCAGAGCACCGCAGAGTTGATTTACACCGGCAAGACGCCGTCGCTCATCAAGCACTTCGGCCCCGAGCGGTTCGACAACGGCAAATTGGTGAACGAGCGCGCAGCGGCGATCGCGGCGGCGATTCACTAGGTTCTTTCTACCGCAGGGCACGGAGTGAAGTGCAACCCACTGTCATGCTGAGGAGGGGGCCACGCACCGCTCTCACGCCCGGCGTCCCCAGGACCCCAGACCCTTCTCATCCGCTCAGGGTGACATGGACTGGACCGGCCTAGTCCCCTGCTAGCGACAGACCTGGGTTAACAGCCTGAGCCAGTTGCCGCCGAGAATCTTGGTGATATCGTCGCTCGAAAAGCCCCGGACTACGAGTGCGTCAGCAATGGAGGGCATCTTGTCTGGGGTCTCCAGGCCCTCAGGATGGCCTGGCACATCCGGATAGTCCTTGCCGGTGCTCCAAAGGTTTCGTGCCCTGCTGCGACATGAGCGCGGCGAACCACTCCTTGATATGCCCCTGCGTATAGTCGGAGCCGATGCCCACCCGCTCCACCATGTCCTCGATGGCGTCGGCGAAGTCCTCCAGGGTCGACTTCCACCCCTTGCGGAAGAAGGGCGGGCACAACGTAGTGCCGATTACGCCACCCCTCTCGGCGATGAGACGCAGCGCGTCGTCGGTCTTGTTGCGCTGGCTGCCAAAGAACGAGCGGGCATTGGCATGGGTGCAGGCGACCGGCACGTCGGACAGCTCGATGGCGTCCAGGGTGGTTCGGTCGCCGACGTGAGATAGGTCAATCAGGATGCCAGGTGATTCATCTCCCTGACCGCATCCGCGCCAAAGTGGCTGAGCCCGTCGTCGTTGCGCTCCCAGCAACCGTTCCCGAGCAGGTTACGCTCGTTATAGGTGAGTTGGATTACGCGGACCCCCAACCCGTAGAAGAGGTCCAGCCGGTCCAGGTCATTCTCGATAGGCGAGGCGTTCTGCCATCCAAGGATGACACCAGTCTTACCGCTACGCTTGGCGTCCAGGATGTCCTGTACGCCGGTGACCTGAGAGAGGTTCGCCTCGCGCTCTCCTAAGCGGCGGATCCAGGCCGCCACATTGTCCATCGCCTCGACGTACCCCTCCCAGACGGCGATGGTGGCATTGATGGCGGTGACTCCGCCTGCGTTTAGGCTGTCGAATACGGCCAGGCTCTCCCAGTTGCTCACGTTGAGACCGTCTACAACGACCGCCTCACTGTAGACTTTGCTCGCAGCATCGCTTGGGTCCATAGAGCACTCCTCGTATAGGCGAACGGGCCCGTATCGCGTATCATATTGGTAGCGTCGAGGGTCAGTCAATCGCAACAGTATTGACAGCGGCGGGCACAAAATATAACCTCGACCTACGACCACATTGCAGCCCCAAAACTACCCCGAGGAGGGACATAGGCCGTGACCTACACCAGTATCAAGACATGGCTCGAAGACGAATTGCAGGGTATCCGTGACGCAGGCATGTACAAGGCCGAAAAGCTGATAAAGTCGCCCCAGGGAGCCAAGGTGGAAACGCCTGAGGGCCCGATGATCAACTTTTGTGCCAACAACTATCTCGGGCTGGCCGATAGCAAAGAGATCGAAGAGGCGGTGAGCCAGGGCACAAAAGACTACGGGTTCGGTATGGCCTCTGTGCGGTTTATCTGTGGAACCCAGGACATCCACAAAACCTTGGAGCAGGAAATTTCCGGCTGGATGGGCACAGAGGACACGATACTGTATACCTCGTGCTTCGACGCAAATACCGGTCTGTTCGAGACTCTTCTGGGCGCCGAGGACGCGATCATCAGCGACGAGCTGAACCACGCGAGCATCATCGACGGAATCAGGCTGTGCAAGGCCGACCGCAAGAGGTACAAGCACTCCGATATGACCGACCTGGAAGAGCAGCTCAAGGCTACTGCCGGGGCTCGGTTCCGGATGATCGCGACGGACGGCGTTTTCAGCATGCAGGGAGACATCGCACCTCTCAAGGAGATATGCGACCTCGCAGACAAGTACGACGCGCTGGTGATGGTAGACGACTCCCACGCCACGGGCTTCCTTGGCCCCAATGGACAGGGCAGCGCCGACGACCAGGGCGTGATGGACCGCATCGACGTGTTCACAAGCACGATGGGCAAGGCCCTCGGCGGCGCATCCGGTGGCTACACGACAGGTCGTAAAGAGATCGTGGACTTCCTGCGACAGCGCTCCCGGCCATATCTGTTCTCCAACACCCTGGCGCCGCCGATCGTGATGGGCGCCCTCAAGGCACTGGAGCTGGTACGCAGTAATCCGGGCCTGCGTGAGAAGCTATGGGAGAACACGGCATATTTCAGGGCAGAGATGACGGCCCTGGGGTTCGACATCCTCCCCGGCAAGACCCCGATCATGCCGATCATGCTTCGGGACGAGCTAAAGACGGTGGAGCTAGCCAAGGCAGTCAACGACAAAGGCATCTTCGTCGTGGGCTTTACGTTCCCTGTCGTCCCACGTGGACAGGCGCGGATTCGCGTACAGATCTCCGCAGCCCACACCCGAGAGCAACTCGACCGCGCGATATCGGTCTTCGGAGAGGCGGGCAAGGCGCTGGGGGCGATCTAGAACGATTTGTGGTGATTGGGTGATCAACGGTGGTTCGACAGGCTCACCGTGAGCGGAAGACAGCCACGCTGGAATCAATAAGTAGCCGCCATGGCCTTTGTGCTTAGGCGCGTCGATTCAGCACGGCAGCATTTTCAATCGAAAAGGAATCTTCATGACCGACACGACAGAGCTTGCGGGCAAAATAGCGATTGTGACCGGCGCGGGCCAGGGCATGGGCAAGGATGCGTCGATACGACTTGCCTCCAGCGGCGCGCAGGTGGTGGTGAACGACGTCAACGCCGAGGCGGTTGAGCAGACGGTCGCCGACATCAAAAATGCCGGTGGAGTGGCGATAGCTTCGGCCGGCAGCGTGACGTCGAAGGCGGATGTCGACCGCATGGTCCTGGCCGCTACGGACACTTATGGGGGCGTGAATATCCTGGTCAACAGTGCCGGGATTCTGCGCTCGACTCACATGATTGACATCGAGGAAGACGAGTGGGACCTGGTGATCGAGGTCAACCTCAAGGGCACCTACCTGTGCGCCCGAGCGGTGTTGCCCGCGATGCGGAAGGCGAACTGGGGTCGCATCGTTAATTTCTCCTCCACGGCTGGTCGAAAGTACAGCACCCTCGGCGGCGCCCACTACTCGGCATCGAAGGCGGGCGTGCTGGGCCTCACCAGGCACTTGGCCATGGAAGAAGCGGCCAACGGCATCACGGTTAATGCAGTGTGTCCGGGGCTGGTAAACACCGAGATGGTGCAAAACAGCGTCAGCCCTGCGCGCGTCAAGGAGTACACCGACAGCTTCCCCATCCCTCGCATCGGCGAGCCGTGGGAGGTATCGGAGCTCGTGGCATTTATAGCGTCGGACCGGGCTGCATACATGACCGGTGTTTCGTTCGACATCAATGGCGGCGACCTGATGATGTAGCGGTCCGGTTTCAGGAGGACCTGATGACAACGATCGGCAATGGCCGGTGTTGAGTCTGACCTGGAGCAGGTTGACCAGTACTACGTCACGAGCCTTGGGGTCAAAATCGACACAGGAACGGTGGGCAAGACCGTCCAGGACGTTGCCGACGAACTGGACGCCGGAAGCCCCCTAATATGGATATCGGTTGCTGGTGATGACACGATTTCGGTGAATACCCACACCCTCAACGAGGGCGAGGGATTTCTAGTAGCCGAGCGCCTGCGGACTGCCCTCGGTGGCTGACGGGGGCGGGGCCCACGACAAAATTCGTGGTTACTGGGGTGTGCAGAGGGGCAAAGCCCCTTTGCCGGGTGTGTGAGGGTGCCCCTCACAAGTATATTTACAAATTTCCCCTTCTCTCTGGAGGAGGGTGATACGAGATCACCGGCAGTGGTCTCCCAAATTTCTCCCATAGACACAAACAACTGAGGTGAGACTTTGCGTCGAGAACGATCGGACGAGCTTTACGGGGTGGCCAGGGGACTGATGCCGGGTGGAGTAAACAGCCCGGCAAGGTCGTGGACTGGGGTGGGCGGCTCGCCGCTCTTCATATCTCGAGGTAAGGGATCGCGGATTTGGGACGCAGACTACAATGAGTACATCGACTACGTATGTTCCTGGGGGCCGATGATCCTGGGTCACACCCATCCAGAGGTACTGGAGGCCGTGAAGGCCGCCGTGGACGCAGGGACCAGCTTCGGCGCACCCACGGAGGCGGAGAACAAGCTAGCCAACCTGGTAGTGGACGCCATCGACTCCATCGACCTAGTCAGGTTCGTCAGCTCCGGGACAGAAGCCGGGATGAGCGCGCTCAGACTGGCACGCGCCTTCACCGGACGCGACAAGATTGTGAAGTTTGGGGGCGGGTATCACGGCCATGCCGACTCCCTGCTCGTCAGCGCTGGGTCTGGCGCTTTGGCCCACGGGGTGCCTGACAGCGCCGGAGTCACTGCGTCTCTCTCGGCCGACACATTAGTGGCCGTATACAACAACCTTGACTCGGTCGAGGCGCTATTCGATGCCGTCGGCGACGAGATCGCGTGCGTGATCGTGGAGCCGGTGGCCGCGAACATGGGCGTTGTGCCCCCCGCACCCGGGTTCTTGGAGGGCTTACGGCGCATCACCGAAGACGCGGGTGCGCTGCTGATATTTGACGAAGTAATCACGGGATTCCGCCTGGCCTACGGCGGCGCCCAATCGCTCAACGGCGTCGTGCCAGACATCACGTGTCTAGGCAAGATCGTGGGCGGAGGGATGCCCGTCGGAGCGTATGGAGGACGAGCAGAGGTGATGGAGACGGTCTCGCCCCTAGGCCCGATGTACCAGGCCGGCACCCTCTCTGGAAATCCCGTAGCGATGGCAGCGGGCGCGAAAACGCTCGAACTGCTGGCGCAACCGGATGTCTACGACCAGCTCGAATCTCGGGCCGCGAGGCTCGAACACGGACTGAGAAAGACCTTCGATGACTCTGGCACACCGCTAACCATCAACCGCACCGGATCGATCATGACCCTGTTCTTCAACCCAGGCCCCGTAGAAGGTTGGAGTGGAGTCGAGGCCTCCGACAAGGAGGCCTTCGGGCGCTTCTTCCACGCCATGATCGAGAACGGCGTATACCTGCCATCCTCGCCGTTCGAGGCCCTATTCGTATCGACAGCCCACACGGAAGCTGACATCGACTCAACGGTGCAATCGGCCGCTCTAGCACTGGGGGGTTAGGAGAGGGTGTTCAGTTGAACGCCCCTACGCCGTGTTTGCCGCTTCCCTGATATCTGTGATGGCTGCCGCAATGCCTGCCGGATTGCCGTATACGGCTGAACCAGCCACTAGGACGCGGGCTCCGGCTGCTGCTACGCTGCCAGCCGTGGCCGGGCCTATGCCGCCGTCCACCTCTAGCTCGGTCGCCAGGCCTGCATCATCCAGCATTTTGCGGGCCCGTGCGATCTTGTCGACCGACGCGGGAATGAAGGGCTGTCCACCGAATCCTGGGTTGACCGACATGACCAATAGCAGGTCCAGGTCTGGTAGGACCTCGGTGATTGTGGATATGGGTGTCGCGGGGTTGAGTGCGATGCCAGCTCGCATTCCTGCGTCCTTGATTTGTTGGACAACGCGATGGAGATGGGTTGCGGCCTCAGCATGTACCGTGAGCGAATCGGCCCCGGCCTCGGCGAGTTCATCGATATAGAGTTCCGGCTCCTTTACCATCATGTGGATGTCGAGGGTCATGTCGGTCCAGCGACGCACCGCCTTCACCACCATCGGACCGAAGGTGATTGCGGGGACGAAGTGGCCGTCCATGATGTCCATGTGAATATAGTCGGCTCCTCCCGCGGCGGCCTCGGCGATCTGCTCGCCCAGACGGCTGAAGTCCGCCGAGAGTATCGACGGTGCGATTTTGACAGCTCGGTCAGCCATTGTCCGCCTCCAGCGTCTCTCTTGCCGCGTCGACTGCCCCGCCCACACGACCCGAGGCGGTGCCTCCGGGCACGTCTCGCGCCTCCAGCGACGTCGTCACATCGATGGAGAGCACGCTATCGTCGAAAAGGGTGCTGTGGCTCCGGTAGGTGTCCAGGGACAGCTCGTTGAGCTTCTTGCCCTCAGATCCAGCCTGATCAGAGAGGGCAGCGACGACGCCGTGGGCCTCCCGGAAGGGCATCCCGCGGATGACCAGATAGTCTGCGATGTCGGTGGCGAGAGAGTTCCCGCCCTCCGCGGCGTCCCTGAGCCGGTCGACGTTTAGCTCCATGGTCGACACCATGCCGGCCATCACAGCCAGGGTGGACTGGAGCACGTCGACGGTGTCGAAGAGTGCCTCTTTGTCCTCCTGCATGTCGCGGTCGTAGGTCATCGGCAGACCCTTCATGACGGTAAGCATGGCGACGAGGTGTCCGAACACCCTGCCCGTCTTGCCGCGAGCCAACTCCGCAAAGTCAGGGTTGCGCTTTTGAGGCATCATGCTGCTGCCAGTCGTGTAGTCATCGTGGAGCCGGATGAAGCCGAACTCCTCGGAGGACCAGAGCACTAGCTCCTCCGCCAGCCGCGACAGATGCATCATGCATGTGGACGCCACGGACAGGAGATCGAGAACGAAATCGCGGTCTGAGACGGCGTCCATACTATTGGCGCTCATGCTCGCAAAACCAAGCTCCCGGGCCACCATCTCGCGGTCTATGGGATATGGCACGCCCGCCAGCGCCCCGGAGCCCAGGGGCATTACGTCGGCCCTGGCCTGGGCCTGCAGCAGGCGCTCCCGGTCACGGCCCAGCATCTCAAAGTATGCCAGCATATGATGGGCGAAATAGACGGGCTGGGCACGCTGGACATGAGTGTAGCCCGGCATGATAGTCATGGTGTGTTCTCCGGCCTTGCCTACGAGGGATTGCCGCAGATCATGAACGCTCCCGACGAGATTCTGGATCGCCTCTTTGGTGTAAAGGCGCATGTCTGTGGAGACCTGGTCGTTTCTCGAACGGGCTGTATGGAGCTTGCCGGCGACATCGCCGATCTTGTCGAATAGGCGCCGCTCGATGTTCATGTGAATGTCTTCGAGCTCGTCGCGCCACGGGAAGTTTCCAGACTCGATCTCTGTTTTGACCTGTTCCAGGCCGTCTTCTATCAGACTGGCATCGGCCTGCGGCAATATCCCCTGTTTAGCCAACATGCGGACGTGGGCCATCGACCCCGCGATATCGTGCTTGTAGAGCCTGCGATCGTAGTGGAGTGAGACGGTATAGGCAGAGTGGTCGTTGTGCGACATTACGGGAACCTCTGAGAACTGGTTCGATCTACTGGCGAAGGATGGATCAACCTCTGCGGCCAACCCTCCGGTCATCTATTCAAAAGAAAAAGAAATGGTGTACAAGGGGCACCCTGTGATACCCCGACAAAGGGAGGATGTCCTCTAGGGACGCTTCGGGACCAGGAAGCGTCGGCGGAGGGTCACAACCTTTACGCCATCCTGATTGAACGCCCGACTCTCCATGTACACGATGCCACGATCTGGACGAGAGCGAGACTCGCGAGTCTCCAGTATCTCACTCTCGCCATATATCGTATCGCCCTGGAAGACCGGCGCATCGTGGGTGATCTTTTCGTACTCAAGGTTGGCAACTGCCTTCCCGGAGGTGTCCCGCACGCTCATGCCAACCAGCAGGCTGATCACGAGGGGTCCGACGACCAGGATCTGCCCGTGCTGGTGTTTGGCCATGTAGGCCTCGTCGATGTGCAGCGGGCTGCTATTCATTGTGATGAGCGAGAACAGATGGTTGTCGGCCTCGGTGACGGTCTTGCCGGGCCAGTGCTTGTAAACGTCGCCGGGCACGAAGTCCTCAAGATATCCGCCGAAGTTTTCCCTACCGTCGTGGATCATCTAAATATCACCATGTGTCTTTGCTCTTGCTACTCAATCCTACCCATACCGGGAACCTGGCGCGAGCCGACGTTTTTAGCCGAGACGCCTAGAATCTTTAGAAAACCTTCGGCGTCCGCGTGGTCGTAGGAGCCAAGCGCCTCCATGGAGGAGTCGTCGGTGTACAGGGAGTGGGGCATGGCCTCGGGCGTGTCCTCAGCGGACTCGAAGAATATCGTGCCCTTGTAGAGACGCACGGATATCGTACCCGTGGCCAGGCGTGAGATCGGCTCAAGCGCTGCCAGGGCCGATGTCGTCGCCAGATCGTGCCAGTAGCCCTGGTATATCTGCGTGCTGATCGTCTGTGATACGTCGTTCAGCAGGTCCCGTGACCGCCGGTCGAGGACAAACTGCAACAGGAACTCGTAGCTCGCCCCCAGCAACTCCATTCCCGGGGCCTCGTAAATACCGCGGGACTTGACGCCGACGAAGCGGTTTTCGATGACGTGGGTACCGATGCCGACGCCGTGTTTGCCAGCAACCGAGTTGGCGGCCTCGAACATCTTGACTAGGTCCATCCTGTCGCCGTCGAGGGCCACCGGAACGCCCTCCTCCCACCGCACCGTTACGGTCTGCGGCTGGTCTGGGGCATCCCAGGGCCAGACTCCCATGCCGGGCTCAAGAAAGAAAGGCGGCAATGTCACGTCCTCGAGATCACCTGCCTCGTGGGTCAGACCAAGGAAGTTGGCGTCGGTGGAGTAGCGCGACTCGCCGGAGGGCTTGATGGGCAGGCTCTTGGCCTCGCAGTAGTCAAGCATCTGCTGCCGACCGGGGAACTCGGCGACGAACTCCGGGTCACGCCACGGGGCGTAGACCGTCAGGTCCGGATCCAGCATATTGGACGTGAGTTGGAACCTCACCTGGTCGTTGCCTCTGCCGGTGGCCCCGTGAAACAGAACACCTATGTCCCGGTCATGCAGCTCCGAAAGGATGACGCCGACGGTCACCGGACGGGCTATTCCAGTCGTGTTCCAGTAGCCGCCTTCATACCTCGCCTGGGCCTGAAGGACCTTCAGTCCGGCCTGAGCCAGAAGATTCGTCCCATCTAACAAGACTAGGGAGGAAGCGCCGCAGCCCATCATACGATCGACGACGGCATCGAGGTTCTCCTCGTCGGGCTGGCCCAGGTCCACCGTGAAACCTTCCACGGTGAAGCCCTTATCGGCGAGCCAGCGGACGACGGTGCAGCTATCCAGGCCGCCGGATACCGCGCCGGCCATGACCGCTACGCCACTATCTTGCAGTTCGCGCCAGTTCACTGGGCGGCCGTCTTCGCAGCCTCGACCAGTCCAGCCTCCAGGCGTTCGAGGGCGGTGTCGACCTCGGCCTTGGTGACGGTCAGAGGTGGCATGAGCCTTATGGCGGTGGGCCGCGGCGCGTTGAGAAGCAAGCCGGCGTTGTTGCAGGTGGTCAGCACCTCCGCCGACATATCAGAGCTAAATTCGACGGCGATCAGGAGGCCCATACCGCGTACATCCGTGATGAAATCGTGGGAGTCCCACAGCCTCTTCAGGCCAGCCATGAGGTAGTCCCCAACATCGTGGGCGTTCGCGGAAATATCGTTGTCGATAATGAACCTTGTGGAAGCATTCGCGGCAGCGCAGGTCAGGGCATTGCCGCCAAAGGTCGAGCCGTGCTCGCCTTTTGGCTCGAACACTGCCGCATGGTCCTTGGCCATGAAAGCGCCGATGGGAACGCCCCCTCCCAGGCCTTTGGCCAGGGTCATGACGTCCGGCTCGACGTCGAAAGCCTGGTATCCGAAGAGCGTGCCCAGGCGACCAAGACCCGTCTGGACCTCGTCGAAAATCAGTAGCAGGCCCTTTTCGTCGCACCACTCCCGGACCTGGCGCAGGTAGTCTGGTGAAGGCACGTTTACCCCACCCTCGCCCTGCACAGGCTCCAGCATGATTGCCACCGTCCGGTCGGTTGTTGCGGCCTTGATGGCGTCTACATTGTCGTACTCGATGTGGACGAAGCCGGTTGGTAGCGGCTGCGACATGTCATCGTCGTGGGGTTTGCCCGTGGCGGACCAGGTGGTCAGTGTCCTGCCATGGAAAGAGTTGTTGGCCGTGATTATCTCGAAAGCGCCGTTGGTGTGGAGCTTGCCATACTTGCGGACCATTTTGATTGCGCCCTCGTTGGCCTCAGCGCCGCTATTGCAGAAAAAGACCTTATCCATGCAGCTGTTGTCTACCAGCGCCTGGGCCAGCTCCAACTGTGGGACTGTGTAAAACTGGTTAGAGGTCTGGAGCAGCGTAGAGGCCTGCTTCGTGATTGCCTCTGCGATGACAGGATGGGAATGCCCGATGTTGTTGACGGCCCAACCAGCGGTGAAGTCGAGGTATTCCTTGCCCTCGTCGTCCCACACCGTGGTCCCCTCCCCCCGTACGATGACGATGGGCTGCCGTTTCACAGTGAACATGTAGTACTCGGACTCTATCGCCTTCCAATCTGTTACCACGTTATTAGTTGCCTTCCCCTGAATCTTCGAGTCCCTTGAGCGCGTCCTCTAGGGCCTGGAGGCCCTCTCTGAGCGACTGTATCGCATCCGAGAATTTGTCTATGTTTGCCTGGAACTCAGCCACCTCTACCGGCTCCGCATCCCCGTCCATAGTTTCCTCGGGCTCGACCACAGCGACCCCGGTGAACCCGGTCAACGCCGCCACCGCCTCTTTCACCGACCCCTCCATGACCACCTTGTCGCCGGAGGCCAGGATAACCTGCTTCAACTCAGGGAATTCGATCCCTTCGGCCTGGAGGTAGACGGGCTCGGCATACAACAGGCCGAACTCGTCATCTGTCGCGATGGGTATTACCAGCAGGTTGCCTCGGATACAGAAGGAGCCTTCCTGGCACCTGAGGGTGAACCACTGGGAGATGTCTGGATCGTTGTCGATCTTCGCCTCGATCTGCTGAGGGCTGTCGACCTGACGCTCCTTGGGGAAGCGGAATGCGACGAGATCACCCAGATTCTCCCCATCGTTGCGGGCTGCCAGCCAACCGGCCATGATGGGCGGATCGTTCCTCGTGTACGGGGTCAGCAGCACGAACTCCTCGCGCTCCTCTCCCGGTATCTTCATGATGACGTAGTAGGGCTCGACCGCCTGAAGCTGCTCTCCCTGTCCGAACTTCTCCTCCGGGATGGCCCAGATGTCCTCCAGGTTGTAGAAGTCCTGGGAGTCGAGCATGTGGTATCGCAGGTACTTTTCGGCCTGGACCCCGAACATGTCCTGGGGATATCTGGTGTGGGCGAGCAGCGCCTCTGGCATCGTGTCCCTGTCGACGAACAGGTCAGGGAATATTGCTCTGTAGGTGGCGACGATGGGATCAGACCTATCCCATACATAAAAATCCATGGAGCCATCGAAGGCGTCGACAACAATTTTGACGCTGTTCCTGATGTAGTTGAAGCCCTCTGGCGACGGGTCAGAGTAGGGATATCTGTCCGTCACAGTATAGGCGTCCTGTATCCAGTAGAGAGCCCCGTCAGCGGCGACGATATAGGGATCGTCATCGAGCCTCAAGAAGGGCGCGACGGTGGAGACACGCTCCTGGATCTCGCGCCTATACTGGAGCCGGCTGTCGTCGGTGATCTCGCCGGTGATCAGGATGTTGATATCGGTGAACTGCCATGCATAGGCAAGACGTCGGAAGAAACCTCCGATGTTGACTCCGCCGGCTCCATCGTACTGGACGCTTAGGAGCTCGCCCTCGGCGGCCTGGTAGTCCAACTCGGGTGTGTTGGAGTTGACGATCACGTAGTCCAGGGTCTTTTCGCCGTAGTAAATTCGCGGGTTGGTTACGATGTCATCCGGTTCGGCGCCCTCGACCCCCGAGCTGATGGCTATGGTACCGTCCGGTGGAATGTCCTTCGCAAAGAATTCGGGCCGCCCCTCGGCGGTGAACTCGGTGACAGGGCTCATAGCCACCCCAAATCCGTGGGTATAGCGCAAAGTCCTGTTTACCCATGTCTGGGCGTCCTCATCAAGCTTGTCAGGAGCAACCTCCCTGGCTGCCAGCATCACCTGACGGGGACGGCCATCTACAGTGTAGCGATCGACATCGGCGTCCTCGAAATCGTAGTAGGGCCTGATAAGCTGGATCTGACGGTACACATCTGACAGCGGCCCGTGATCCCACAGGCGGATGTTGTCTATGGTCTGCAGGTTTTCGGACACCATCTCCGCCGTCAAGGTCGTGTCGACGGGATAGAGCTGCTCCACGACATCACTCAGGCCAAAGGCCTGGCGGGTAAGCTCGATGTTGCGATCGATGTAGGGCTGCTCCTTGGCGAACTCATTCGGCCTGACAGTGAGGCGCTGCATCGCGTTGGGCCACACTACCCCAAGCACGACCCCAAGCACCACGAACAGGATGATGGCCCCGAACAGGAGCCTCACCTTGGCCATGTACGCGTTCACCAGCATCAGAATCGCGGAGGCAGCTGCCACAATGGTGAGTATCATCAATGCATTCCGTCGGGCATTGATATCGGTATATGAGGCCCCAAATACAGCTCCCTGGTCGGAAAGCACCAGAGCCCAGCGGTCCAGCCACATCCCGGCGCCGAAGATGAGCATGGCGATGGCCGCGAGGATTGAGACCTGAGCCTTCAGGCCCGGTGTGAGCTGTATGCCCACGCCGCGATAGCTGAAGTTGACAAAATAGATGCCAAGGGTAGCCAACAGAGTGACTATCACCGCGCCTAACAACCAACTCTGCAAGAACTCGTACATCGGCATATCGAAGACGTAGAAGGCCACGTCCCTCGAATATAGAGGGTCGAGAACACCGAAGTCAGATGCGCTGGAGAATCTCAGGAATATCTCCCACTGACTCGCCGCGACGACACCAAAGATGATGCTTAGGAGCACCGCACCTGCGACTGTACCCCAAAAGATCAGACGCCTTAGCACGTCCCTTATCTGGGGCGGCAACGGAATCTCTTCGGGCCCGCGCGAGACTTTATGGGCAAAATACAGACTGACACCAGAGATGATGCCGAAGCCCACAGCCCCGGCAAGGAACATCAGTACCCGGGTGGTAAGCACCTTGACGAACACGCTTCTGAAACCGAGTTCGCCAAACCAGAGCCAATCGGTATAGATGGACCTAGCAAGCGTGGCGATGGCAAAAAGCGCGATGATCGCGACAATGAGCACTCCCCACTTGATGTAGCCTCCAAGCTGGGCAGGGATGGAACCTCTGAAATTCAGCGGAAAGTCCGGTTGAGATTGAAAATTAAAAGCCATTGCTACCCTTCTTTTGACCGCGCTAGACCCTTAGGTCAGGCTCCGGTATTAGTTGCTTATCAGTCTAGACGCGTGCCCGTGACCTTGCCTGCAAATGCATCCATCAACGCGTTTGGCTGGCGTCCGTCGACGATGTGGGTCGTCTGTACGCTCTCCAGGGCCTTTAGGCATGCCCCAATTTTAGGGACCATGCCGCCATCAATCACCTTGGAGTGCATTAGGCCTTCGGCCTGTCTGCGAGTCAGCCGGGGGATCAGGCGACGCGACGAATCGAGGACGCCCTCGACATCTGTCAGCATCACCAGGCGCTCGGCCCCTATAGCGGAGGCAATTTCACCGGCGACTGTGTCGGCGTTCACGTTCAGCATGGATTCGGACTCGGGGTACGGCGCCTGACCGCGGACCGCCACCGGCGCAATAATTGGTACAAATCCGGCGGCCATGACGGCCTCTATGGGGCTCGTATCGACCTCGACAACCCGGCCTACAAGGCCCAGGTCCGGGTCCTTGATCTCGGCCTTGAGCATGCCGCCGTCAACGCCGGAGAGTCCAATGGCTTTGCCGCCCAGGGCATTGATCGAGGCTACCAAAGTCTTGTTCACGAGCCCAGACAGGACGGCTATCACGATCTCGAGACTCGGCTCGTCGGTAACACGCAGGCCGCCAGAGAACTTTGGCCTGACTCCCTGCCGCACCATCCACTCGGTGATGATTTTGCCGCCGCCATGGACGACGACCTGCCGGACACCTTGCTGTTGGAGAGCAACGACATCTTGGAGGGTCGTATCATGCCCCCCTAGGGTACTTCCGCCAATTTTTACCAGAATCGCCCCAACGGCATCGTGTTCCTCTCCGACAAAGGGCCTTCCCTCCGACGCGTGCGTCGCGTGTTGCGACCGGCCCTCGCCGCTCTCGTGCAGTCCACCCGCCATGTGCGCGCTTGAATCCATCATTCGCCCGGCTGATTACTCCCCTGGCGCAACAATAATCAAGTGCTGTAGGCCGAGTTAAAAGTCACATACTCTTCTGTCAGGTCACAGCCCCATGCTGTTGCAGAGGCATCGCCATTGTTGACGTTTACCCGAATCTGGACCTCCGGAACGCTCATGGCGTTGATCACTGCTTCCTTCATATATGGGAACGCCACGCCTTCGTGGACCATGTGAATATCACTGATAAATAGGTCGACCTGATTTTCACTAAAATCGATGTTGCTCTTGCCGAGCGCCATCATGATGCGGCCCCAGTTGGGGTCGCGACCGTGAACCATTGCCTTGACTAACGACGAGCTGGCGATCGAACGGGCCGCCGTGCGGGCATCGGACAGGTCCTTTGCGCCATCTACAACAACCTCAATGAGCCGCTGTGCGCCCTCACCGTCGCGCGCCAATTCCTTTGCCAATACGGTGGACACGTAGGTAATCGCCTCACGGAAGGCGTCCGCACCCTCAGAGTCCGGTCCGATCTCCGGCCCACCAGCGGCGCCATTTGCAAAGACAAGCACTGTGTCGTTGGTGCTCATGTCGCCGTCTACATCGATCATATTAAAGGAGGCGCTCACTGCCTCTGAGAGGATGCTTTGGAGTAACGCCGGCTGGACCTTCGCGTCGGTCGCCATGAAACAGAGCATGGTAGCCATGTTGGGGTGGATCATGCCCACACCTTTGGCAACACCACCAACTATGACGCGCCCACCAGGCATTTCGACCGAGACAGCGACCTCTTTTGGCCGCGAGTCGGTCGTCATGATCGCGCGAGCGAATTCGGGGCCACCCTGGGCCGTTACGTCGATATTGCCGATGTTCTGGCGCACCAGGGCCATGGGCATCTCAGCGCCTATGAGGCCGGTGCTAGCGACCAATACCTCGTCAGCAGCAAGCTCCAGCATATTGGCAGCCAGGGATGTCATTTCCTCGGCATCCTTGAAGCCCTGCTCGCCTACCGCACAGTTGGCATTGCCGCTGTTGGCGACTACGGCCCTCGCAGAGCCTCCCGCCACCCGATTCTTGCTCACGGTGACGGAGGGCGAAACGATCTTGCTTGTGGTGAATGTCCCGGCGACGGCGGCGGGACATTCGGACACTAGAATGCCGATATCAAGCGCGTCGGGAGCCGATGACTTTAACCCGGCATAGGTCGCCCCTGCCAGAAAGCCCTTGGCTGAGGTCACTCCACCGCCCTTGATTATCTCAATCATGGAGGCCATCTAATTCCCTCTTCCGCCCCTTCGTGACCCGCTTCGTCTACCCATATGGCAAGCCATTTTAAGGTTGACTGCAGTATACCATATACAGCTACGGCCACATAAGGAGCGAGGGCTATATTATCGGCTTTTCCCGGGAACCTACAGGGGCGTGTACAGCCCTAGCCTGGAGCAATAGAATATGCCGACCAATAGCAGATTGTAAGCCGGAGTGGGCGCCTTGCCAGCCGGCACTCAAGGGAGTGTCATATGTCCCATCGACGGATCAGGGTACAGAACCCGAACGAAATGGATATGTTCCGGGGCCTCGACTACAGCGTCAGTCGCGCTGTCCAGGCTGGTCAAATCGTGCACTTGCAGGGCCAGACAGGCATCCCTCTGAGCGGCGTAGGATTCATAGGCGAGGATAACCCGGCTGCCCAGGCCGATAACGCCATACAGTGCGTAAAGGTCCTCCTTGAGGAGGACGGCTCCAAGATGGAGGACATCGTCAAGACCACGACCTATGTGACGACGCCGCGTATCGGGAGCATGTCTATCCAGTCCTCGCAAAACACCTGGGGGACGTGTACCCCTGCTCCAGCGGCCTGGTGGTCAAGGCGCTGGCGAGGCCGTCGTTGAAGGGTTCGCCAGTAGATGGGGCCATCTCACGCCAATTCCGGGGGCGAGGCGCCCCCAATAGCCAACAACAAAACCAACATTCCATTCCACGCACGGGTGGACACCTCAGCCCATCCACCCCAATTGACACCGGTGCAAGAGCCTCCTAGACTAGCCCACAGCAGGCCCAATGGCCTCACAATCCTCCCGCAGGAGCAGCCATGCTTACGAAACAGATGGGTATCGACGGACCGGAGGTGCCCGTGGTGTGCTTCGGGACCTGGCCGCTTGGCGGGGCCTACGGCGACTTCGACGAACAGAACGCCATTGCCACCATGCAGCACGCGATGGATGTCGGCCTAACGTTCATCGACACCGCCGAAGGGTACCTGAGGGCCGAAGAGATCATCGGCAAGGCCATCAAGGGCCGCCGACACGAGCTGTTCATCGCCACCAAGGTCTCGGGGGACGACCACTCCACAGAGCACATCGAGAGCGCCCTGAATCAGAGCCTCAAGCTCATGGGCACCGACTACGTCGACATGTACCAGCTCCACCGCGCAACCAACCGTCCAATCGCAGACACGATGGCGGACCTGCTCCGGCACCAGGAAGCGGGCAAAATCAAGCACATCGGCATATCAAATTTCGGGCCAAGTCAGATCCGCGAGGCCATAAACCACGGCCCAGTCAAGAGCGGCCAGCCCCGCTACAACATGCTGTTTCGAGAGGTCGAGGACGACCTCATCCCCGCATACCAGGAGTCTGGCATCGGTGTGATGGCCCACTCGGTCCTCGCCAAGGGCCTCCTCGGCGGACGCTACAAGCCCGGCGTTGCGTTCAAGCCCGATGACGAGCGATACGACTGGCCGGCCTTCAAGGGTGAGTCGTTCAAGAAGACCCACGCCATCACCGAAAAACTCAAAGAGTGGTCAGCGGACCAGGGGCATAGCCTAGTAGAGCTAGCCATAGCATGGCCCGTAGCCAATCCGGCCGTCTACACGAGCATCGCAGGCGCACGCAAGCCCGAAGACCTCACGACGCTGGCAAGCGCGGGTAGCTGGAAGCTGACGGCAAAGGACCTCGCCGAAATCGAGGAGATCCAGGGCTACCACCGCCTCTACATCGCCGACCAGCCCGCCAGAGTAAACGCCGACGACGACTAGCACTCCGTGCGCTTTGTCGGGCGGGGCGGGGCATGCCCTGGGGGTATCGATAGCTCGGCCGGGCTTGCTAAGAGTGGAAGTTTTGCAGCTAGTGTCCCTTAGACGCCGAAACGGTTTGGATACTGCTTAGCTTTTCTGGGATCTAGACCCTGGAGCCGGCCTTCAGCGGGTGTACCGAGAGGCTGCGCCCCTCTGGCGGGTGTGTGAGGTCCCCCTCACACATATTATTTCCCTTCCTCCTGAGAAAGGGCCGTGAGATTTCCGAGCAGAGTATGTCCATACATCCCCGTAGGGGACAGACCCATGGCACAGAATCCAATCGATGTCGGCAGCGAAAAGCAGCTCTTGTTCGACAATCGCTTCATCGAAAGCAACCAAAACCTTGAGCTGACGATGAACCCCTCCCAGCATGTGGTAGGAGCCGGTGCTCGTGGCCGACAGCCCCTGGGAGACGCGCATCGGCGGCTATAACACCATCATCCTAGAAGGTGACAAGTTCCGCATGTGGTCGACTTCACGCCACCCCACGACGATCCCTCCGGCATCACGCGCGGCGTCGCCTACGCCGAGTCATCGGACGGGCTGAACTGGGAAAAACCCGAGCTAGGACTCGTGTAAATCGCCGGCTCCAAGGCCAACAACGTGGTGATACCACGGCTCCACAATGGACCGCGAGGCGGAACCGTGATGCTGGACCCGAATCCGAACTGACCCACTATGGCAAAATACAAGTTCTGGACCAAAATACGAGGCATCCAACCAGAGGACGAGGCGCGTGGCATGAGCAGGCCATTCTCGCAGATGTACTCGGCCGATGGCATCCATTGGAATGTCTACCACGACCGCATCGAAACGCCCCAGTGCGACACGCAGAATCTGCCGATGTGGGACGAGCTCGACGTAGAAATAGGTGAACTCGTCGTGCTCCGAAAGCTTCTGAGGGTCACTGGGATGGGTCTGGTTGAAGGCAAGCCCAAGACACAGCGGGGCAGGAGGAAGCTCGCGTTGGGTGATGAGCCTGGGACCGTACTGGGGCGGGTCAGGGCGCAGCAAGCAGAGTGGTGACTACAGGCAAGATCGGCTTGGCAAGCTCGTGCACATGTCTACACCGACAAGATAGGCAATCCCATCGATCCCGAACTGATCACGCGGAGCTTCGGACAAATCGTGAAACAGCACGCTTTCCCTAACCTTACTTCCACGGTCTAAGGCAGACGTGGGTCTCCATCCTGAGCGCGGCCGGGATTCCCATCGGTGTCATTTCAAAGCAAGCCGGTCATGCATCCGTCGCGTTCACGCTAGACATCTACAGCCACATGATCGACCGCGTGGAACGCAAAGCCGAGGATGCCGTTGACGAAGAGATGCGCCGCAGCCGCGCGCGCTCAGAGGGGTAGATATCAGAAGAGTTCGTGGCCAACCGTGGACATTCGCCATTTCACACAAAAAAGGAGCCGCCCCTGGATTACCCAGGTGCGGCTCCTTGATGCAATGCACAATGGTTGCGGGGGGCGGACTCGAACCGCCGACCTTTGGGTTATGAGCCCAACGAGCTGCCGCTGCTCCACCCCGCGACATTTACTTCACAACTGAATCCTGCTGTCTTCCACAATGTGGAACACTATGATTAATTACAAGAACCTAAATGTGGGTCAAGTCCTCGGTCGATTAGTACCGCTCAGCTGAACCCCTTGCGGGGCTTACACCTGCGGCCTATCAACCCCGTAGTCTACGGGAGACCTTACTCTTCCGACGAATCGGAAGATGGGAGATCTAATCTTGGGGTTGGCTTCGTGCTTAGATGCTTTCAGCGCTTATCTCATCCAGACTTGGCTACCCGGCGATGCCCCTGGCGGGACAACCGGTACACCAGAGGTCCGTCCTTCCCGGTCCTCTCGTACTAGGGAAAGCTCCCCTCAAATCTCCTGCGCCCACGACGGATAGAGACCGAACTGTCTCACGACGTTCTGAACCCAGCTCGCGTACCGCTTTCACCGGCGAACAGACGGACCCTTGGGAGTTGCTTCGCCCCCAGGATGCG
>Ga0302135_10000763_pt1 | contig 19389 bp, 19 predicted proteins | sample CBN3_surface_MG_FD_203119 | JGI IMG/M metagenome (GOLD analysis project Ga0302135, IMG submission 203119) | Marine microbial communities from Western Arctic Ocean, Canada - CBN3_32.1 | ecosystem: Environmental > Aquatic > Marine > Oceanic | place: Canada: Western Arctic Ocean | collected...
CCGCTGAACTCCCACTAGCAGACAGTGTCGCGATAATAGAGGTTACAAGCAACAAGGCAAGATTTGAAAGTGACTTAAACTTTCTCTTAAAAAAAGGCCGGCTGGTATAAATTCTTACTAGCGACATTATTTGACTCAACATCCCATCCACCCTGATTTTGCCAGGTTAGCCGAAAAAATAAATCTGAGGTTCCCCGGGTCGAGCCCCACCAGACCCACCTCGTAGCTGTCAATGACCTGGTCAATCTGCAGCTGCTGCGTTTGTTGTTTTCGCATCCTCCCATAGTCCTCTCGCACCCGGTCTTCGATCTCACCCAGATCGGGTAGCCGAGCTGACTCTCGCGAGATGAGGAGCACGAGATGCCAACCGTAGGGGGATTGTATCGGACCATACCACGTTGACGTTGATGGTTCTACGTGGTCCAGCATGGAGATCAGGTCCTGCCCGAGATTGGCTGAGACGAAATCCCGATTGGTCTGTTGTTAAATATCAATTACGCTGATCGTGTCGCGCATGGCACACGTCCACCGTGAGCTGGGAATTGGGTCATTCGTTTACTCCTTATTGTTAATCCAAGAGTGTAGATTCTTGAGACCCCCTACGGGTAATTAAGCTATACATAGTCAATCTCAAAGCAGAGGGTTACTTTCCACGGCTAGAATCGTTTTTAAAGTGATTTATGCTTATCTCACCTATAAATCAAAATATTTTATCCACTGTCAAAAATCGAAAAACCGGATCTTGACTTAAAAACTGCGCTAGCTCAGTAAGAGTCCCATCTTCTTCACGCCACGCTAAATAGGCATCGTACTTTTCTTGTGATTCCCACTTGCTAATGACATCAACTGACTCAGGCTCGGCACTAAGGCTACAAGCGCTAAGTTCACTGCATCCGTCATAATTTCTTGTGTCTGGAAGTAAAGCGTGAAACCAATCTAAGAAATCTCCCCTCATGTCTGGCTTAACCTTTAACTGTAAATTAACTATAACCATAGTGCCGTCCTCCTACTAGTAAGCCCTGTATCGGAATTGATTGAGCTTTCGCTAAGTCGATAAATAAAAATAGTACCAAGCAGCACTATTGGGTATCCAATTGAGCTCGGGAATACCTAACCTTTCGTCCAATATAGTATGTATAGGGGTGCAATGAAACCATTCTGACTTATCGGGGTGTGCCCCTAGGGTGGGGTGCTTGAACAATACTGTCACCAGACCTGAAGTTTTCAATTTTTTCTAAAAAGTCTTTGCTGTACATTAGTGGAGCCTCCTCATCAAACCAACGCGCTCCTACCTCGGTAGCTATAAGCCTGTGCACATAGGGATTACCGTATAAAAAGTCTAGGTCATAGTCACCAGCAAACATTACTTCCGCCTTGGCTGCGACAATCACTGATTCGCATAAAGCGAGCCACCTATTCACATATTGCGAAAATTGGATTGCCTCAATCTCATCTAACAGCTGATTACTTATTCCTTTTTGATAAATCTGAACAAATTCTTTGTCTCGCATCAGTGCATCATTATTATTAATGAGCATGTTGTTTATATCGAATGATAATTGTGCTGTTACGTTTTTATTAGATTTTTCTAACTCACGGTTTTGCATTTTTATTTGTGCAGCGAGGTAGTATAACGTTGCTAAGACAGCTATCGCCCCTATAATTTCACCTATTGCTCCCAAAGCATCCCAGTTCATAATGACTCTCCTCTATTCTTATATTAATTAAACCACTCGCTCAGAATAGTATGTACAGGGGTGCAATGGAACCATTCTGACTTAATGGGGTGTGCCCCTAGGGGTGGGGTCTGGAGAATGAAGTATATGAAACGCCGGGGAAACTTCATTGTTGCTGCTATTTTTTGCGAAGCCCGAAGAAGGTACAAAAAAGCTCGTCAGATGACTACATAGTGGCTACATGAGAGGAGATTCAGATTCGAGCGTTTTATAAGTGCTTGATATGATGGTGCCCAGGGGCGGAATCGAACCACCGACACGAGGATTTTCAGTCCTCTGCTCTACCGACTGAGCTACCTGGGCATTTTAATTTTAAGCTGCTTAATTGCGCACGCGACGCTTAAAATCGCGATTGGTTTTGATCTACTTGTCTTGGCCTTGTCGTAGGTCTTGAAAAAACACCATTTTGCGCAGCCGCGTATTAAACCTTCAAGGCCTAGATTAGTCAAGCCATAGGTCTGAATCACTTCTCTACTGGGACGTACCCCTCGGCAAGGTCGAATTCCTGGTTATTCAGGAACTTCTCCATCTCATCCTGTAGGTATTTTCTGTCCTCGGCTGCGGCCATGCTCAGGTGCTTTTCATTTATTAGCATGGTTTGTTGGGCTTGCCATTCACCCCAGGCTTGCTGAGAGACAGACTCGTAGATCTTCTGTCCTTTCGCTCCGGGATAGGGGGGCACCACCAAGCCAGGGAGCTCCTTGCCGTATCTTTTACAGTGAACCATTCTTGCCATAGTGGCTTCCTCTCTTTATTCGGTCAGTGATGTCAGCAGCTTCTTTACCGGTGCCGCCAGGCCCACTTCGGTGGATTGATCCAACGGGTACCAAAGCCATCTGTCAGATTCGGCTACTTCATCATTTATTTGTCTTGCACGCAACTTTATCGGCGTAATGTCCAAATGAAAGTGAGAAAAAGTGTGTCGGAGACCTGGCAGTTGTTCCCGCGTCGTGTTTTCGATGCTGCAATGTTTTAGCTCGAATACCTCATCCGTATTCTTGCCTTCTGGCAGGCTCCATAAGCCGCCCCAAATGCCGGTTGGTGGCCGTTTTTCCAATAACACGTCACCGAGAGGGTTTTGTACGATAAAAAAGGTGACTGACCTCACCGGCAGAGCCTTTCTAGGTTTCCTGCGGGGATAGTCGGTTGTGTTGCCTTGCTTGAAGGCTAAACAGCTAGCGCGTAAAGGACACTGCTGACAAGCCGGATTGCTTCGGGTGCACATAGTGGCACCGAGATCCATCATGGCCTGAGTGTACTGGGCTACTTGACTCTGGGGTGTCAGGGACTCGGTTAACTCCCATAGTTGCCGTTTTATGCTGGCTTGCTCAGGCCATCCGCCGATGGCTTTATACCGAGTCAGAACTCGCTTCACGTTGCCATCGAGTATGGGTGCTCTGATCTGCATGGCTATGGCAGCGATGGCGCCAGCAGTTGATTGGCCAATGCCGTCGAGTTCCATCAGTGCTTCAACACTGGTTGGGAAGTTCCCATGTTGGTTGGTCGCGATTTTTATTGCAGTCTTGTGCAGGTTTCTCGCTCTGGCGTAGTACCCCAAACCGGTCCATAGATGTAATACCTGGTCGAGGGGTGCGCTGCCTAATTTTTCGACAGTGGGGAACCATTCCATGAATCGCAAGTAGTAGGGGATTACCGTACTAACCTGGGTCTGTTGCAGCATTATTTCAGAAACCCAGACGCGATACGGCGTCGGGTTATGTTGCCAGGGAAGGTCGTGACGGCCGTGTTGGTGAAACCAATCGAGAACCTGATTTGCGAAGTCGGTCATTGGTGATTGCTATGGGTCGAGATAATCAAGCGATGTTGCTAATTCAGAAGACTGCGCAGTAAACCCTGGACAGTGTCCTGCAATTGTTCTGGCACTTGATCGGTGATGGTATCGTCCAGCCGGCGTTCGATTTCATTGCGGCCCATTTGTGCGAAGATCTCTCTTACTTCCGTAAAATCCGGACGGCAATATTGTATGACTTCATCTTCAATCATCGCGGCACACTGCACCGGCCAGGAAACATCATGGTAGCGCTCGTCGATCTGTATGGTTTGTAAATGGGGATCGCCGAGTAAGGTGAAAGCCAGTTGATAATCGAACGAGCCATCACTGAGATCTAGCCCGCCGGTACCGCTGAGATCAAAATTATCCATACGCAGTTTAATCTGTTGATCTTGCTTGATGCCTTCGCTAAGAAGAATATAACCGCTGAAGTCGCTGAACTGCATTATGTCCGGCCATTGTTGAATCGCATCGCCGGTTGGGCTTAAGGCGGTAATTGCGGTAAAAACTTGTTTGATGACACCGATATCCACTAAATTTTCGTTGATTGCAAACACAGTCGATCCATTGAGCGTATTAATCAAGTCATTGACGGTGTTACCACTGGCTGTGTAATCCACCTCCACATCCAAGCGTCCAGTAATGGCATTCAGATCTTCTCGGGTAAGTGCCAGGTCTACGATATTAAGTTGTTGCAGGCTTAGTTGGGTGGTAAGTGCGGACTCTTCACTGCGGCCATCCAGCCGTATATTGCCCTGAATCTGACCACCAAACGCGTCGATGGTTTGAGTTTCAATATCGAGAACACTGTTTTCTAAATTAGTAAATAGGTTGATGTTGTTAAATTGCCTGCCATCGAATACTAGCGACTCAATGTAAATAGAACCCAGCATGTTCATGCCGTTTAGCAGTTCCACTGGAATTTCGATATCGGTTTCCGCAGCTTGCCTGGGGGCCATTGTTGCAGTGAACTGATTTATTTGTGAATCTGAGGCCAGCTCGTTTTCTTCTTCTAATACGTCTTCTTCTGGAAATAATCTGCTTAAGTCAAGTGCATTGGTTGATACATCATAACTGATATTAGTTGGTAAAAATTCATTGGCATAACGAATATTTGCGTTGGCTTCCAACTGCATATTGCCGAGGTTAGCAATCAGCTCAGTTAATGAAAATTCTGTTTCATCACCGGAAAAATCGATAGAAAAATTAAGCTGCTGATCTGTGTCTGTATTAACTCCAGGTAGAGCTAAAACGGCTTTGTCTTGTTCGGTGATATTGAGAGAGTCGAGTAAATCGAAAATATTAAATTGATTCGATTGTAAGTTCCCATTAAAGGTCATTGCGTCATTTAGTCCGCTGACGATGATTCCGCCCTGCAATAACATTGGCGTTAAACTAAGATTAATTTCATCAAGCTCGGCCGTGCCATTTTCCAGATCAACTTGTGCTGTTGTGTTGAACCAAAAACTCTGGGACTCGTCAGTGCTGTTTGAATTTAATTCAAAATTTGCATCAATGGGAAACGGGCGACCTTCGAGGTTACTGTCACTGCTGGCAAAAGTTAAATTGGCAATAAGATAACGATAGCCTTGTTCTATATTTTGTATATCGATGCTGGCATTTTCGATGCTGATTTGTTCGAAGGCGATTACAAGCGAATCGGACTCTGCATCGTTTTCGCTTGCACCCGAATTTCGATTGGTGTTTGCCTGGTTTCCGACAGAGGTGTTGCTGGTTCCTCTATCCAGTGGCGCCGTCAAATCCCAAATGCTATGGCCATCGGAATTAATGTAAGAGTTAACATGGAAATCGCTTGCACTGAATTCTTTGACAAGCAGTTGTCCGCGAATTAAGGCGCCGAGATCAGCTCGCAGCGAGATCGCCGAGGTGGAAGCGAGCTCTTGTGGTGAATTGGGGTTACGCAGTCTCACATCATTTAGTGTGATGCCGAAGTAGGGTCTGAAAACCAAATCAAGATCACCAGCGATATTGAGTTGATAGCCGGTATTGTTGAGTACCGCCTGCTCGAGAGTCGATTTGTATTGGTTAGGGTTAGCCAGAAAAACTAGGCTGATAGCCAATAGCACCCCGATAGCAAGGAGCGAGAGCACTAGCTTAAGAATTACTTTTAGGAAATTACCCATGGCTGGTTTTCAGAATGTGCTTCGACTTTCATTGACAAGTGGCTAGTTTACCCGAAGCGGATAGTACATGCACGGCAGGGTGGATTGACACTTACGACTGAAAACAGGGCCAAAGTAGGCGGTTTTTGGTAAAAATGATGGGTTTTGTGAATTTTGCATTTGTTTATGGCTTTATTTGGCCTGCGACGGGCATTATAATGCGCTCTTTTCCGGCAACCGGAAATCCACTTCTATTCCGGCCGCCGATTTTCCAACTATTCTACAAACACAAGGTAGTTTCATGTCTGACACTTCACCTCGACAAGCCAGTGTAGAGCGCAATACCAAAGAGACCCAAATCACTGTATCCGTGAACCTGGACGGCAGTGGTAAGCTTGAGGTTGAAACTGGATTGCCCTTTCTCGACCACATGCTCGATCAAATTGCCCGACATGGCTTGGTGGATATTAGCGTTAAAGCCAAGGGCGATTTGGAAATTGATGCCCATCACACAGTAGAAGATATTGGTATTACCTTGGGTCAGGCATTCGATAAAGCATTGGATAGAACCGGCATTCGTCGTTATGGCCATGCCTATGTGCCATTGGATGAGGCGCTGTCTCGTGTCGTTATCGATTTCTCGGGTCGACCCGGCCTGGATTATCATGTGCAATTCGCTCGGGGCGCGGTAGGTACCTTTGATGTGGACTTGTTTCACGAGTTCTTTCAAGGCTTTGTGAATCACGCCTTGGTAACTCTGCACATGGATAATATTCGTGGGAAAAATGCCCACCATCAGATCGAAACATTGTTCAAGGCCTTCGGACGGGCAGTTAGAATGGCAATTGAAATTGATCCACGGGCCAGTGATGTAATTCCATCAACTAAAGGCTCCCTTTAGAGACATACACAGGCCTCAGCCCATTGAATAAAATTGCAGTCATCGATTACGGCATGGGTAATCTCCATTCTGTTGCAAAAGCCGTGGAGTTTGTCGGATCACAATCCGGCGAATGCGTTGAGGTCATCGTCACATCTGATGCACAGGAAATTGCTAATGCCAATCGCGTCATTTTTCCTGGAGTAGGTGCAATCCGTGATTGCATGGCGGAAATTCTGCGTCTCGATGTTGACAAGATTGTTGGCGACGTAATCCGCTGCAAACCGGTATTGGCAATTTGCGTTGGTATGCAGGCTCTGATGAATCGCAGCGAAGAAAATAACGGTGTGGACTGTCTGGGTTTTATGGATGGCGACGTGCGGTATTTTGGTGATGATTTGAAAAGCGCTAGCGGTGAGCGATTAAAAGTGCCCCATATGGGTTGGAACACCGTCGCGCAAACTCGTAGCCATCCATTATGGGAAGACATTCCTGACAATAGTCGTTTCTATTTTGTACACAGCTACTATGTACAGACAGATAAACTGGAGGTGGTAACTGGAGTTACTCATTACGGCACAGATATTGTGGCAAGCCTGGCGGATGAAAATATTTTTGCTACGCAGTTTCACCCGGAAAAAAGTCAGCACGCTGGATTAACTCTGTTAAAGAATTTTTTACATTGGGATGGTGTCAGCTGATCTTTGACAATTGATTTAACGTATCTTGCGGCCACAAAACAAAGTTTATTCTGATGCGAAAAAGTTAGCGCAGTAGGTTCATGAGTATTCCTAAAACAATAGGATTAAGATGTTAGTCATTCCCGCAATCGATTTAAAAGATGGTCAATGTGTTCGCCTGCGGCAGGGGCGCATGGAAGACTCAACTGTGTTCTCTGATAACCCTGTAGCCATGGCAGGGCACTGGCTTAAAAAAGGAGCGCGACGTCTGCATGTGGTAGATTTAAATGGAGCCTTTGCCGGCATTCCGGTGAATGGTGAAATTGTTACCGCAATTGCGCGACAGTATCCTTCTTTACCCATTCAGATTGGCGGTGGTATTCGCGATCTGGACAGTATCCAGTTTTATATCAGCGCGGGAGTCAGCTACGTCATAATCGGCACCCAGGCGGTTAAGCAACCGGAATTTGTAAAGCAGGCCTGTGATGCATTCCCGGGCAAAGTTATTGTGGGACTGGACGCGGTCGATGGCAAAGTCGCCACCGAAGGCTGGGTCGATGTATCTCAGTTTACCGTTACAGAACTGGTGCAAAGGTTTGCCAATTACGGAGTACAGGCAATTGTGTATACCGATATTTCCCGTGATGGCATGATGCAGGGAATCAATCTTGCGGCAACAGTTGAACTGGCAAGGCAATCTCAAATACCGATTATTGCATCTGGTGGTATTTCAAAATTGGCCGACTTGGTTGATCTGAAAGCAGCATGCAAAACTGAAACCGGTGCTGGCATCATGGGTGCGATTACCGGACGGGCTATTTACGAGGACGCGTTGGATCTTACCGAGGCCCAAGCCTATTGTGATCAATAGCAGCTAATTAACTTGTTTGAAAGGAGTGAAAGCCGATGGCGTTGGCAAAACGCATAATCCCCTGTCTGGACTGTGAGAAAGGTCGCGTTGTAAAAGGCGTGAAATTTCTCAATATTCGTGATGCAGGTGATCCGGTTGAAGTATCGAAGCGCTACAGCGATGCTGGGGCTGATGAGATAACTTTTCTTGACATTACTGCCAGCCATGAAGGCAGGGATACCATGGTGCATACAGTTGAAGCCATTGCCAGCCAGGTGTTTATTCCGCTCATGGTGGGTGGGGGCATTCGCACTTTGGATGATATTCGCACAATGTTAAACGCCGGTGCTGACAAGGTAGGTATCAATACCGCTGCTGTGGAAAACCCTGAATTTGTGCGCGAGGCAGCTGAACGTTTTGGCTCGCAATGTATCGTGGTGGCCGTGGATGCGAAGCGCGTCTCAAGTAAGGGTGAAGAGCTGAAATGGGAAATTTTTACTCACGGTGGGCGTAACCCAACCGGTCTGGATGTCATCGAGTGGGTTAAGCGTATGGTGGGCTACGGAGCTGGGGAAATACTGCTCACCAGTATGGATAGAGATGGCACTAAAATAGGATTTGACCTGGCTCTTACCAAAGCGGTGAGCAATGCGGTGCCTGTACCAATCATTGCATCAGGCGGCGTTGGTAATTTGCAGCATCTGGTTGATGGTGTGCTTGAAGGCGAGGCGGACGCAGTGCTGGCCGCATCGATTTTTCATTTTCAGGAATATTCGATTCAGGAAGCCAAGGAATATATGGCTGTCAAAGGCATCGAGGTACGTCGTTAATTGCTCAAGGCGTGATTTTATAAATCTTGTTTGAGTACAAGGCCTGCTCGGTTGAGCAGGCCAAATCAAAGGTTACTCAGTTTTGGCGCTGGGCAAAAGACCCTGACTTTGGCGCAGAGTCCGCTGGTTGAAACGCGTTAATTCCTTTCAGCAAATTCAATGCTTCGTTGAGCGGGTAGTCGTTAACCAGAACCTGTTCAGCAGAAATGATAGCTTCCTGCATTTCGGTTACAGCCTTATCCTCACCATCATTTCCATTGTCTAATCGGCCAGCCAGGTCTGCTTCAGTGTATTGGGCGGCATTACGTGAGCGCCTTGTTACTAAAGCTTCACCGACTACGATGTCAGGCACAATTCCCTGGGCCTGAATTGAGCGACCACTGGGCGTGAAATATAACGATGTGGTGAGTTTGATAGCGCGTCGCTCATCCAGCGGAAGTACAGTTTGAACCGACCCTTTGCCGAAACTCCGCGTGCCCATGATGATGGCACGACCATGGTCTTGCAATGCGCCAGCTACGATTTCCGAAGCAGATGCCGACCCGCCATTGATTAAAACAACCAGCGGTGTATCTCTGCCGGGATTATTGCGGCTTGCGGAAAACTCCATATTGGTTTCAGTCACACGCCCTTCGGTGTAAACAATCTTGCCCTCGGTGACAAAGGCATCAACGACTTGGACCGATGCCTGTAAAATCCCGCCGGGGTTGTTACGCAGGTCCAACACGATGCCCTTCAGGTCGTCGTGCTCGGCGTATAATTCTTCCAGCTCTTCTACCATTTCATCACCTGTATTCAACCGAAACTGGGACAGGCGGATATAGGCATAACCGTCATCGAGCATCCGGCTACGCACACTGGCCATGGCGATTACTTCACGGGTAATGGTTAAATCGAATGGCTCTCTACCTTCACGAGCGATAGTCACGGTTACGTCAGTGCCCGGCTCGCCCCGCATCATGCCGGCCGCTTCCTCAGGAAGCATTTCCTGTAGGGGCCTGTTGTTGATTTGTATAATCAGATCGCCGGCCTGAATGCCAGCCTTGTCTGCTGGTGTGTCATCAATTGGGCTGATTACCTTGATGAAACCATTTTCCCTGCCTACTTCTATGCCCAGACCACCGAATTCGCCGGTAGTGGTTTCCTGTAAGTTATCATAGTCGTTGCCTGCCATATAAGCAGAATGTGGGTCCAGGCCAGACAACATGCCACGGATAGCATTCTCAAGCAGGGTCTTATCGTCGATCTCTTCAACGTAAGACATGCGTATGCGGTCCAGCGCCTCGGTGAACATTCTGACTTCATCGAGGGGAAGCAGCCCATTCGTTTCCTGTGCCTGTGCAGGTATCGAAATAGCTATAAGAAGTGTCATGAGGCCAGTCAGCGCGGGACTTAACAGGGTTTTCGCCGATCGTTGCAAGATGATCATAAATAGTTTCCAAGAGAAATGGTGTGCTGCACATCTATCAGTATAGTGCGTATATAGTTTCAGGTTCTTTCAATTTAGGCAATTATTGTTTCGCTAAATCGTGGGCTAAATGGACCGAGAGCAGCGTATACAGGCCTGAAAATCACTACAGACATTCGCTAGCAGCCGCGGGATAGGGTTTTCAGGACGAATTTTTGTCACCAAGCCAAAGCTCCGGCTCCTGTGCCTGGCCATGAAGACGGATTTCAAAATACAGGGCTGTTTGATCCTGATTGCCGGAATTACCTGCTCAAGTAATTGGTTTTGATTGGTTTTTGCCTAATTCAGTTCTGAACTTCTGATGCTTAGCTCACTGAGTTCATCTTCCAGTTGATCAATAGACTGCTGAATGCGACCAATTGCCAGACTAGTCTCACTGATAGTGATTTCAATGTCGCCGAGCATTTGTTGTTGCGCAGTTTGTTGTGAATTAGCCTCTGTTAGCCAAGACTGAATCTGCGCGATAGCGGAATTAATTTGCTCCAGTTCCTGCTCAGGGTCGTCATTGTGTTCAGCACCGTGGATTAAGCTCGAGACGCACAGTACAATGGTAAAGCAAGAGCCAATGAAAATATTGGCTGGATAACTCATTGCTCGACTTTAGCTTCGGGCTGCAACGACTCTTGGTCTGCGATATCAAGCAGGGGGGTGCCTGTCATTTGTTCTGGAATGGGGATATTAAGTAGCGTCAGCAAAGTGGGAGCGAGATCAGATAGCGCGCCGTTACCCTTAAATTCTGCCGATGTTGTTCCTACATAAACTAGCGGTACTGGACCGTTTGTATGGGAGGTCAGTGGTTGCCCGCTGACAGAGTCCATCATCTGCTCCACGTTGCCGTGGTCTGCTGTGATTAAAAGTTCAGCGCCGGATTCTTCAACTGCCTTAACGATTCTGCCAAGGCAAATATCCACCGCTTCCACCGCTTTTACCGAGGCGTTGAAGTCACCGGTATGACCTACCATATCGCCGTTGGCGTAATTGCAGATGATGGCATCATAATCACCGGAGGTAATTGCCTCCACCAGTTTGTCGGTTACCTCGAAGGCACTCATCTCTGGTTTTAAGTCGTAGGTTTTCAATTGTGGTGAGGGAATCAGTGTGCGCTGCTCCAATGCAAACGGTTCTTCTCTGCCACCGTTAAAGAAGAAAGTTACATGGGCGTATTTTTCGGTTTCCGCGATTCTAAGCTGGGTCTTGCCAAGGTTAGCGAGGTGCTCTCCCAATACGTTGACAAGTTGTTGCGGTTGATAGGCACAGTTGGCGCGTATGTCTGAAGCATATTGGGTGAGCATGACGAAATCACCCAGCGCCGGCATTTTATTTCGCATGAAACCGTCGAAATCGGGAGCAGTCAAAGCGCGCGTAATTTGACGCGCCCGGTCGGCGCGAAAATTCATGAAGATAACGCTGTCGCCTGGTTTAATGGGAACCGTCTCGGCAGCTTCATCTGTGATTGTAGTAGCCTGAACAAACTCGTCATCTTCGCCTCTAGCGTAGGCCGCATTAATGGCTTCAGTGACATTGCCATGGCTAAATTCGGCTTTGCCTTCGGTGAGTAATTCATAGGCGGGTTGCACGCGGTCCCAGCGGTTGTCCCGGTCCATTGCATAGAAACGACCGATAAGGGATACCACCCGGCCGCAGCCACTCTCTTGCAGTTTCTGTTCGGCTCTTTGCAATGATGGCAGGGCGCTGCGCGGCGGCGTATCGCGGCCATCGAGAAAGGCGTGGAGATAGATTTGCCTGGCACCACGTTGTTCTGCCAATTCGATCATGGCCATGATTTGATCGTCATGGCTGTGAATACCACCAGGGGACAACAGCCCCAGCAGATGGACGGCCTGGTTGGTATTCACAGCCTTGTCCACGGCGTCTATCAACGTCGAATTTTGAAAGAAAGATTTGTCCGCAATGGCCTTGTCGATTCGTGTTAGGCTCTGATACACCACGCGACCGGCGCCCAAATTCATGTGACCCACTTCAGAATTTCCCATCTGCCCCTCGGGTAAACCTACTGCGGTACCTGAGGTATTGATGAGGGTGTGGGGATGTCCCGCCCACAGCTTGTCCCACACTGGGGAATTGGCTGCGTGGATAGCGTTGTGGTCGGTTGCTTCGCGATGGCCCCAACCATCGAGTATGAGTAAGAGAGCAGTTTTTCTGGCTAGTGGTGTCATTTATTTTTGCTGATGATTCCTGGGTTTGGCGTGATTAGCACTGCCCTTTGGGGTTTTTTTTGCAGGGGGTATTATCCTTTAATCCAGTTTTTTTAGCGAGTGTGGTGGGTTATCTGTTGGCGGGCCTCTATTTAGAGGATAGACATGAGTACGGGTGAAATATGCGGGCTAGGCGTGTATACTGCTTCCCTTTTTTGTAGGCGAGCCGGGCGTGCCCGAGTTTGGCAAATTAACAATGGTGCAATTTTTAGAATTTGTGGGGAATCACTGGGCTCTATCGAGTATGTGGCTTATTACTATAGGGGCCCTGATATTCTATTATCAACGGACGACTAGTAAGGCGGTAGGCCCACAAGCTGCTGTTATGCTAATTAATCGCTCTGATGGCGTTGTTGTTGATGTGCGGGATAAAAAGGAATTTGAAAGCGGTCATATTGTGGAGTCCATTAATATTCCGCTGATAAAATTGGAACAACGAATTACGGAGCTCAACAAGCACAAAGAGAAACCGGTAATCATTGTTTGCAAGATGGGGCATCAGTCAACCGATGCCTGTAGTAAATTACAACAAGCTGGATTTTCCCAAGTGGTCAAATTAGCTGGTGGCCTGGCGGAATGGAAAGCTCAATCACTCCCTTTGATTCAAAAGTAAAGCAGGAATTATCATGGCAGAAAATGAAGAAAACAACGAAGCAACCGCAGCAGCGGCTCCTACAACTGAGCAGCAGGAAGGACCAGCGTTCGCCTTGCAACGCCTTTACCTGAAAGATGCCTCTTTTGAGTCTCCTCGAAGTCCGGGCGTGTTTCAGGGGAAATGGGAACCAAAAATCAATTTCGATATTAAAACCCGGCAGACCAAGATTCAGGATGATGTATACGAAGTAGTTTTGGTGCTGACTGTAGAGGCTAAAATAGATGATGAGCTAGCTTTTCTGGTGGAGATTCAACAGGCAGGTATCTTTACCTGTAAAGATTTTGAAGAAGCTCAGCTGGAACAACTCCATGCTACGGTTTGCCCAAACATACTATTCCCTTACGCACGTGAGGCTATTGATAATGTGGTTGGTAAGGGCAGCTTTCCCGCATTAATGCTCGCCCCTATCAATTTCGACGCTATTTACGCGCAACAAAAGCAGGCACGGGCCGAGCAGGCAGCGCAAGCTAATGGTGCTGATAATAGTGATGGCGCCACCAACGCAGCGGCTAGCGACGACGCAGCTCCAGCAGAAGACGACAGCTAGTTAGAGCGTGCCGTTACAAGTTAAGAATCTATGAAGCCTAGCTGACGCCAGGCTTCATAGACGATTACGGCAGTGGCATTAGACAGGTTTAAGCTGCGACTATTCTTCAACATGGGGATTCTGAGGATATTTTCCTTTGGCAATTGATCCCTGATGGAATTTGGAAGTCCGCGGGTTTCGGGCCCGAATATCAAAAAATCCCCTTCTTTGTAGTTAGGATCTGTGTATTTTCGGGTCCCCTTGGTGCTAATAGCGTAGCAAACCGGGCTTTTCTGTGCCGCGCTAAATTCCTCCCACCCCTCATAAGTTCTGATTCCGGCAAACTCATGGTAGTCAAGACCCGCTCTGCGCAGACGCTTGTCATCCAGATAAAATCCCAATGGCTTTATTAGATGAAGTTGGCTACCCGTGTTAGCCGCCAAGCGGATAATATTTCCGGTATTTGGCGGAATTTCTGGTTCATATAGCACTATGTTGATCATTTTAGACAAAGTTCCTTTATAAATTTGACTTGAGCAGCGTCAAAATCTCAGCATTATTTCTTTCCAATATTACCCCGGTATTGTGTGACGGCTTCGGCAGTTCATTCCTCGGGTGATTAAAATTACCGACATCACTAAATTTTCTAAAGTATGGCTGGCACACCCCTGACGATGTGGAAGAAGAAACGGAAGATACTATTTATACTGACAGCCCAAGGAGCCGGCTGGAGTTTGGATCATTTAGATCCTATGATCGCGTAATCAACTGGCAAGAGATTTATATCGCCCCGCTTTAGTTTTAAGTAGAAGCTAGTGCGCTCGTAACGCTTCTTTATTTGGGGGGGATTCAACAGAAAGACAATACAAAGTATGCGTTCTCCCAGCGGCTTCCTGAATTGACTAATTTTCTTCCTGCTCACCATCGATGTTGATTGCTAGGTCCTTTATTTTTCGAGTTAGTGTATTTCTTCCCCAGCCTAAAAGGTCGGCCGCATCCCGGCGTCGACCAGCGGTGTGTTTCAAGGCAATGCGAATCATAGTTTCCTCAAACATTGGTGTGGCCTGGTTGAGGATACCTTTGTTGCCCAGATTGAGTTCTTTGTCAGCCCAACTTTCCAATGCCTGAGCCCAGTTGTCGAAGTTGTCGCCTTCCGATTTCTGGTTGGCAAACTCCGGAGGAAGATCAACTAGGCGGACCTCCCGACTTGAGCCCATAACAGTTACCCACCGGCAAAGATTTTCAAGTTGCCGGACGTTGCCGGGCCAGTCCAAACCGGTTAAATATTCTTCAGTTTCTGGCTGCAGAACTTTTGGTTCCACGTCCAGCTCTTCCGCTGCAATAAGAAGAAAGTGGCTGGCTAGGCGCGGGATGTCTTCTCGCCGGTCACTTAGGCGAGGAATATGAATTCGAATAACATTAAGCCGATGAAACAAATCTTCTCTAAACAGATGCTCCGTAACCAGCTTTTCCAGGTCTTGATGGGTTGCTGCAATGATACGCACATCAACCTTTACCGAGGTATGACCGCCGACTCGATAGAACTCTCCATCGGACAGTACTCGCAATAGCCGCGTTTGAGTTTCAGCGGGCATGTCACCGATTTCATCGAGAAACAGCGTGCCGCAGTTAGCCTGTTCAAAGCGCCCAGTGCGTTGGCGGGTAGCCCCGGTGAATGCTCCTTTCTCGTGCCCAAATAATTCAGACTCAATTAATTCCTTCGGAATCGCCGCTACGTTAAGAGGGATAAAGGGGTTTTCTTTTCTCGGACTGTGGCGATGAAGGGCATGGGCTACCAGTTCTTTGCCGGTGCCGGATTCCCCGTTAATCAGCACCGAAATATTGGAGTGGGACAACCGCCCAATAGCTCGGAACACCTCCTGCATGGCGGGCGCCTCACCGATTATCTCCTGGGTTTCCATGGCATCATCGGCGCTAACCGCAACATTCTGTTCCCATGCATGTTCCAGTGCCCGCTGAGTAACAGCGACTGCTTCCTCTATGTCGAAAGGCTTTGGAAGGTATTCAAATGCACCTCGAGAATACGAAGAGACGGCACTATCAAGATCCGAGTGGGCCGTCATAATAATCACTGGAAGCTTTGGATACTTTTCCTGAATCGTTGAAAGCAAATCCAGCCCGCTAATACCTGGCATGCGAATGTCACTGATAATGGCATCGGGTGTTTCCCTGGTCAGGCGATGTAAGAGGTCATCACCGTTTTCAAAGCTGACGGTTTTTACGCCTGCCTTGCTCAGGGATTTTTCTAATACCCAACGAATGGATCGGTCATCGTCCAGAATCCATACTGAATTGTGTGTGGTCATGCTCAAGTGTTCCTGATCATTTTAAATTTGGTTATGAATCGAGAATGGGCAACACAACAGTAAAACATGTGCTGCCGGTTTTGCTTTCGCATTCGATAAGTCCATGATGCTGACTAACAATGGCATGGGTAATTGACAAGCCCAGGCCGGTCCCATCGGCACGACCGCTAATCATGGGATAGAATATAGTATCCATGAGTTTTGGCAGAACACCCGGGCCATTGTCGATAACTTCAATGCTTGCTGCTAGGCGATGGAATTCAGACTTTACGGTAACGTTGCGCAACACTCGGGTACGCAATAAAATTTTACCCAGATGATGATCTACGTCCGGGCTGGCCAATGATTGCATAGCGTTGCGAACAAGGTTCAGCATTGCCTGGATTAGTTGTTCCGGGTCGGCTTTGATCTTGGGAATACTGGGGTCGTAATCGAGTTCCAACTTGACTACGTCGTCTTTGATTTCTGCCGCAACCAAATTTCTGACTCTTTCCAACACCTTGTGAATATTTATCATTTTCAGTGTCAGCGGCTTGCGCGGCCCCACCATCCTGTCAACAAGGTTGCGCAGCCGATCAGCCTCTTCAATGATGACATTGGTGTAATCGGAAAGCTCCGGGTCAGGTAATTCCTGAGCTAGTAATTGGGCAGCACCGCGAATTCCGCCCAGTGGATTCTTGATTTCGTGGGCAAGTCCACGGACCAGCTCCTGGGTGGTGGCACGGGCAGTGCTGATCGATTCTTCCCGGTTAATGCGATTGGACAGCTCAATTGAATTTAATTCCAGCAGGGCCTGAACCTCACCGCTTTCCTCGAAAGGATTTAGCGTATAGTCCACAATAATTGTTTTTCCATTGCTTATATGAAATTGAGCCTGGTGTTTGGTAAAGCCGCGATTGTGAGCCAGGGAGGCGAGCATTTCCTCAATGTCCTGTTCAGCTTTGACAAATATTTCGCCAATAAACAGCTTGCTTGCTTTGCGATCACTAATTCCCAACAGACTCTCTGCCGCCATATTGATATAGCGAAGATGAAGATTGCTATCCAGCAACATCACGCCAGTCTTCAAATTATCCAGCAAGCGTTTGTGTACGTTATCTAGGGTCACGTCAGTGTTCTCAGTTTTCAGCTTAGCCATGGGCGCAGCGGATTTGTTTGAGTAGTCATTTCAGGAACTGTCTAGTTAGGCCGTGCAATACATTATTCAATAAATGGTGCTGTAGCTGTCTATGCAAAATGTAAACCATAAATGGCAAGCTGCGTCGAATTCCCCTCAGGGTCGTTAGGTCGTATCGATAAACCAACAAGAGGTAACCTGGGTAGCACAGGATAGCAAGATTATGCACCATATTGGTGCATATAACAAGGTGGTGCGGTAATTAGAGGTTATACAACGTAGAAAGCCCGGCACAGGGCCGGGCTTTCGTGTTTAAAACAACGTGTCCGAGTTGGACTCGTTTTAGGCGAGGCCTTCTTTGGTGCTCTTTATAATTGCAGCAGCAACTTTGTAAGGATCTGCATTGGAGGCAGTACGTCTGTCTTCTAGACGTCCTTTCCAGCCATCTTGTACCGTACCAATTGGAATGCGGATAGATGCGCCGCGATCCGATACGCCATAACTGAACTGATCGATAGCCTGGGTTTCATGCAGACCTGTCAGGCGTTGATCATTGTCTGCACCATAGACACTGATGTGGCGTTCAATATTCCGACTGAATGATTCGCAAATCTTGGTGAAGACTTCCTCGTCACCCAGGTCTCGCATTGCGCTGTTAGAAAAGTTCGCATGCATGCCTGAACCGTTCCAATCCAGGTCCTTACCCAATGGCTTGGGCTCATAGTTGATGGACAGGCCATAATGTTCCGCAGTGCGTTCCAGCAGGTAACGCGCAATCCAGGTTTCATCGCCGGCATTCTTGGCACCCTTGGCGAATACTTGAAATTCCCATTGGCCCGCAGCCACTTCGGCATTGATACCTTCAAGGTTAAGACCGGCTTCCAGACAAATGTCCATGTGGTCTTCGACCACTTCACGGCCGTGGGCGTTGGCAGCGCCTACGGAGCAATAATAGGGCCCTTGTGGGCTGGGATAGCCACCTACGGGAAAGCCTGGTGGTAAATTGGTTTTGATGTCCCAAAGGAAATACTCCTGCTCGAAACCAAACCAGAAATCGTTATCGTCATCCTCGATCGTAGCCCTGCCATTGGTAGGGTGGGGTGTACCATCGGCGTTCATTACTTCCGTCATAACCAGGAATGCATTAGCTCGGTTCGGGTCAGGGTAAACTGCGACCGGCTTTAATAGGCAATCTGAATCATCACCCGCAGCCTGACCCGTGGAACTGCCATCGAACGACCACAGTGGGCAAGCTTCCAGGGTGCCGTCGAAATTGTCTCTGACTTGAGTTTTACTGCGCAAGCTCTGCGTGGGCTTGCAGCCGTCAAGCCATATGTATTCCAATTTTGATTTCATTTTCTAACTATCTCCTAAGTAATATCACTGCGTGATGTCATGACCAGCACGGACTTTTTTTGAATTTTGGCCACGGGCGAAAATCATAACAGCCTAAGTGGATGTATTAAAACAGCGCAGCCAATTTATTTCTCTGTTTTAGGAATAATTAGCGCTAAAGTACCAATACGCTCCGACTCCAAAATTCCTAGGGTGTTGCGTGTGCAAATTAAATAGCAATATATATGCCATCAATGGATCGGCTACAGAGCACATGTTTGTTGGGCGGACAATCGTTTCTCAACTAAATAGCACCATAATGAGGCACTATAAAAACCAACGCACCAAAGTAGAGCTTATATAATGATATTGCTTCCTATTTTCGGTTAAACGTGTTTTCATCCCCGGCCTTTTCGGCACCACTGTACTAATACCGAGAACCATCCATGTTGCTTTTAGTCAAATTGTTTCCAGAAATAACCATTAAGAGCCGCCCGGTTAGGCGACGTTTCATTCGGCAATTACGCAAGAATCTTCGCTCGATTCTTCGCGAGTTGGATGATTCGGTGTCTGTCACCGGAGAGTGGGATATGATCGAAGTGGAATGCGCTCGGAATGATGAAGTTTTAGCTGGTCTGATGATCGAAAAATTAACCAATACTCCGGGGATTAGCGCTATTTTACTTGTGGAAAAATTTCCGTTACCGGATATGGAAGGAATCCTAGCGCTTTGTAAAACCTATTTTACCGAGGCACTAAAAGACAAGACTTTTGCGGTGCGTTGTAAGCGTAAAGGGCGCCATGGTTTTAAATCTACTGACGTGGAGCGTGAGGTAGGGGGCGTGCTCAATCAG
>Ga0302135_10000764_pt1 | contig 19365 bp, 13 predicted proteins | sample CBN3_surface_MG_FD_203119 | JGI IMG/M metagenome (GOLD analysis project Ga0302135, IMG submission 203119) | Marine microbial communities from Western Arctic Ocean, Canada - CBN3_32.1 | ecosystem: Environmental > Aquatic > Marine > Oceanic | place: Canada: Western Arctic Ocean | collected...
GTACCGGTGGTTCAACCTGGGAGAACGTTTACGTAGCCAACTATTACTATCCAAGGCACTACATCTGGACGGACAAGAACGCTAACGGTCTGATGGATGCAGTACCGTCGCCAGTGCTCGACCCGGAGGACTCGGAGGGCTTGCTGGTCGAGATTCGGCCCGCAGTCGAGGGTGGCTCGGATACCTATCCGAAGGGTGACGATCGCAAGGACTGTGATACGACCGAGGGCCTCTGCACGTACGACGAAGAACTGCAGAACTTCGCCAACTGGTTCACCTATGCGCGAAATCGCGAGTACACGGCGAAGCTTGCGCTCGGCAAGGTTGTTGCAGCCGCAGAGAACATCCGTATTGGATACGCCAAGCTGAATGATGATGACAATCTGCGTCCGATCCAGTCGATGAATACATCGGTTCGAACCGGTGCCAAGGCGGCGTTGCTGGATGCGATCTATCTGACTTCGTCGTCCGGCGGCACGCCGCTCCGCCGCTCCCTCAACAAAGCGGGACTGCACTATGAGTGTGAGGCCGGTGACATTTTCGGCAGTGCCTCATCGTCCGTTCCTGGCGATGCTGCGTGCCCGGTCAGCACGGCACCGAACGGCAACTGCCAGCAAAGCTTCTCGTTGTTGATGACCGATGGTTCGTGGAACGGCAGTTCGCCGAGTATTGGCGACACGGATGACAGCGGCCCGACCAACTTTGATGGTGGTCGCTATGCCAGCAGCTACTCAAACACGCTCGCCGATGTCGCGATGCAATACTATGAGCGAGACCTGCACGATGGCGCTGACGGGCTTAGCAACGAGGTGCCGACGACCGGGCGTGATCGGGACGGCGCTGCCGAGGACGCATTCGAGGGCAGCGGCAACGAGTTCATGCATCAGCACATGACCACCTACACGGTTGGCTTTGGCGTCAACGGGCTGGTTGATCCCGACACGGTACCGAGCGATTACGCTGAGTCCTTTATCTGGGGTAACCCGACCACAACGGAACGCAAGATCGATGACCTGTTGCACGCGGCGGTCAATGGTCGTGGTGACTATCTGAGCGCCAAGAACACGTCTGATCTGTCTATTGCACTTGCCGAAGCGTTCGAGGAGTTCTCGTCCGGCAGCGGCGCAGCGGCGGCGGTGAGTTTCAACTCCCAGGAAATCCAGGAGGAGACGCTGGTCTTCCGCGCCTTCTATAACACCAAGATCAACACGGGTGATCTGATTGCCATCGCGCTAACCGAAGAGGGTCTGGGCGATGAGCCGGAGTGGCGCGCAGCGCAGCAGATGGATCTGGTTGGCTACGATGAGCGTGAGATCTTCACGTGGGACCCGGAGGCTGCTGTCGGCATTCCATTCCGCCCAGACTACATTGCTGATTCTCAGCGCGATGCGTTCATCTCGGACCCGGCCGAATCGGACGCATTCAAAAACACGGAGGTCACCCAGCGGGTGAACTACCTGCGCGGTGAGCGTGCCAACGAGCGCCCGGTTGGCAACTTCCGCGAGCGCCCGACTATTGAAGGCAGCCTTGGGGACATCGTGCACTCGAAGCCGGTGTTCAATGGACCGCCGAATCGTCTTAACCGCGGTGCTGAGCCGTATCCACTCGGTGATGATTCGTACTCGGTCTTCTCGGGCACCTACGGCGGTCGAACCAAGGCGATCTACGCATCAGCCAACGACGGCATGCTGCACGCCTTCAATGCGGATACCGGGGATGAACTGTTCGCGTATCTGCCGAACAACCTCATGCTGAACGATTACTCGCGCCGGATCACCGACTTGCTGGACTTCGAATACACGCACAAGTTCTTCGTGGACGTGACGCCCGCACTGAATGATGTGTTCGTGGACCTGGATGGCGATTTGACCAAGGAATGGGCGTCCGTCCTGGTCGGTGGCCATGGTGCAGGTGCGAAGGCGTACTTCGCACTCAACATTACTAATCCGGAACATTTCATCGAGGGCGAAGCGGACAAGGTGGTTCTGTGGGAGTTCACTGAAGAAGACGACACCTATCCGACCGATGCCGATGGCGCCCCGTTGCTTGTCGCCGGCGATCAGAAGCAGGACCTGCTGGGCGAACCGATCAAGGATCTTGGCTATACCTTCAGCGTGCCCACCATCGCGATGAGCAATCTGGTCGACGGTGACGGCAACCACGAATGGATCGCCGTATTTGGCAATGGATTCAACAGCACGTCAGGGATCGCCAAGTTGTATGCGCTCTTCCTGAACGGTGGCATCGACGGCGTGTGGTGTCACCCGGACATGATCCACAATGAGGTGCCGTATGTCACGACGATGCCGGCGATCTGTGACGGCGTTCAGGAGTTTATCAAGCTGGACGCAAATGAGGGCCCACGGGACGGTTATCCGAACGGACTTGGAACGCCGCGTGGCATCGATGTCGATGGCAACGGTACGATCGACTATGCCTACGCCGGTGATCACTTTGGCAACTTCTATCGCTTCGATCTCACATCCAGCGACTTTGCGCTGTGGAAGACCGAGCGCATATTCGAAGCGACCTACAACGGCAAAGATGGACTCGGGACATCGGTGCTTCAGCCGATAACGACGCAGCCAATCGTGATCGAGCATCCGACAGAAGCAGATGGCTTCATCGTGATATTCGCAACGGGAAGCTACGTCACGATTCCAGATGGCGTCAATACAGAAATTCAATCGATCTACGGTCTCTGGGATCGCTTGTCGCCGGGCCTGATTCCCAAGTCCTCGCTCGTCAAGCAGCAGTATAAGAACGTGATCGATCTGGTCTTTGGCAATGTACGTACGTTGACCAGGAACGAGGTGAACTACACGGCAGGTGGTGGCAAAAAGGGCTGGTACAACGATCTGGATGCGGTCGAGGTGGGCGGTATCTATTTGGATCACGATGTTGAGTTCCCGGGTGAGCGGGCCATTCGGAATATTCAGCTCCGCGGCGGACTTGGCTTCGTCAACAGCGTGGTACCGCAGAAGGAGGAGAGCTGTGTCCATCAGGCGGGGGGCTTTGCCCTGACCTTCTGTCCAGGAACCGGCGGCCTTGAATGTCTCGGCAACAAGCACGTCTTCGACCTGAATAACGACGGCAATATCGATGGAGAAGATGCAACCGGCGAGGATGTGGTGGCAGGTACCCGCTTTGAAGACGCGGTGCCAACGGACTCATCGTTCATCGAAGATAAACGGGTGACGCAGCTCAGCGACCAGGAGCTCGACATAACGGGTACCAACACGGCGCGCTCGGATTACACCGGCCGCCTGTCGTGGAAACAGCTCGAGGTGATCCGGTGACCGCGGTTGGTCCCGACCAAGACGGAGGACGAGACGTGAAGATGGGCGCCCGATGGATAGTCGTATTGGCCCTGGCTCTGCCCATGATGTCGGTCGGACAACCGGTCGACACCCCGGACCATCGGGGGCCAACGGTCAGCCAGGAGCCGACCCTTGAGCAGTTGATCCGCAACCGCAAGGGCCCGATTCGGGCACGCAAGGATCGCGGTGTTGTTCACGCTATCGATCTGGACCAGCGGACGGGGGAAATCAGCGGCTACTCCTACCACTTCGGGCCTCCCGCTTATGACCTCAAGGTCACGCTTCTGGGCTCGAGCTACGGGGCCCTTGAACTCCTGGAGCCCGGCATGAAGGTCGAGGTTGTGTACGGCGACTTTGGCAGTTCTAGACTTGCGTTCTCGATTGAACAGTTGCCTGCCAGCGAGGTCGTCGAGCACTAGCGGTTGCGGCAATAGTGTCCTCATGTACTCGCTCAGGGTCGCCGATTCTGGGTCGCTGGTACGGGTCGATGATTCAGGGGCCGCTGGTTCAGGGGTCTCATCCGCAAGGTCTGGCAGCGCGTTTTTCGGTCGCCGGGACGTCGTTTTGAGGAGCGTCCTGATGCGCAAAGGGTCGGTATGGCGGATTTGGGTTGCCGCCCTGGTCGCACTGTCATTTTCTGATGTAGGCGGCGCACCGGCGAGCACCGCGAACGCTGATCTTGTGTCGGCGGATGTGGCAGCGCTGACGTCGCGGCTCCGCGAGATCATTGCCGCCGAAGGCCTGACCGGGCGCCCCGAGGGGAGCGACTCGGTGCCACGACCGCTTGAGCCGCTCCCGTCGCTGGGACGCGCGCTCTTTTTCTCCACGCAGTTGAGCGGCCAGAAGGATGTTGCGTGCATCACGTGTCACCATCCGCTCGCGGGTGGCGGCGACGCATTGTCGCTTCCGGTCGGGATAGCGGCGCTTGACCCGGACGTCGTGGGGCCTGGCCGGGTTGTCGATCTGTCCCGGGACGGCGATCCACGGGCGAAGACGATCGGTGGGCCCAACGTACCGCGCAACAGCCTCTCAACCTTCAATTCAGGTTTTTACCGCCGCGCCTTGTTGCATGACGGTCGCATATCTCTGCTCGGCGAGGGCCCCGACGGCGCGCCGCTGTTTCGGACGCCCGACAGTTCGCTGCGCAATCTGCCGGATCCCAATGCGATGGGCGATTTGCTGGCCGTTCAGTCGCGTTTCCCGGTGACCGGCTTTGAGGAGATGCGCGGCTTCGGTGAATTCTATGAGCTGTCTGGTGAAGACGTGCGGGATCGCATCGCGATGCGTATTCGGTCACATGCTGCGTGGCTGCCGCGCTTCCAGCTCGCGTTTCGCGCGGCAGACCCTGCGGATAAACTGATCACGTTCGACAATATTAGTCTGGCTATCAGTGCGTACCAGCGCTCGCAAACGTTTGTCGATCATCCATGGAGTCGATTCGTCAGTGGTGAGGATGCGGCGATCAGTCGTCAGGCTAAGGAGGGCGCGTTGCTTTTTCACACGGCCGCCGCCGACGGTGGTTTGGGTTGCAGCGGTTGCCATGCGGGGGATTTTTTTACTGACGAGGTAACGCACGTTGCAGGATTTCCGCAGCTCGGTCGTGGCAAACGAGCGGATGCAGATGACCCGGGCGCGTACCTCGTGTCCCAAAAGGACGTGGACCGATACGGATTTCGCACGCCGACGCTGCTCAATGTGACTGCAACTGGCCCCTGGGGGCACGCAGGCGCCTTTGCCACGCTTGCTGAACTGGTTGGCTATCACAGTAACGCCGCGATCGCTTCCGCTAACTACGACTACAAGTTCCGTCACTTGCCGCAGTTTCAGGGCCATCCAGATCCCTACCCTGCGGCCCGTGAGTTGACCATGAGGGCTGTCGCCAGACTGAGTGACAAGCTGCCGGGGCGGTCGCCATCAGCCCCTGAATCACAAGCGTTGGTCGCGTTCTTGCAGTCGTTGACGGACCCCTGTGTCACCTCGCGAATATGTCTGCAGCCCTGGATGGCGGTCACTGATGACAATTTGGATGGCATGGCGTTGCAACCTTCGTTCCGGCAATTTGTAGATCTGGGCAACGTACCGCACCACGTCAATTCAACGTCTCCGTCCGCGCCGGCGTTGATCCGGGCTGCACTCCCCGCGCCTGACCCTGCGATGTTGGCCGCGACCCGGTCCGCGCTAATTCGATGCGGCGCGTATAAGCCGCGGGTGCCGGGGGAGGGGCGGCAGGTGTTTGTCGACCGGGGGCGCGACCTGGGTTTGCAGCACGAACATCACGTACCCGCGGAAATGTGGTACGGACGGCGGTACTCATTTACCGTCGAGTTTGCGCTCGCGAACGGTCCGGTGGCGGCAAGCGACCTGAATGGCGACTGTTGGCCCGATCTTCTTTTCGGCGATTTCGAATCGGGTGAGGCGTTGGTGCGTGTGTACTGGAACCGTGCCGGTGCGTCCTTCGATGCAGACAAGTTGGACCTTGCCGAATTGCCGGACGCCATCGGCTCGCTTGGACTTGCTGATCTGAACGGTGACTATCAAATTGATCTCGCGGTCGGCAACCTCTTCGGCGGACGCGAATCGGTGGTCTACCAGAGTTTGCCCGACGCCCGCCTGAAAGCGGTGCAGCGCATTAGCATGTCCAAGGGCGCAATCGGCTTCGCATTCGGCGATATAGCGGGTGATGCCGCCGTCGATGTATTTGTTGCCCATTGGGACATAATCGCCAAACCGGCACGGGCACCGGCGATGATGGAGAACCGGGGCGGTTTTCTGTACCCGGTGGACGACGATGTGGGTACCAGCGGTGCGGACCTTGAGCAGAACTTCCACTTCTCGCCTGGATTCGCCGACATTGATCTCGATGGCGATCTGGATCTCACGATTGCGTCTGACTTCGGCACCAGTGAAGTCCTGCGCAATGATGACGGGCGCTTTGACGTGATCACGGACCGCGCCGTGATCAACGACGAGAACGGCATGGGATCAGCGATCGGCGACTTCAATAACGATGGCGTGCCCGACTGGTTTGTGACGGCGATCCGCAACTACAAGAATACGGGCGATTTCAAGTGGGGCATCAGTGGCAACCGGTTGTATCTCGGGGACCGCACCGCTTCAACCGGATTCCGCGATGCGACGGAAGGCTCCGGCGTGCGTGATGGCGCGTGGGGATGGGGCGCATGCGCCGCGGACTTCAACAACGATGGCTGGCTGGATTTGTTCCATGAGAACGGGTTCGGAGCGATGCCGGATTACGCGAGGTCCCATATCCCTGATTACATGATGGCGTTTCTGCCGGCCAATTATGCAGACTTCCACACCGACCACCCGCGTCTCTTTATCAATAAAGGCATCAATAAAGGCACTAACACGGGCGCCAACAGTGGTGACGTACGATTCGAGGATGAGTCAGCCGCGTGGGGCCTTGACATGCAGACCAATGGGCGTGGCGTTGTCTGTGTGGATTACGACCGCGACGGTGATATTGATGTGGTTCTAACGGAGAATGTTGCTGCGCCGCGCTTGCTTGAGAACCGTACGCGTGGATTAGGGGCGGCTCGCTTCATCGGGTTTCACGTGTTGGCGAGCCCGCCGAACACCCAGGCGCTGGGCGCCACATTGACCCTGAAAGCGGGCGGAATGACCCAACAGCGCCAGGTGTTGGCGAACAGCAATTATCAAAGCCAAAACCCGGCGACAATTCACTTCGGCGTGGGATCAAGCGAGGTTGTCACTGAACTTCATGTGCGTTGGCCCGACGGCATCGAGGAGACCCTGGCCGACATCCCCACTGACCAGTACTACCCGTTGTTGCACCCCCAGCTGCGCAGCAGCGGTAAGTAGGGAGCTGCGCAGCGATTCACCAGTCGGGTATGTACGGTCTCGTATGCCATGGCCATAAACGCGCGCGGGGAACGCACAATCACTCGTCCTGGTACTCCCGATCTGCGCGCTTGCCGCGATAGACCCGCATGTCGATTGCGCGAATGACATCGGGTTTCAACCTGAACAGCAAACGTGGCTCAGTGCGCATGTTGTCGAAAAAACGTTCGACCGCCGCATCGTTCGCCGGGTCGTCCCGGCCGATGTACTTTTGTGCCAGACGATGAGAGATGGGCCAGATGTCGAAGTCCGTCATCAGCCGGGTAGTCGCACGACCATCAATGCCGATGTGTCCGGCAAGCGGCGCTGCCGCTTCGATACAGAGAGAACAGCGGGGGTCGTTCTGAAGCTGGCGACACCAGATGCGGTTGACCGTTCCCGTTAGCCAGAAGTCGCCATCGTCGTGCAGCCACCAGACAGGAACGGTGTACGGCAGTCCGTCGCGCCGTAGCGTTGCGATGACGCCAACATGGGGCTGTAGCAGGAACTCGGCTTGCACGGCTGCGGTCATTCGCGGCATGAATCGAGCTCCCAAAAGGCGTCGATGTGGCAGAACAATGACGATCAAGGCTGCCACAATCAACTCCAGCAAGGGTACTGCAACTCGAACATCGATCTGGCGCGGCAGCCAACGCGAGCCAGGCGGGTTGCCGGTTGTGCGTGCTGCGCGGATTTGCGGCGTAGTATCTGGGCGAGACATGGGAGAGATCTTAACGACAGGAGTATGGCGTATGGAATGGTTTGGGGACGCGTCGACATCGCGTAATGTGACCGATCGGGGCTTCAGGATGGAGGTCGACGGTCGGGTTGTGCCCGGCGTCCTGTGGACGCCGGCTGCGGGCGATGCAGGCGCACTGGTGTTGCTCGGCCATGGCGGCGGCGCGAACAAGCGCGCCCCTTACATCGTTGCGGTCGCGCGCCAGTTGGTCCGCCACCATGGGATTGCGGCGATCGCGATCGATGGCCCGGGGCACGGCGACCGGGAGGATGCTTCGGGGTTCGATGAGGGTTGGGAACCCGCAGGCGCGACATCCGACATCATCGTCGATTGGCAACGCGCGCTTGATCAGGGCCTCGATCACCTTGGCGTGATGCCTGTCGGTTACTTCGGGCTATCGATGGGCACGATGATGGGCCTGCCGCTCGTCGCGGCAGAACCGCGGATCACGGCAGCCGTCCTCGGCTTGATGGGCACCTGGGGGCCCAATCGGGAAGCATTGGTGGCGGCGGCGCCGAAGGTCGGGATTCCGCTGCGTTTCCTGCTGCAATGGGATGACGAGATCGTACCGCGCGACCGGTGCCTCGCACTCTTTGACCTGATCGGAAGTCGCAAGAAGTGCCTCCATGCCAATCCCGGGCCCCATGCCGACGTCCCTGCCACCGAGATGCGGGGTGTGTCACAATTCCTGGGCGAGCATCTGGTGTGACCGGTACTGTTCGCGCCGGACGTCTGAAGGAGGACGGGTCTGGCCCGCAATCGAAAGTTGTGACGGTTTGAAAGGGTTCGCGGAGATGGCGAGTCGATACTGTCCGTACTCTTGATACTGTTGAGTCAGGGGCCTCAGGGGCTTCAGGAAGCGCAAAGGATGACGATTGAAGGAGAGTTGTGTTGATTGAGCCTGGAATGATTGTCGGTTTTCATTACACCTTGCGCGATGACACAGGCGACGAGATCGAGAACAATCGCGATGAGTCTCCACGGGCGTTTCTGTTTGGTCGTGGCCAGGTAATGCCGGGCATAGAATCGGCCATCCGCGGTAAGTCCGCCGGCGACAGTGTCTCGGTGACATTGCCACCCGAGCGCGCCTACGGACTGCCGAAGCCGGACTCGATTCAGCGGTTGCCGACCAAGTATCTGGTGAATGCGCCGAAGCGGTTGAAGCCGGGGATGCCCGTGTCGTTCAGCACGAATCAGGGGGAAAAGACCGCGGTCCTCGTGAAAGTTGGCAAGTTCAACGTGGACGTTGATACCAACCATCCGCTCGCCGGCAAGGCGGTGACCTTCGACATCGACATTCGGGACGTGCGGGCGGCGACGGCCGAGGAACTCGCCCATGGACACGCACACGGCCAGGGAGGCCATCACCACTAAGCGGTTGGCGACAGGATGTACCGACACATCCATCACCTGTCTGGCGGTCCGGGGCGCGATGGGAAAGGTGGGAACATGAGGGAAGGTTGATGGATCGAGACTGCCTCGCGGCAATGCTGACAGACGATGAGCGGGCAGCGTTTGAGCGTGACGGATACCTGATCGTCCCGGATGCGTTGTCGCCCGCGGTTGTGTCCCGCCTCGCTAGCCTGCTGGATGTGATGGCCGTCGAGCGCGTTGCAGAGACTGAGGAAGATGGCCGCCTGCACCTGCGGGATTTCCTGCTTCGGGACCCGGCCTTCATGGATCTGCTCGACTGGCCGGCAACCTTTCCAAAGATCTGGGCCATGCTCGGGTGGCACATCCAGCTCTATATCTCCCACGCGGACATTACGCCGCCGGTGGCGCCCGCGGCGGAACCGGAGCGACTTGGTTGGCACCAGGACTCCGGCCGGGTCAACCTGGAACTTGAGACGGACCCGAGGCCCCGGCTATCGGTCAAGATCGGTTATTTCCTGACCGACACAACGACACCGGGTTGCGGCAACTTATGGGTTCTGCCCGGCAGCCATCTCTTCAATGCCATCGACTATCCGGATGATGAGATCGCGAACCCCGTGGGTGCGATTCCGGTGTGTGTTCCGCCAGGAACGGCGGTCTTTTTCGATCGCAGGGTCTGGCATTCGCGCAGCCCCAATACGTCTGGGCAGACGCGCAAAGCCATCTTCTATGGCTACAGCTATCGGTGGCTGCGTCCCCGGGACAATCTCAGGATAGAGGATTATCCCGCGGTCACGGATCCAGTGCGGCGGCAACTGCTGGGCGCTGTGCACGATGGTCATGGCTACTCATCCCCGCTGCCAGAGGACGTGCCACTTAAGGGCTGGCTGGTAGACGCGTTGGGCGAGGACGCGGTCGCTCCCTGACACCGAGACACGTCATTTGCGCTTGATTCACCCCTCGGCCAAGCGCCTGAAGTGGGTCGCGAAACCAGTGATCAAGCTTTCCGTATTGTCCCGGCAGATGCTCTTGTTCGTCGATATATTTTACACCTTGGGGCCGTTCATCGGCTGACGAATATCTAAGTAATTGAAAAGTGGAGTAAAAATACTGTTGGCACGGTACATGCGGGACGTATGGTCTTTCATGTTTTTTTGGAAATGGCTATGAAGTTTTTTCGGTATCTCACGCTTTGTTTGGTCGCAACGACCTATGCGACCGGAGCACACGCCCTGGCGATTGACTTCTCGGGCGGTTCGTTGCACGGGTCTTCAGGAAGTCTGATCACCGAGCAGACTATCGCTACGGAACTCGAGGTCACCTGGACGCTCGATACGAGCACATTTGTGACTGATGGCAGTCACGACATGTTGACCCATGCGGGCTTCAAGATTGGCGGCACGGCGACGTTTGAATCGGCTGATCCCGCATTGACGGGCACAGTCTCGGCAACAGCAGTCAGCAATCATGGTTGTGGGTCCGAAGACAGTTCGGGCTTCATCTGCTTTGCCATTGATGCGCCCTACTACGATGCGGTCGCGGGAGACCAGGTATCGATCACCTTTACCTATACGCTGGATGGCGCAATGTTGCCGGCCGTGCTTGCCATCAGTGACATGTCGTTTGCCGGCAACTACGGTCTGGGTTCTGGTTGGGTCATTTCCGAGGGCGGGGGAAGTCCCTCAGCGGTCTCGGAGCCATCCACACTCGGCGCATTTGGTTCTGCGCTTGCCTTCGCTGGACTTGCGCGGCGCCGGCTGCGGTCATCAGTCACCCTCTAAGTCGGGTTGCGTGTAAGTCGCACGCGCTGGAAAAAACCCGCGAGAGCGGGTTTTTTTGGGTCAGATTTCTCCTCACCCTATTCGGTCGGCCTCATTGGCGCAGGTCTCGTTCTCATCGGTGCAATTCGGCGCAGGCGCAGCGCCAACCTTTTTGCCTGAAACGGCAGCCCTGCGGTATTGCGGTCGGACAAGACGCACTCTCGGGTGCAGCAATTAGCCCCCTCAATCTGACCACAAGTTCTACCGCGACATGACCGGCATCCGGCCTGGACGGCGAATCTATCGGGTGTCGGTCATTTTTGTCAGGGTGCAGACGACGATAAAAAAGAGCGGCCAGGGTGGCCGGTCTTTTTCGTTTCCGGTGCCGCTCCTGGATGGATGCCGATGTCGTCGGGCCCCGCCGTGTCAATCCTCGCTCTCGTTGGTGTACGCTAACGGTTCCGCCGGATCGTGCCCGGCAACCTGCGAGCGACTGGCATTTCCGCCGGCGACGCCTGCCTTCGACTCTGCCAAGGCAAAAATCCGCCTAATGCAAAATCCGCCACTGTAAAAAGGACACGGCCATGCCAAATTCACCCGCTGAGACGGCTTCTGAGGCGGCACACCGACAAACACGCTACGAGTCGGCCCCCGCATTCGATGGGCCGCAAACACTGCCAATGCCGGCCCTGACCCCTGATCTTGAGCAGGCCCGCGCCGATTTGCGCGAATACGGGATGTGTCTGCTGTCAGATGGCATTCCCACAGATGTATTGGCAGGACTGCGCGAGAAGCTCGACGCCCAGGCAGAAGCCGAGCGTGGGCTTGGCGAGCAGTCGCCGCTGTCTGCACGCGGGGCTAAACAGCACATGTCGAACATGGTGAACAAGGGCAAGGCGTTTCTCGACCTGGTGGAGCGACCCGAAACGGACGCGCTTGCAGGCTATTTGCTCGGCAAGAACTTCCTGATTTCCAGTATCACGGGGGGCTTGTTTCATGGACCGACGGACGACGTGCAGCCGTTGCACCGGGACCAGGGGCAGGTGCCGGCAACGGTGGACTTTCCAGCGACGTGCAATGTGTTCTGGTTGCTGGATGACTTCGCGCCGGAAGGCGGCAGTACCCACGTGGTACCGGGCAGCCATCGCTGGCCAGCGGCCCATCAGATAAGGCCGCCCGAGCGAGACCAGTCGGTGCAGATCACGGCACCGGCGGGCACGATATTCGCCTGGGACGGCCGGCTCTGGCACGGTGCGGGTGCCAATCCAGGCGGCGCGAGCCGCCGGCACATCAACACGTATTACTGTCTGCCGTGGATGCGCCAACAAGAGAATTGGGGCGTCACCTGCTTGCAGGAAGTCCTTGATGAGGCGACCCCGAAACTGCGGGCACGACTCGGGCTGCGCACGTACGGCACGTTAGGCATGATGTCGGGCACGCCAACCAGGGAGGGCGGGAGTGCCACCTTCGGCAACGCCGATGTCGTGATCCCTGATCACATCATCGGTGAGGGCGGCACGCTTCACCCCGTTCGCCGGGTCCGCCGCAGTGATATCGAGGCACCCACCGGCGACTGAGATCTCGGGGTTCGTGAACTCGCGCGCATGCTTCTCGACGTTCGCTTTCACGGCTTCGACCTGATTGGGACTGCCGATCAGCTCGCGGGTCAGGCGTTCTTCCATCTTGAGGCCCGGCGCCGGGTCTGCGCGCCAACTGTCTTGCATGAGTACCTTGCCGAGGGGGATCACGAACGCCGTGTTTGCGGCGGTCAGCGACCGCGGAGCTTGCCGCGCTCGCGGCACCAGGGCAACGGTCGTTAGCGCGTTTTCACAGCGTTAAGCGGGCGCGGTCAGCGGTGGACATTCAGGGCGACCCGGGCGGACGCGCAACCTCCCGGTAGTCGGAATAGGTGGCTGAGACCGTCTGGTCTACGCTGATGATGCCGATCGCCTTCAAATCAATCGTGAAGTCGAAGGAAGCGGGCAACACGGGGCCACCGTCGACCCGTGCGAACTCGAAGTGCATCTTGAAGGTGTTCACCTTGACCCCGAACTGTGGCTTGAAAGGTGACTCGCTGTACGTGCGAATGTACTGGATGCGGAGAGGTGATTTCATAATGCGCATTTCGCCCTTGAGCTTGCGCATGATTTTCTCGTCGCGGCCACGGCCAGCCGGTGTGAACCCAAACTGCCAGTGCTGTGCGGTCTCGGCAAGGAGGCTCAACGTGCCTTTGGTCACCATCGCGCCGGGGTCACGACGGTTGGAGTCGGTCTCGCGCTGGGTCATCTCGCGTTCACGCTTCTCATCGAGATAGTCCTCGCTCGCGTCTTCGGTGGGGGTTTGACCGTCGATGGAAATCAAGTGCCAGCGATCGTCAAGCGGCTGTCTCGGGTCGTAGTGACCGACGAACGTCTTGCCGTCGTTGATCAGTGACTCGTCGTACGACCAGCGTTCCCGGTAGTCCTCCTCGAAAGCCGTGAGGGCGGCCGCGAGTATCGCGTCAGGATCGACGCCCGCCGCAACGCTGTCGTCTGCGGGTGCTGTCGCCGCGCCGAGCACCGCAGTCAGGACTAAGCAGCGCAAAGCGTGTTGGAGTGCGGGGCGGGGCATGGGTGCTCCGGTTGCAGCATCGAACGTTGAGGTTACCACCCGCAGTGGCGATGGCGCTGCCGCGCGATCAACCGAAGGTTCCGTAGTACGCCGCCATCGGGGTGCGCCCGTTTTGAGCGTCGCACCGATGGGATCAGGACAGACGCCTTGAGTGGCGTCGGGCCCCTCGATTCGTCTGCGCCGCCAACGGTCAGTTCGTTACGGTTGCCGCGAACGGTGGATCAGCCGCGGTTGAACTGAGGTGGTCGTTTGGCCAGGAACGCCGTGACGGCTTCCTTGTGATCGTCGGTGCGTCGAGCAATCTGGTCACGCAGGTTCTCCCGCTCCATCACGGATTCCAGATCCGGATCCTGCGGGTTCTTGCGTAGCAGTTCCTTGATCATCATGATCGCCTGCGCCGGGTTCTCGGCGATCTCGCTGGCCTTGGCGAATGCGGTTTCAAATAACTGCTCGGGCTCCGCAACTGCGGTCACGAGCCCTGCTTTAAGCGCCTCTTCAGCGCCGACCATGCGGCCCGTCAGGCACATGTCGGTGGCGACGCCGAGGCCGACCAGGTCCGCCAGGAGGCGGGTAGAGCCCAATTCGGGCATAAGGCCCATCTTGATGAAGCGAATACTCATCTTCGCCTCGGTCGACGCGATTCGGATGTCGAAGGGTAGAATCATGGTTAACCCGACGCCGATCGCGTAGCCATTGATAGCGGCGATGGTGGGTTTGGACTCGCGAATGAAATGCGTCAAGTTGGCACCTCCGCGGGCGAGCGTCTCGCCCTGTCCCTCGCTATTGGTTTTGGCGCGATCCGCGAAGCCGCCAAGGTCTGCACCGGCGCAGAATGCGCGCCCCTCGCCCGTGATCAGGATCGCGCCGATTGCCGGATCAGCGTTCCAAGCCGTCATTTGATCCAGGATCTCGGCGTTCATTGACGCTGTCCAGGCGTTCAGCTTTTCGGGGCGGTTGAGGTGGATGATGCCGACGCGGTCTTTAACCTCTGCGATGATCTCGTTGTAGGCCATGTTTCTCTCCTTCTCTGTTCGGCATCGATTGGATTGTCGATGTATCGATCGTTGATTGATGTTGGGCGCTCGTCCTCTCGCGCACGGGCGGCCGTTCGCCGAGTCAAATGAGCGGGGCCCGCGCCGATGAGCTTGCCACCGCGGCCGGGCACATACCATATGCCTTTCTAACAGGCTGCTGAAAAAGCAGCCTGTTAGGCCGATACATGGATTTCACGTTCGCTTCGCGAGCCATGAGTAGTATCGGCCGCAGATCGACGACGTAAGTCGTTGATTTGTCCCGAGCGAGCTGAGGCCCGCGACACTGAAAAAATGCAGGAAAGCACTTTTTCAGCACCCTGCTAAAAGGAACCCGTCTAGCGACGGCCGGGAGGCCGGTGCCGATTTTGAAGATATAGTTGGCAGTTGCGCGGCTTTGTAGCAACCTAGCGGGCTCAGTCCCGCGAACGTAAGAAAAAGTGCAGGAAAGTACTTTTTCGGCAACCTGAAGTGCGGGCCGCGTTTCGCTCAAGTTGGAGGTCGGTCGCTCGATGGCCAGTTCGATTCAAAGTCGGGATCGTATCCGCACCGGGATCATCACAACGCTGCTTGTGCTGAGTCTGATGATGATAGGGCTGCTGAGCCAGCAGACCTACAAAGCCATGGAGTCCCGGGAAGAACTCACTGCCGGCGTGTTGAAAGATTATGCCGCGCTCGCGGCTGATGAACTTGTGCGGCGTAACTCGGCGGTGTCGTTCTTTGGGTTCTACCCCCTGCTGGGGCGGGTCGCCCGGGTGCCACTTGACCAACCGTTGCCACGCCTGACGGACCTTCCGCACAGGCTGGAATTTCGCAATGAGGAGGAGCAAGAGCGGTTCTCACGAGCAACCAGACTGGGACGCAGCCTTTATCGCTACCACCCGGCAAGCCGGTATTTTGAGCAGACCGGCGATCATATCCCGGCGCAGACCGAGCGACGTTTGCTGGCCGCACTCAACGGCGTAGCGCTAAGTGCAAATCGCACGGTTGGCACGTTTCATGTCCGCGAGGATGGCCAGGACTTCAATTTTCTGTACCTGCCTATTGCCGAACAGTTCTTCATCGGCCTGTGGGTGGATGACAAGGCGATGCTTGAGTGGCTGGAATTCTTCGTCAATCGCGAGCCACTGTTGCCGCAGTCGCTGGTCGCGCGCGGCATCGGCGCGGATGCAGTCTTCATCAAGGTGTGGACCAAGGGCGGTGTGAAGATCTTTGAGCAGGGTGATCACAATCCCGACATGCGCCTTGTAACGCGGGAGTTTGATGAGCAAATTCCGGGTCTCTTCGGGGGACTGACAGTCGCCGCCGGCATCAACCCGCAGATCGCGACCGAACTCATCATCGGCGGCCTGCCCGGTGTGCATGTGCCCATTCTTGGCGGCAGCACTGGCGGCGTTCTCGGCAGCTTGTGGGCGTTCACGACGTTGATGATCGTCATGGCTATTGTGCTTCTGCGGCGCGAACGGGCCCTTGCGAGGATGCGTACAGACTTCGTATCTCGTGTTTCACACGAGTTGCGCACGCCGCTTGCACAGATCCTCATGTTTGCGCAGACACTGTTGCTCGATCGGGTGCGCACTGAAGAGGAACGCAAACGGTCACTCACGGTCATCGACAAAGAGGCGCGTCGTCTGTCACATCTTGTCGAGAACATCCTCCAGTTTGCGCGGGGCGAACGCGGGTCTGCTGAAGTGTGCCTTGCACCGACGCCGCTGCCACCGCTCGTGCGCGAGGTGGCTGATCAGTTTCGGCCGATGATGAGGGGCGGCAACCTGCGCGTTGCCTCGACCGTCACCGATGATACGACTGTTGATCTGGACCCCGGCGCGTTCCAGCAAATGCTGCTCAACCTGTTGGACAATGCCGTCAAATACAACCCGGCCGGGGACGTTGACGTGTCGGTCTCCGCCGAGGACGGCGAGCGGATCGCGCTGGCGGTTGAAGACAGGGGCCCGGGGGTCCCTTCATCCGAGCAAGATCGCATCTGGGAGCCTTACTACCGCACAGGTGACGACACCAATGCGGCGGCGGGCGGAACCGGCATTGGTCTCGCCGTCGTCCGGGAACTGGCGCGACTGCACCGGGCAGTGGTCACCGTTGCCGATCGGGACGGTGGCGGGGCGCGCTTTGTGATCGGATTTAAGTTATCAACGGATACAGCAGGATGAAGCGGGTATTGATCGTTGAGGACAATGAGGATCTGGCGTTTGGTCTTCAGAACAACCTCGAAATTGAAGGATACGAGGTCAGCGTCGCTGCAGACGGCGAGCAGGGCCTGTCGATGGCGCTTTCGGGTCGACCGGATTTGATCATCCTGGATCTTACCCTCCCCAAAATCGACGGGTTGCGCGTGCTACGCGAGGTGCGAAATCGAAATCCGAATCTGCCGATCATGCTTTTGACCGCACGCAGTGAGGAGATTGACAAGGTCAGAGGCCTCAAGCTGGGCGCCGATGACTACGTTACAAAGCCCTTTGGAGTCATGGAACTGCTGGCCCGGGTCGAGGCGTTGTTGCGGCGTGTGCAAGGCAATGATGACGATGAACTGGTGACGATTGGCGATCTCTCTATCGACGGGCTCGCCCGGGTTGTGCGCCGTGGTGGCGAGATCGTGGAGCTGGCACCCCGAGAGCTTGAGTTGTTGATGGCGCTCGTCCGCCATCGTGGGCGCGTGGTTTCCCGGCAGCAGTTGTTGAACGAGGTTTGGGGACACGCGGGCGAAGTAGTGACACGTACGGTTGACACTCACGTCGCTGAGTTACGCCGAAAACTGGAGCCGGACCCCGGTCAGCCGCGCTACATTCTGACGGCACGCAAAGCGGGCTATCGATTCGCGGATGATGGCGCAGAGTACGGCAGTCAGGGTCGTTAGCTTCGGCCCGGCCTTCTTTTGTGAGGCCGTTTTTGAGGTCAATCGTGAGGTCAATTGTGACTTCGTCGTGAGAACGTCTTGACGTTTCGGCGCTCTTTGCGCGGAGGACTGTAGGTCCGAAGAAGGTCCGCTGTCGATCAGGCCTCGGTCGTGGGCCTATCCAGGGTGTTCGAGGCAGCGCATCCCGGTCGAAAACGTTTGCCGTAGCAGCGCTACCTTCCGTCATTCTGGACCGTTCCCCACATTCCGGGTTCTGGCACTTTGTGCTACGTTAGCGGCTTCTCAGGTCAATCAGGTCGAGCCCCTTGAGAACGCTATTCGACCCAGAGAACGGAACCCGGGAAGGCCGTTCAAGTCCCCCGGATCAAGCCGAGACACGGGGCAGCGATGCAGTGGTCAGACCACCCGCTGTCGAAGTTCCAGACGCGTCATTTCTACTGCTGGGTGAATACACCCGGGAAGGTCTTGACCTTGTTATCACCAACGAGGCAGGCGTTCGATTTGTTGTCGAAGGCTACTTTGCATTCGAGCCACCACCGAATCTGATCCTGGCTAATGGGGCGGGGCTTTCGCCCGACATGGTCGAGGCCTTGCTCGATCAGCCCTTTGATGGCGTGCTGTTCGCCGGGCCCGAGGCGTCAGCCGAGCAGGCGCTCGTGAAGATCGGAACCGTTAGCCTTGCGTTTGGCACGGTGACGGCGGTGGATGTGAACGGCAACTCTCGTGTGCTCGCGCGCAACGATGACGTTTACAAAGGTGACGACATCCGCACCGGCGATCGCTCGTTCGTCAAGGCGCGGATGCTGGACGGAACGCGGTTCAACCTGGGCCGGAATGCCCGGGCAACCCTCACGGACTACGAATTCGACGAAGCGGCGGGCAGGGGCAACTTTGAGGTGCAGGTTCTGGTTGGTGGCTTTCACTACAAGAGCGGCACCATCGGCACGATGTTTGCTGGCACGACGCGGTCGCATTCGACGATACGCACGCCGTCAGCGATCGTCGGCATTCGCGGTAGCGAACTCGACGGCACCGTGGACGGCAACGGCCAGACGATTGTGGTTCACGCCGCTGGTTTTCTGGTAATTACCGACATCAACGGCAACAACCCGATCATCATGTCCGTTACGGGCGACACGTCGTTCACGATCCTGAACGGGGCACCGACACTGGTTCCAACCCTGACGCCCGTGCAACAAGCGGCCCTGACCACAGCATTGCCGCCCCCTGATACGGGTGATGACGGCACGGGTGATGACGGCGATGAGGCCGGCGATGGCGACGACCCCGATGGGGACGATCCCCAGCAGCAGGATGCCGGTGCCGACTCAGAAGATGGCGAGGACGAAGGCGACGCAGAGGACGACGGTGGTTCCCAGGCTGACGGCGAAGAAGTCGATGAAGGTGACGAAAGCGATGAAGGTGACGAAGTCGATGAAGGTGACGAAGGCGATGGTCAGGCAGTCGATGGCGATCAGGGCGACGGTCAACCGGGTGACGGCCAGCAAGGCGATGGCCAGCAAGGTGACGGCCAGCAGGGTGACGGCCAGCAGGGTGACGGCCAGCAAGGTGACGGCCAGCAGGGTGACGGCCAGCAGGGTGACGGCCAGCAGGGTGACGGCCAGCAGGGTGACGGCCAGCAAGGTGACGGTCAACAGGGAGACGGTCAACAGGGAGACGGTCAGGAGGGTCAGGGTCAAACTGACCCGCTAGGCGACTCGGGTACAACGTCGGGTACGACACAAGACGGGTCGACCGGGGCAGGAACCGGCGGCACGAATCAAGGGCAGGGATCGGG